>OJJT01000855.1_pt1 | contig 11223 bp, 10 predicted proteins | sample 1596281 | NCBI WGS metagenome assembly OJJT01 (sample SAMEA4350145, study PRJEB24818) | metagenome | biome: human; feature: gut; material: faeces | place: Denmark | collected 2013-09
TACAAGCATTTCCGAGAGCTTTATTTTATATTATTTTTTTTTCAAGCAGATGTCGGTTTTTTTTTTTTCAAGCAGAAGACGGCATACGAGATTTCTGCCTGTCTCGTGGGCTCGGAGATGTGTATAAGAGACAGGGTATCCACCGGCTCCAATGTGTATGCAGCGGCCAGCGGCACGGTGATTTTGGTTAGGTACCTGAATTACAGCTACGGTCGGTATCTGGTCATCGACCACGGGGACGGCCTGTCCACCCTGTATGCCCATAACAGCCAAATTTTGGTGAGCGTGGGCGACAAGGTCAGCGCCGGTCAGGTGGTGGCCAAGAGCGGCTCCACCGGCAACTCCACCGGCCCGCACTGCCACTTTGAAGTGCGCGTCAACGACTCTCGAGTGAACCCGCTGAATTATCTGTAAATAGAAACGGTGACGGCGTGCCCCGCCGTACCATACAACAAGAATAGACCACAAAGGAAGTGAAGCCAGTGAAGCGGCAAAGACATGGAAAACAAGTTTTGGCTGTTTTGCTGGCTTTCTGTCTGTTTTTACCTGCCGTGTTCTCCGCCCCGGCGGCTGTGCCGGCAGCGGACACCGGGCTCAACAGCCAAATGACGCCGGAGGAGCAGCAATCCTACCTGGAAATGAAGCTGCGCCAAACGGAAAAAACCTTGGAGACCCTGGGCAAGCAAAGCAAGGACACCCAGGCGTACCTGGATGCCCTGGATCAGAAGATCGGCTACCTGCGCAGCCAGTTAAAGCTGACGGAGCAAAAGGTGGACACGGCGGAGAACCGCATTACCGTGCTGCAAAAGCAGCAGAAGAAAAATCGGCAGGATCAGGCGGCGCTGCAGCAGCAGATTACAGACACCAAGCAGCAGATCACTGTGCTGGATGCCCAGTTTCAGCAGAACTATCAGCGCTACTGCCAGCGGCTGCGGGCCATGTATATCAGCGGTGAGACCAATGTGTTGGCGTTCCTGCTGGGCAGCACGGACATCGGCCAGCTGCTCACCCGCTACGAGATGGTGGCAAGGGTTGCCAAGCAGGACACGGCGCTGCTCCGGTCCGTACAGACAGAGGGCACCCGGCTGGAACAGGCCAAAACGGACCTGATCGCCCGGCAAAAAGACCTGCAAACCAAAAAGACGGCATTGGCCGCCAGCCAAACGGAGCTGGAACAGACTGTGACCACCTTGCAGGCGGATCAGAAAGATCTGACCACCCGGCGGCAGGTGCTAACCGACCAGCAGACAGAGGCCAACCGGCTGCTTAAGCAGTTGACGGATAAGACCAAGGCCTATACCGAGTACCGGGATGTGACCCAAAACGATCTGGATGAGATCGACCGCCAAATTGCAGAAGCGGCAAAGAAATATACAACCACCACAACCACAACCACGACCACAACAAAGAAGCATACCACCATAAAGCACGGTGAGAGCGCAGGCACGACGGCTTCCACCACAAAGAAGCACACCACCACGGAGAGCAAGCGGCTGCGCCTAACCTATCCGGTGCCCAGCCAAACCCGCATTACCACTGCGTTCCATGGCTACGCCGGGCACTCCGGCTGCGATTTTGCATGCGCCAGCGGCTCCCGCGTCGTGGCGGCAGAGAGCGGCACGGTAATCGTGTCGGCCGATCTGACGAACAGCGACGGCAGCTACCGCAGCTACGGGCGCTACATTGTGATCGCCCACGACAAGACGGACAGCGTCGGCAATTCGGTGTATACTCTGTACGCTCACAACAGTCGGCGGGTGGTATCTGCCGGCACACATGTGCACCGGGGCCAGCTGATTGCTTACAGCGGCTCCACCGGTAACTCCACCGGCCCGCACTGCCACTTTGAAGTGCGCACCCCCACCGCGTCGTATAACGACTGCGTGAACCCGGAAATTTATTTGCCCTAATGCGTCAAGGAGATGGAACAGAATATGAAAAAATACAGTCAAAAGCTCCTGGCGTTGGTGCTGGCGTGCGCCCTGTTGTGCGCCCTGCCCGGGGGCAGCGCCTGGGGTGCGGAGACCGCGGAGAGTACCACGGCGGCGGAGACCACCACGGACAAGGCGGCGGAGAACGCCAAAAAGGATCAGGCCAAAAAGAGCCTGGAGCAGCAGCAAAAAGAGCTGCAAAAAAGCATAGAAGAAAGCGAAAAGAAGCTGGCGGAGCTGGGCAAAAGCTCCAAGGTGACCCAGGATTATGTGGACACTTTAGATCAAAAAATCGGCGCCATGAACGACCGACTGACGGTGCTGCAAGCCCAGGTGGACGAGAGCCAAAAGGCCATTGACACGCTAAAGCCCCAGATTGCTGCCAACAAAAAGCAGCTGGATGCTCTGCAAAAGGAAGTGGACGCCGGCCAAAAGGAACTGAACAAGCTCAACGACCGGTTCGAGGCCACCTATCAGGCCTATTGCTACCGGCTGCGGGTGATGTACATAAGCGGTGAGTACAGCATTATCTCCGCGCTGCTGGGGTGCAAGGATATTTCCGGCTTCCTTACCCGGTACGAGATGATCAAGGCCGTGTCCAAGAGCGACACGGAGTTGCTGCAAGAGGTCAATGGCAAGATGGAGGAGATCTGTTCCAAGCAAAACGGCCTGAACCAGCAAAAAGCGCAGTACCAAAAGGTCAAAAAAGACCTGGACGAAAAAAACAAAACCTTAAAAGCCAAGCAGGCTGCCATTGAGCGGGACCAGGAGGGCATTGCCACCAGCAAGGTGACCCTGGCCCAGGACCGGGCGGAGAGTGACGCACTCTTGGCGCAGCTGACAGCGCAGAACCGAATGTACACCGAGTACCGTAACGAGGACGAAAAGCTGCAGCAGCAGGTGGAAAGCGAGATCGACGCCCTGATCAGCGGTTTGAAGAACGCAGACGAGGTGACCACCCTGTCCAAAAAGGACAAGGAGCACACCACCTCTAAGCACAACACCGCCGGGGGCAAGGCCCAAGGGGTTTACAGCCACTCGGACGCGGCGCTGAATATGACTTATCCGGTGCCCGGGCACTATACTGTCAGCGCCGGGTTCCCCAATTACTCCAGCGGCAAGTACCACGGGGGGCTGGACTTCCCTTGCGGCGTAGGCTCCAAGGTGGTGGCCGCCCAGTCCGGGGTGGTGATTACCGTCAAGCGGCTGGATTACAGCTACGGCTACTATGTGATGATCTATCACGGCACAGACAGCCACGGCCGCAGCGTGGTGACCCTGTACGCCCACAATTCGTCTATTTTAGTGGGCACCGGCCAAACGGTGAAGAAGGGTCAGCAGATCGCCAAGAGCGGTTCTACCGGCAATTCCACCGGGCCCCACAGCCATTTTGAAATTCGGCTGAATGGCACCCGGGTGAATCCCACTTACTATTTGAGCAAATAACATGAACAAAATCAATTACGATCGTATGTGTATGGCCGTGATCCGGCAGCAAACGGCGGCAGGGCGAGTACCCACCCTGCTGCTGCACAGCTGCTGCGCCCCCTGTTCCAGCGCCACGCTGGAGTGGCTGTCGCAGTATTTTCAGATCACGGTCTTTTATTATAATCCGAATATTGCCCCGGAGGGAGAGTTCCAAAAGCGCTTGGCGGAGCAGCGGCGGCTGATCGCGCACCAGCCGGCAGTGCACCCGGTGCAGCTGATCGCCGGGGACTACGAACCGGTGGCCTTTGCGGCTGTTGCCAAGGGGTATGAGGACTGCCCGGAGGGGGGCGCCCGCTGTATGCGCTGCTATCGCCAACGACTGGAAAAGACGGCGGCGCTGGCCAAGGAAATGGGCTTTGACTATTTTTGCACCACCCTAAGCATCAGCCCCTTAAAGGACGCCCAAAAGATCAATGCCATTGGGCAGAGCGTAGGGGAGCAGTACGGGGTGGCCTGGTTGCCCTCGGATTTTAAGAAGCAGGAGCGGTACAAGCGCTCCATTGCGCTGTCCCGGGAGTACGGCCTGTATCGCCAAAACTTCTGCGGCTGTGTGTATTCTAAGCAAGAGAAGGAGAAACCGGTATGACCAATCCCCTGGCAGACCGTATCCGCCCGGAAAGCCTGGAGCAGGTGGTGGGCCAGCAGCACTTGCTGGGACCCGGCAAGGCTCTGCGGCAGCTGATCGAGAGCGGCGATATTCCAAATTTGATTTTTTACGGCCCGCCGGGGGTGGGCAAGACCACGGTGGCGTCCATTATTGCCAAGCGCACGGATCGCGCCTTGCGGCGGCTTAACGGCACCAACGCCTCTACGGCGGATATTCGGGCACTGGTGGCAGAGCTGGACACCCTGTCCGCGCCCAACGGCATATTGTTGTATTTGGATGAGATCCAGTATTTTAACAAACGCCAGCAGCAGTCCCTGCTGGAATACATAGAAAACGGCAAGATCACCTTGATCGCCAGCACCACGGAGAATCCGTATTTTTATATTTATCCGGCAGTGCTCAGCCGGTGCACGGTGTTTGAGTTCAAATCCGTCACCCCGGCAGATGTGGTGCCCGCGGTGGAACGGGGCTTCCGTTTGCTGGAGGAGGAGAACGGCAGCCCGGTAGAGTTGGCGGACGGCGTGGCTCGCACCCTGGCAGAGCGGGGCGGCGGTGATGTGCGCAAGTCCCTGGGCGCGGTGGAAAACTGCTATTTTGCTGCCCAGGAGACGGACGGTAAAAAGCGGATCACCCCGGAATTGGTGGATCAGCTGACTCAAAAAAGCGGCGCCCGCTATGATCGGCTGGGCGACGAGCATTACGATATTATTTCTGCCTACCAAAAATCTATGCGGGGCTCGGACCCGGACGCTGCGCTCCATTATTTGGCGCGGCTGCTGGAGGCGGGGGATCTGCCCTCCGCCTGTCGGCGGCTGATGGTCTGTGCCTGTGAGGATGTGGGGCTGGCGTATCCCCAGATCATTCCCATTGTTAAGGCGGCGGTGGACGCGGCCCAAATGCTGGGTCTGCCGGAGGCACGGCTGCCCCTGGCGGACGCGGTGGTGCTGGTGGCAACCAGTCCCAAGAGCAATACCGCCCATGACGCCATTAACGCGGCTATGGCGGATGTGCAGCGGGGCAATTACTCGCCCATTCCCCGCCGACTGCAAAACAAGCACTACGACGGTGCAGACGCCAAGGTGAAAGGGCAGTTTTACAAATACCCCCATGAATATGAAAATCACTGGGTGGAGCAGCAGTACCTGCCGGATGTGCTTAAGGGTACGCAGTATTATCATTTTGGCGACAACAAGACCGAGCAGGCCGCCCATGCCTACTGGGAGCGGGTGAAGAAGAGGAAACTGTAAATATGACCAAGAAAGAACGATTTTTGCGGGTGGCGGCTGCCTTGGAGCAGCTGTACCCGGACGCCAGATGCTCTCTGTTCTCCGGCAACGCCTTTGAACTGCTGGTGGCGGTGCGTCTGTCTGCCCAGTGTACGGACGCCCGGGTGAACCAGGTGACCCCGGCGCTGTTTGCCAAGTACCCCACATTGGAGGACTACTGCAACGCCGATGTGGCGGATATAGAGCGACTGATTTACTCCTGCGGGTTTTACAAGACCAAGGCGGAGAATATTATAGAAATGGCACGCAAAGTACGAGACGACTACGATGGTCGGGTGCCGGACACCATTGAGGACCTGCTGACCCTGCCCGGGGTGGGACGCAAAACCGCCAACCTGATCGTGGGTGATGTGTACGGCAAGGAGAGCGTGGTGGTAGACACCCACATGATCCGCATTGCCAATCGGCTGGGGCTGGTGGCAACGAAAGATCCCAAGCAGATCGAATTTGCCTTAAAGAAGATCATTCCCCCGGATATGGGGTCGGATTTTTGCCACCGCATTGTGCTGTTTGGGCGGGATATTTGCCCGGCCCGCAGCCCTAAGTGCGAGAGGTGTCCCCTGGCAGACGGTACTTGCCGCCGCGTAGGAGTGGCTGCCAAAAAGTGAAGAATTGAGGACGAGAAAATGCAAGCAAACAGCGGCAATATCATATTGATCGGTATGCCCGGCAGCGGCAAATCCACCTGCGGGGTGGTGGCAGCCAAGCTGCTGCTGAAGAATTTTTTTGACACGGACCTGCTGATCCAAAATCGGGAGGGTCAGCGCCTGCAACAGATCATTGACGAAAAAGGGCTGGACTACTTTGCCCGGGCAGAGGAGGAGGCCGTTTTGTCCCTGGATATTGCCGGTACGGTGATCGCCACCGGCGGCTCCGTGGTGTATTCCCCGGCGGCCATGGAGCACCTGCGCCGCATGGGCAAGGTGATTTATCTGCATCTGGAGTATGAGACCATGTGCCGCCGTATTCAGAATTTGGACAGTCGGGGTGTGGTACTGCAAGCGGGCTACACCTTGCAGGATATGTACAAGGAGCGGCTGCCCCTGTACCGCCGGTATGCAGATGCAGTGATTAAGTGCGACAACAACACGGTGGAACAGACCGCCCAGCAGATCGCCCGCTGCGCCCGATAAAAGGAGAAAGAAATGGAGAAGAGAAGAAAGACGAAAAAGAGATTTTCTGCCATCACCAGCTTTTTGCTGGCACTGGCTCTGCTGACGGGCACGCTGGGCGCGCTGCCGGCAGAGTGCTTTGCCGCCCAACCTGAAAAGGCGGCGTTTCACAGCACTTACGGTTTTCGCCTGGGCAGCAGCGCCAAGATGGAGCTGCAATTCCGGGATAAATTAGAGAAGAATTACAAGGTCAACGGCAACACCTATTACGGCAGCCAAACCGATCTGAGCCGCCAACTGCGGGACCAGATGGTAAAGCGCAGCGACCAGGTGGTGCTGCGCTTGGCCACCGATCGGCGGGGGTTGACCGGCAGGAGTAACAGCGCCGCACAAGCGCGTGAGGAGCTGTTTTTGGGCCTGCTTAACGATGCCACCGCCCAGCGGAACTCCGTTTCTGCTCGGGATGGGGACTATCTGCGCTGGCAGCTGGGCACCGTTAGCGGTGTGTTGTATGCGGACGGCAGCAAAAACGGGGTCTATTACTACCGGGTGATCTATTACGGCTTGGGTTATTACACCACCGCCGCCGAGGAGCAGTGGGTGGATCGGTATGTGCAGAAGTATGTGCGCCGGGTGGACCGAAACAAAATGAGCGATTATGACTTGGCAAAGAAGGTGCACGACGATGTGTGCCGTGCTACGGTCTATGATATGGAGATGGACAGCCGCTACGACGACTATGATTTCTCTGCCTATGGGTGCCTGTATGTGGGTCGTTGTGTGTGCCAGGGGTATGCGCTGGCGTACTACCGGCTGTGTCGGGAGCTGGGATTGTCGGTGCGCTTTGTGTACTCGGATCCGCACGAGGGCTGCCACGCCTGGAACTTGGTACAGGTAGGCGGCAAATACTATTATGTGGACTGCACTTGGGACGATACCTACCATGAAGGCAATATCGTCTACAACTTCTTCTTAAAGAATTACGCGGATTTGCAGGCGATGGACAGCGACTACCACGAGCACCGGCTGGACGACGGCGTGTATGCAGACGCGGACTTGACCCGCAATTATGTGGACCGGGTGGCCGCCCGCAGCTATGAGCCGCTGCTGCCTAATATGGGCAATGTGGTGGTGCGCCTGAGCCAAACCCAATTTACTTACAACGGCAAGGCACAGGGACCCAAGTTGACGGCGACCTACGCCGGGCAGCCCTTTAGCGGCTACACCGTCCGCGGCGGCACCGCTACCAATCCGGGTACGTACACCGTGACCCTGCGGGGCACCGGCGGCGACAGCACCGGGCGCACCTACACCATTCGACCGGCTAAGGTACAGCAGATCAAGATCACCAAGCGGGAGCCCAAGGCGCTGACCTTCAGCTGGCAAAAGGCTGTGGGGGCGAGCACCTACCGCTTGCAGCAAAAGAAAAATGGCAAGTGGGTCACCGTTAAGACCGTCAGCGGCAACAGCGCCAAAATCGGCGGTTTGTCCCCGGCTACCACTTACACTTTCCGGGTTGCGGCTTACAAGGGCGGCATTGCCGGTGCATACGGCAGCAATTATGTGACCTGCACCACCCCGCTTACTCCGGCGGCGCCTAAGCTGACAGCTGGCAAGGGTACGGTCACGGTGAAGTGGAAGAAGGTGACTGCTTCCGGTTATGAGGTGCGCTATTCCGCCCGATCGGATATGAAAAAGGCCAAGACGGTGAAGATCAGCTCCGGCAAGACGGTGCAGAAGAAATTAAGCAAGCTTTCCCGTCATAAAAAATATTATGTGCAGGTGCGGGCGGTTAAGACCCGCAAGAACGCAGACGGCAAAACGGTGACCTATCGGGGCGCCTGGTCCGGCAAAAAGAGCATTTCTACCAAATGAATATCACCTTTTGCGTCGGATTTTCTACTTGCAGGGCGGCGCAAAAAGTGCTATTATAGTAAAAATATTCTTCACGGAATAGGAATTTATTGATAACGGAGGTAATGTAATGAGCGAATACGGCGCAAAGTTTGTAAAAGAAGGGCTGACCTTTGACGATGTTCTGCTGATCCCGGCAGAGTCCGATGTGTTGCCCAACGAAGTGGATTTGTCCACCAAGTTGACCAAGGATATTACCCTGAATATCCCCTTGATGACCTCTGCCATGGACACGGTTACCGAGTCCAATATGGCCATCGCCATTGCCCGTGAGGGCGGTATCGGCGTGATTCACAAGAATATGACCATTGAGGATCAGGCCACTGAGGTCGATAAGGTGAAGCGCTCGGAGAACGGCGTCATTACCAATCCGTTTTTCCTCTCTCCCCGGCACTTGGCCCAGGACGCGGAGGATCTGATGCGTAAATACAAGATCAGCGGTGTGCCCATCTGCGAGGCGGACGGCACGCTGGTGGGTATCCTTACCAACCGGGATATGCGGTTTATGACGGACTTCTCCGTGCCCATCTCCACGGTGATGACCCCCAAGGATAAGCTGGTCACCGCGATGGCCGGCACCACCCTGGAGGAGGCCAAGAAAATTCTGATGCGCTCCAAGGTGGAGAAGCTGCCTCTGGTAGACAAGAACGGCAAGCTTACCGGTTTGGTGACCATTAAGGATATTGAAAAGAGCGTTAAGTACCCCAACACCGCCCGCGACGAGAAGGGTCGCCTGTTGTGCGCTGCCGCTATCGGTGTAACCAAAGATATTATGGATCGTGCCGGCGCGCTGGTCAACGCCCAGGTAGACGCCCTGATTTTGGACTCTGCCCACGGTCATTCCGCCAATATTTTGAAGGCGGTAGAGCAGGTGAAAAATGCGTTCCCGCAGATCTCTCTGATTGCCGGCAATGTGGCCACTGCAGAGGGCACCGAGGCTTTGATCAAGGCCGGTGCAGATGCGGTAAAGGTGGGTATCGGCCCCGGCTCTATCTGCACCACCCGTGTGGTTGCCGGTATCGGTGTGCCCCAGATCACAGCGATTTATGACGCGGCAGAGATGGCCGACAAGTACGGTATCCCGATCATTGCAGACGGTGGTATTAAGTACAGCGGCGAAATCGTAAAGGCCATTGCGGCCGGCGGTTCCGTGGTGATGGTCGGCTCTTTGGTGGCCGGTTGTGAGGAGTCTCCCGGTGAGACGGAGATTTACCAGGGTCGTCAGTTTAAGGTGTACCGCGGTATGGGCTCTTTGGGCGCCATGAATAAGGGCTCTGCCGACCGTTACTTCCAAAACGGCACCAAGAAGTTCGTGCCGGAGGGCGTAGAGGGTCGTGTACCTTACAAGGGCCCGGTAGGCGATACCGTGTTCCAGATGATGGGCGGTTTGCGCTCCGGTATGGGCTATGTGGGCTGCCACAGCATTGCGGAGCTGCGCACCAATGCCAAGTTTATTAAGATCACCGGTGCAGGTTTGGTGGAGAGCCACCCCCACGATGTGTATATCACCAAGGAGGCACCCAACTACTCCGGCAGCCGCCAGGATTGATTTTAGGAAAATGATGTTTCAAATGCCGAGATCCAGCCGTTTCTCGGCATTTGTCCGCTTTTGAGGTGAGTCTATGGCACAGCCGCAAAGCCGCTGGGTGCGGTTTAAGAGGTTCTTAAAACGGAATATGACCCCCACCTGGGCCAAGCATTTTTCGTACCAGGTGTTCAGCTTCCTGGTGTCTGTGGCTATGGTGATCGGGGTGGCTAATTATGCCATCACTCGCTCGTATGACGAAAGGAAGTTGACTTTTGTGGATGGATTTACCATTACGGCCCATACCGGCGCATTTCATACGAACCAAAACAGCCTGGAGGCTGTGCAGGCGGCGATTGACCATCAGGTAGAGGCGATGGAGATTGATGTGCGCCAGCGGCCGAACGGTATTTTGGTGATGGCCCACGACTTGGTGGTCAAAAACAGCGACGGCGTGCCCCTGGCAGACGCCTTTGCTCTGCTGGAGCCGACTGCCATTCGCTTGAATTTGGATATTAAAGAGACCAAAGTGCTGGGTGCGCTCCATGATCTGTTGGTGGAGTACAACCTGTACGATCGGGTGTTTCTCACCGGGCTGGAGGTGTGGAATATGAACGCCGTAAAAGCCTCCACCTGCCGTGACCTGCCCTATTATCTCAATTATATTCCCTCCCGGTTCCAGATTTTTTCTGCGGATTACCAGCAGCGCCTGCTGAAAACACTGGAAGAGAGCGGCGCCATCGGGCTGAACTGTAATTATAAGCATGTGGGCGGTCGGCTGAGCAACTTCCTGCATAAGAACGGGTACAAACTCTCTGTTTGGACCGTAGATCGGCGCGATACCATGAAGCGCATTTTGGTGGCAAAACCGGACAATATCACCACCAAGCAGTACGATAAGCTGCAAGATGTAATCGCCCGGTGGGGAAAGAATAAATAAACGCAAAAAAGAAAAGAGCACCCATGTGGGTGCTCTTTTTTAATTTTCGGTCGCCTCCGGCGCAATCCCCCCTGCGGCTACGCCGCTTCCCCCCTTTGCAAGGGGGGCAAAGATGATGTAACCCGATCAGCCTCCCTTGTAAAGGGAGGTGGCAATGCCGTTAGGCATTGACGGAGGGATTGCCGCCCGCTTTTTCGATAACCCCTTATTCAAAATACCCCTGCAAGGCGGACCAAATGCGGGCCTCTACCTCTGTCTCTTATACACATCTGACGCTGCCGACGAATAGAGAGGTGTAGATCTAGGGGGTAGCCGTACATATAACAAAAAAAAAAAAAAAAATATAAAGCAAAGGTAACGCCGAGATCATAAAATATAACAAAATAAAAAGTATAGTAAAAATCATGACAACGACAAACA
>OJJT01000861.1_pt1 | contig 11160 bp, 13 predicted proteins | sample 1596281 | NCBI WGS metagenome assembly OJJT01 (sample SAMEA4350145, study PRJEB24818) | metagenome | biome: human; feature: gut; material: faeces | place: Denmark | collected 2013-09
GATATGTGTCGCTTTTCATCTGATCATATGGTCTGACCTCCGCCGAGCTCGATCGTCTTTTTTTTTTTTTTATGGATGCGTCATCCTCCGAGATCTCCACCTCTCTGTTCGTCGGCAGCGTCAGATGTGTATAAGAGACAGGCTGTACAGGGTGAACACATACACCAGCGCACCGACGGTCACGCCGCCTACCCGGCGCTGTTTTTTCACAAAGCAGAAAGCACCGAAGGCCAGCCCGGCCAGATACAGTCGCAGCAGGGATAAAAAGCTGTAAAGATATGCCGCATAGCGGGTGGGGCACACCACGCTGAGCAAATCCAGCGGATCGCCGATGGCGTAAAAGTGCAGGGTGGTGAGCACATCGCTGCCCAGCCCGATGGAAAAGTCCCATTGGGGCAGGACCAGCTTGTGGGTGGTCAGCAGGGTGCGGGCCACCTCACGGCCGTATTGGCCCAGGTACACAAAGGCGGCAAAGTGCTGGCGCCAGCCGTCGCTGTCTACGATCAGGGTCTTGCCCTTGATCAGGAACCAACAGTAGCACCCGGCGGCGCAAAGCAAAAAGCCCAGGGTATAGCACCAAAAGAACCGGGTGCGCGGGCTGCGCTTTTTCATCTTTTCCAGTGGATTGGTTTTCATTACTCTTTGCCTCTTGCCATAGAATTGAAAATTATGCTTTTCTCTCTTTTCTCTTTTTCACTTCTGTGCACAGAAGGGTAGCACCAAAGGCTGCGAAGCCCAGTACGCTCACCGCCAACCCCGCTTTTAAGTGAGGGGTGCGGTAGGTCAGGTGAATGGTGTGTTCGCCCGGTTCCAGTGCCAGCGCGCTGAACATGGTGTTGGCTTGCAGCAGCTGGGCTTCCTTGCCGTCTACCGTAGCGGTCCAGCCGTCGCAGTAGGGAATGGTCAGCAGCAGAATCTTGGACCGGTCCAGGGTCACGGTGCCGTCTACCGTGTCTGTGCCGATTTGGATATTCTCCAGCGTATTCTCCGCCAGTTTTGCCACTTGTCTGTTTGTGTCTGTCATAGGCTGCTCCAGCACCTCCAGGGTGCTGAAATCATAGATACCCCGTGCGTCAAAAGTGACGGTAATATCTGTCTTGGCATCTTTGCTGTAGCCGGCATTGACTGTATAGGTTTTGTAACCGTCAAAGCGCAACTCATACGCAGAAGCAAAGTTTAATGTGCGGCTTTGTTTTACGCTGATGTTCTCTGTGGAATACCCAAATCGGAACCCAAGTAGCGTCTCTTGTTTGAACTTGCGGGCCGACTGCTTTACAAGGGCTTTTTGCGTATCGTCCTTCTTTTCCCACTTTTCTTTGTTATAGCGGTGCAGCGGGTCATTCTCTTGGGTCTTGTAATAGGTATAGGCCGGGTAATCCGTATAATTGCGCAGTCCCATGCGTAAATAAGTCTCGCTGTTTGGTGTGCCGTTAAAATGCAGGGTTACCTTGGCGCCTTTGTCATACACATGGATCTTTTTGCCGTCTACCGCCACATTTTTGTCTGCGGTGATGGTGTAGGGCAGGGACTTGTCCGTAAAGGACAGAGTGGTTTGTGCCGTGCCGGTAGGCACGCTGTCCAATACCACCCCTTGCAGCAGGGCCTGCTGCTTCTCCAGCGAGGACAGTTTTTCATAATCCGCCCGGTTAATGGCGCTGTCATAGGTGTAGCCCAGGGGCAGGGCGTTACTGCTTTGGAAAACCTTGTTTTTGAATGCGGTAAAGCCATAGGGGACTTCATTGGCGTTGCCGTTCTTCTGTACATAGTATTTGACACCGGCCAGGGCTTGCAAAGCGGCGCTGCCATTCAAATCCTTGTACATATAGTCCTCACGAGCGGGTAACTCTGTTTCGTTGATAAATTGGGCGATATTCGGATTTTGCAGGCTCCAATAGAAAGAGGTGGAATGGGTTTTAGCCAGTAAATCTGTATTGTAGACCAAATTGCTGCCGGAGTAGCGGTAAAAGCTGTCGTCTTTTTTGGCTGCTTTTTTTACTTTTTTGGCGTCGGTGTTTTTCAGTTTCTTGCTCACCTGGTCATAGGTGACAAACTTGGAAGCGTAATCGTTGCCGTGACTGCTGTAAAAATAGGCGGCGTTGCCGGTAAAGGAGGTGAGCACCAGTACCAGCACCAAAGCGGTTGCCAGGTGCTTTTTCTTGAACTTGGGCGCCAGGGCGCAGAGCACGATGATCAGGAAAGCCAGCAGCACGGATACGCCGATATTGCGGGTGTCCGTGGTCATCAGCGGAATGGCGAGCAGCGAATAGAGTGCCAGCGCACCTACGCAGGCCACTGCCTGACCCACGGTGATGTGGCGCAGCTTTTTCCACTGGGTGGTTACGATATAGGCCACCAGCAGGCTGTATGCCCAGATCCAGCGATTGGTTGCATAAGAAAGACCGTTGAGCAGCCAGCCGAACGCAGGAAATAACAGCAACAGCGTAGACAGTATGAACAGAATACGCATGGGCTTTTCTTCCGGTTTGCGCTTAAAGAACAGCAGGCAGATGGCCGGGAATGCAATGGCATTAAAGCCCAAGTAGGTTTGGCTGCCCAGCTCGCCGGAAGAAGTGAAGTAGGTGGAAAGAAAGTTCTTATAAAACTTGGCGTCATAAAACCAGTTGAACTGATAGCCGGCGGTGCGTGTATCGTTCATAAAAGCCAATACTACCGGCAGCAGAATGGCGGCGCTCATCAGTGCGCCTACCACAGCCCACAGGGTCACTTGCAGCAGTCCGCCCACAGCCTGCTTGGCGCTGTGCCGATCATACAGGCAGCACAGACGATAGACGGTATAAATGGCCGTGATGATCGCCAGCATATAGAAAAAGTAAAAATTGCTGACAGCCGCCAAAAAGACGGTGACGATGAGCAGATACGGCCGCCGCTTGGCGAGCACCTGCTCTACGCCTAAAAGCAGCAGGGGCAGGTACACCATAGGTAAGGCAAAGAACGGGTGCCGTGCCACCATAAGGAAGCTGTAAGTAAAGAACACATAGCAAACGCTGCCTACAGCCACAGGCAGGGGCGCGCCCTGCTTTTTATACCGGCAAAAGGCGCCGAAGCCCAGCCCGGCCAGGTACAGCCGGAACAGGGACAAAAAGCTGTAAAGATACACGGCGTACCGGGTAGGACAGGCAATGCTCAGCAGGTCCAGCGGGTCGCCGATTACATAGTAGTGTAGGGTGGTGAGAATATCGCCGCCGTAGCCCAGGCTGAAGTTCCATTGGGGCAGCACCAGTTGATGTTCCGTCAGCAGTGTGCGCAGTACAGTACGGCCATACTGACCAAAATAAACAAAAGCTGTGAAGTGCTGTTTCCATCCGTCGCCGCTGACAACTAAGCTGCGCCCCTTTACAATAAAGCAGGCATAAACACCGGCAGCACACAGTAAAAATGCGGCGGTGTAGATCAAAAACAATCGGCTTCTATTTTTCATCGGTTTTCGCCGAACGGTCAACTTGTTTTTCATTACTATCCTCTTCTTTCGCACAAATTAAACGGCCTACATTATAATCCCGCACCCTCGGGAAGTCAAGGACGAGCCTTTTATATATAATGTATATCGCCATTTTACCACAAGGATGTGTGCTTTGCAACCGTTTGGATCTGTCCGGTGGTATTAAGAATCTGCAAAGTTTGTAAAGGTGGGGTCAGTTATTTTTATTTTGTGTCATTTGCAAGTTAAGTTTCTGTAAAGTACCTTGCAGTCGATGGGCGGACGGCGTATGCTGACACCAGAAACAAAAAGACAACTACAAACACCCGAAAGCGAGAAAGGCAAGGTTATTGTATGAAAGAAAAATGGGTCGCTTTTACAGAGAAACATGCAGAAATTTGGAAGTTTATCAAGTTTACATTTACCGGGGCCAGCACCTCAGTGCTGGAGTTGGCGGTATTCGCCTTTTTACAATATGTAGTCTTTAAGAGTATGAACACCACCCCGGTTACGGACAATGCGGTGCTGCACTTCCTGGGGATTCAGTATAAGGGCTATATGTACTCCTACGCCATCAGCGCCGTTATCGGCTACGCGGCGGCGTATGTGATGAACCGCAAGCTCACTTTCCAGGCAGACGCCAATCCGGTACTGTCCACCATTCTTTACACCATTATGGTGGTGTGCACCATCGCCTTTAACACCTGGTTCGGTGCGTACCTGGGCACCATCGTGACCAATCACCACTGGGACAGCGTATTTATCACCCTGCTCACCAAGCTGCTGGTGATGACCGTACCCACCCTGTGGACTTATCCGCTGAACCGCTTTGTCATCCACCGCAAAAAGAAAGCCAAGGTGGAACCGCTGCCGGAGCGTGCAGATACCTCCGCCGGTGCGGCTGCCTAACGGCTAAAGAGGGCAGCGCCCTTTTTAGATATACCCCTGCTCGGTGCATTTTTTGTTTTGATCTGACTTCCCCGTCGATCACCGGATTTTGTTTTGTTCTGTACCGGGCACCCTCTTCGGAGCAGGCGCCGTCATCCCGGCGCTTGCTCTCTTCCTCTATTTGGCATATACTGGTGCAAAACCGGTAAGGAGAACAGACTGTTATGACAAGACCCAAATTGGTGGCTTTTGATTTAGACGATACACTCATCGGCAGTGACGGCAAAATAGCCCCGGCCAACTTCTGCGCGCTGGAACAGCTATCGGCAGCGGGCGTGACCGCTGCGGCGGTAACCGGGCGCACCTTTTACGAAATGCCCCCAGAGCTGCGGTTTAACCCGCTGGTGCCCTATGCGGTATACGGCGATGGCGCTGCCGCGGTGAATGCGGCAGGGGAGACCCTCTTTTCCAGCTATTACAGCCGGGAAAAGGCACTGGCGGTGCTGCACCTGCTACGGCAGTACGATACCATGATCGAGGTGTTCTACGGCGGGCGGCCGTATGCCCCGGCGGATAAGCTGGATCCGGCGGCCTACGACTACTACCGCATTGAGCCGATCTATCACCCGGTGATGGCGGCCAGCCGGGTGCCCTGCACAGACTTGGAGGCACTGCTGGCCGGGGAGGAAAAAACGGAGATGTTCAATATTTTCTTCCACCTGGACGACGAACGCCGGGCGTTTATAGATCGGGCGACGGAGCTGTTCCCGGAGCTGCTCTGCACCTATTCTATGCAGAGCAATTTGGAGATCCTACGCCGCGGGGTGGACAAGGGCAGCGCCCTGCAAAAACTGGCGGAGCACCTGGGGCTTGCCCCAGAGCAGGTGATCGCCGTGGGCGACAGCCGCAACGATCTGTCTATGATCCGCTACGCCGGCACCGGGCTGGCGGTAGCCAACGCCTGTGACGAACTTAAGCAGTCGGCAAACGCTGTGGCGTGCACTTCCGATGCGGGTGTGCTCCGTTATATTTATCATCATTTTGTAGAGTAAAGCGAGGTTATTCCTTTGGTATTTTGGATCCTTCTCGGCGTGGTGGCGGCTGTGGTGCTGCTCACCGTGCTGGTCAACGGCATCTTGGCGCTTTTACAGCTGCGGTATGTGGCGGGCATTGCGCCGGTACAGTATAAAAATCAGTTGCAGCCCCAACCGCTGGATGGCCGTTGGGTGTTTACCACAGATCGGGATTTTCGTGTTATGCAGCTGACGGATGTGCATATTGGCGGCGGCTGGATGAGTTTCTTCAAAGACCGGCGAGCCATTGACTGCGTGGTGCGTATGGTCACCGCCGAACAGCCGGACCTGGTGGCTGTGACCGGCGACATCGCCTACCCGGTGCCGTTCCAGTCCGGCACATTTAACAACAAAACCGCCGCTCGTCTGTTCGGTCGGGTGATGCAGAACCTGGGCGTGTACTGGGCGCCGGTGCTGGGTAACCACGATACTGAGTCCTACGCGGTGTACAACCGCCGCTATATCGGCAAATATTATCAAGAACAGAAGTTCGCCAAAGCCGGCAGCAAGTCCTACTGCCTGTTCCGCTCTGGGCCGGAGGGCGTGGACGGCGTGGGCAACTATACCGTTGCGGTGGAGAACCGTCGTGGCGCCGTGACCCAGGCACTGTTTTTTACCGATACCGGCAGCTACGTGGACGGCGACTACCTGGGCTTTATGTGGAAGTATGACGGTATGCACAAGAACCAAATGGACTGGTACAGGGGAGAGGTGGAAGCCTTGACCGCCCACAACCGGGCGTTGGGCGCACCGATGCCAAAAAGCCTGATGTTCTTTCACATTCCCATTGCTCAGTACAAGACTGCCTGGGAGGCTTATAAAGAAAACGGCTATAAAGACACCGGTGAAGTGCAGGTGTACTACGGCGGCATCGGCGAAAAGGGCGGCCTGTTCCCCAGTTTGCACCCGGATCATGTGTTTGACACCTTGCAGCAGGTGGGCAGCACCCGGGGCACATTCTGCGGCCACGACCATTTGAACAATTTGTCCGTCACTTACAAGGGCATACGGTTGACCTACGGCCTGTCCGTGGACTATCTCGCTTATATCGGCATAAAGAATTACGGCGCCCAGCGGGGTTTTACCCGCATTACTGTGCGCCCGGACGGCAGCTTTGACTGCCAACCGGTGTCCTACTACCAAAAACCTTTTTGGAATGGAGAAGAACAGGTGCAAATGACACCTTATTATCCGCCGGAGAAGAACCCAAACGCCTACCCGGCAGACTACAAGGCACCAATAGCGTAAAAGAAGAAAGGAGCGGTACTTGCAGGTACTGCTCCTTTTGCTAAGGGTTTGATTTAATACACTTCTACCGGCACCACCAGCCGGTCTTTTTTGGTGCGGCGCAGAGGCGCACCGGCGGTAAATCGGCCGTGACCCCGCACGGAAATTTTGTCCCCCGGCTGTACGGTGTGGGCACGGTTCTCTATGCACCGTCCGTTGACAAATACCTTTTGTTGTAAAAAGAATTTGTCTGCGCTGCTGCGGGAGAGATTGTATACTGCGCCCACCAGCACATCCAGCCGCAGAGAGGGCACGATCACTTCTCTGCCTTCCGGTTGGGGCAGCAGGTGCGGGGGCAGGTCGTCCGCCCGGGTGCAGGTCACCTCTGTGTGGCGCACCCGGTGCAGTTGGGTCTCAATATATTCCGCCATGCCTGCGGTGCAAAAGAGATATGCCCCTTTGCCGCAGGGGAGAATGTCGCCCAGCACTCGCCGCTCCAGCCCTAAGCCCATTAAGGTGCCCAAGTAGTCCCGGTGGGTCAACTCCTCGGCAAATTTTTCCTGCTTAGGCGCAATATGCAGGCAGGTGATGGGGTAGTCTGCCGGCTCCGGCGCCGGGCCAAAGGCTGCCATCACCCGCTCGGCACCGTCAAATCCGCCGTAGGCAGGCACTGACCGGGGGCCGGTCACCTCTGCCAGCAGACTTTGCTCCTCCAGACCTAAAAAATCCGTATAAACCGTGTAGCCGCCAAATGTGCCTCGATTTTGCAGTTCTGCCAACCGCTTTTTAATCTGCTGTGCCTGATCCATCAGTACAGACCGCCCAGCACGGTGGCGGAAAATACAGTAAACATCAAGATACACACGATCAGGGCAACGGCAAAGATAGCAGTGGACACGCCGATGGCCCACTTGGCAATGTTTATGGCGCTGCGCGCTTTTTCACTGCCGGTGATCTCATACGCCTGGCGGCCGCTCGACAAGGCAATGCCGCCCATGATCCAGCCGAACAGCGGACCCATGAGAATTCCTAAGATCAGACCGATTATGGCCAGTATGTAGGCGTTGTCCGCCTTTTCTGTCATTTGGCGGTACTGGGCTTCGTTCACCGGCACACCGTAGGGGGGCTGGTAAGGATTGCCCCAGTTGTTGTAGCCGGCGTTATATGCCTGCTCACCATAGTTCGTTTGACCGTGGTTGTAATTTTGCTGGCCGTACGTGTCGCCCTGTGGCTGGTTGTGCGCCTGTTGGCCGTAGGGGTCGCCTTGGGGCTGGTTGTATGCCTGCTGACCGTAGGGCGCGCTTTGGGATTGGGCGTTCTGCTGTGCGGTGCAGCCCGCAAAGTTGGGGGTATGGCATACCGGGCATTCTGCGGTGCCGGGTGCCAAAGGTTGGCCGCAATGTTCGCAATAAGTCATAGGTTCTGCCTCTCTTCTTTGAAAATCGTGTTTATAACCGGCAGGGCAGCAGCATAATGCCGCCGGGGGTAATGTCTACCATACCGTAGCAGCCCTCTGCCACTGCGCCGGGGTTCATTAGATATAAGCCGTCCCGGTAGTCGGTCATCTGCTGATGGGTGTGACCAAACAGGCAAATATCTGCGTGGGCCTCCCGGGCAGCCTGCTCCAGCTCTGCCAGACCGAACTTTACATGGAACGGGTGGCCGTGGGTATAAAGCACCGTTTTGCCGCCCAGTTTGGCTGTGCCCCAGGCGGGCAGGTCGCTGCCCCAATCGCAATTCCCGGCCACTTGCAAAATATGCAACCGGGGGTACAACATACGCACATTTTCCAAATCATTCTCGCCGTCGCCGAGAAAGAGCAGCACATCGCTGTCCTCCAGGTGCAGCTCCACAATGTCCAGCAGATTGCCGGCGGCTCGGTGAGAGTCCGAGGCGACCAGTAAGCGCATTCATAATCCCCGCCTTTCTGCATACTATGTACTGAGTATAACATATCTGCGTGCCCACGGCAAGCGGCTTTGCAGATAAAAAAGAGGAGTGCGTTTTATGCAGGACCCGAGAAAACAGAAAAAAGGATTTGACCCGGCGGCATTCCAAGCGGCGGCCAAAGCCGGACAGCAGCAGGCCTATTTGCAGCAAAATCTGGACCCGGACACCAAGGCCAAATTAGAGGCGGTACTCAATGACAAGGAACGATTGCAGCAAATGCTCAATTCTCCCCAGGCCAAGGCACTGATGGAAAAGTTAGGCGGGAAGCGTTAATATGGACGATATTAACCAGATCATTGCCAATTTGACCCCGCAGGATATGGAAATGCTGCGGGGCGTGGCCGCGTCCATCTTAGGCGACGGCGGGCAGGGAAGTGCGCCCGGTGCGGCGTCCCCTCCCGGTGCACAGCCTACGCCCCAGCCTAAGCCGGGGAGTGCCAACAGCGCCGTGCAGCAGCTGACAGACACGGTGGCCGGTGCCCAGAATATGCAAAATCTGCTGTCCGGGCTGGAGGGACTGAACTTTGGCAAGGCAGATTTTGAAATGATGATGAAAGCCAAGTCCATTTTTGACCGTATGAACCGCAGCAGCAATAAAAATGTGGATCTGATCCGGGCGCTGAAGCCTCATTTAAGCCCCAAGAGCCAAAACAAGGCGGACCAGGCCATGCAGATCCTGCGTCTGTTTGAGGTGCTGCCTATGCTGGAGGAGTTGTTTTAGTGCCGGCGTTTAGTGAGGATCAGATCAATGAAGCCAAGGAGCGGGTGCGCCGTATGCATGCTCGTGCCGGGTCGTATCTGCCACGGGAGGAACCGCCGCAAGGGCATAACGACCGTCAGACGGCACCGCCGCCCGGCAAGAAAAAAGCATCCCCGGCTGCGCCAAACCCGGAGGAACCGGCATCGGAGAACGAAGGGGATGACAACGCCGTAATCTTAATGCTGCTTCTGCTTTTAGGACGCGAAGGCGCAGATCAGGCGCTGCTTTTGGCTCTTCTCTATCTTTTGTTTTGATAAGGGTTGGAAAAATAGGGCAAAATATGTTATAATCCGTTTGTGTAACATCTCACAATGAAAGGAAGTTTCATTTTGACAGATTATGTGCAAAAGAAGATAGCCCCCGGGGTAGAGCTTTTGGCTGTGCCTGCCGGGCGGTTTAAGACCAATGAACTGGCCATTCACTTGGCAGTGCCCATGGAGGAGCAGATGGCGGCGAACTATGCGCTGGCCATCTCAGCGGTCAGCCGTAAGGGCAAGGCCTATCCGGATATGCGTGCGCTGCACTTGCAGTTGGACAAGCTCTACGGCGCGGCCATCAGCGTCACCGCCAACAAATCCGGCGGCTGCCAGATTTTGAAGATGGGCATCACCACACTGGACGATCGCTTTGCCCTGGATGATGAGAAGATTGCCGAGGCGGGACTGGAGCTGCTGATGAATCTGCTGTTTGACCCGCTTTTGGGGGAGGACGGCCTGTTCTCACCGGCGGATATTGAGACGGAGCGTCGGGTGCTGCTGGAGAAGCTGGCTGCCGAGGAGAACGAAAAACGCCTGTACGCGGTCATGCAAATGCAGCAGATTATGTTTGCCGGCGATCCGTACCGGATCAATCCCAAAGGCACCAAAGAGACTTTGTTGGCTGCCACGCCGGAGAGCGTAACCGCCGCTTGGCACCGCATGCTGCGAGAGAGCAAAATGCTGGTAACTGTGGTCGGCAGCACGGATCCGGAGGCGGCCTGTGCGGCGCTGCGCCGTCGGTTAGAGGGCGTGGAGCGGGCGTATCAGCCCATGCCCACTCCCCATTTTGTGGCCCGGTGCGAACAGGTGAAAGATGTGCGGGAGAGCGAAAAAATTCGTCAAGGTAAGCTGGTGCTGGGCTTTCGTGTGGATATGCGCCCGGATGATCCGTTGGCACCGGCTATGCGTAGTTTTTGCGATGTGTTCGGCGGCGGCCCGTACTCCAAACTCTTTATGAATGTGCGAGAGAAGATGAGCCTTTGTTACTACTGTTCTGCTCGCTTTGCCCGCCAAAACAGCCACATTTTTATTCAGTGCGGCTGTGAGGAGGAGAATATGGACAAGGCTGTGGCCGAGATCCTGCATCAGCTGGAGATTATTCGGGATGGTGACTGCAAAGCCGAGCTGGAAAGCTCCCGCATTGCTATGATCGACGCGCTGGACGGCGTGGCAGACACCCCCAACGGCTTGGAAAACTGGTATGCCGCCCGGCTGTTGGACGATGACTTCCGTACCCCTGCCCAGGTGGCGGAGGAGACCCGGAGCGTAACCGTGGAGCAGTTACAAGAATGTGCCGGTCGGTTGTCGCTGGATACCATTTACCGCTTAGTGGCAGAGAAAGAGGAGGTGCAGGCACAGTGAAAGAACAAGTTTCTTCCATTTTGGACGAACGCTATTATGAAATTGACCACCCTACAGGGCTGAAAATATTTGTGATGCCTAAGGCCCATTACCGCTCTGCTTATGCGGTGATCGGTACCTGTCTCTTATACACATCTCCGAGCCCACGAGACAGGCAGAAATCTCGTATGCCGTCTTCTGCTTGAAAAAAAAAAAACACAAGAA
>OJJT01000863.1_pt1 | contig 11157 bp, 12 predicted proteins | sample 1596281 | NCBI WGS metagenome assembly OJJT01 (sample SAMEA4350145, study PRJEB24818) | metagenome | biome: human; feature: gut; material: faeces | place: Denmark | collected 2013-09
TTGTGTTATCTCTCTTATTCTAGTGTATTGTGTTCTGCTATTTGTCTTCTTACCTGAGTGTCGTCTATGTGCTATTAAGTTTTTTTCTTTTTTGTATATTTTTTTTTTTTTTTTTGGTCGTTTTTTATTTGTTTTTTTTTTTAATGATGCGGCAACCACTGAGCTCTACTCCTCTCTATTCGTCGGCAGCGTCAGATGTGTATAAGAGACAGGGAAGGGCTGATGACCATGTATAATATCGGGAAGAACATGGCGTGGCTGTTAAAGTGCATCGCCCTGGGAAGAGAGAATGGACTTCCGCACCCGGACAACGAAAAGGTTTTGACGAACTTTATAAGATAAGAAAAGGATGGCTTTTATGAACAAAAACGCGGAGAGCAGAGCGCGAAGATTATTTGCAGGGGTAAATTCTTCTTTGAGCCGGACCGATCCTGAGTTTGTGGAAATCATCTCAAATTTTTCTCAGGACGAAACCGCGAATGCAAATATCCTCACGGAAAAGGAACGGATGCTTTGTATCCTGGCCGCCCTGCTTGGCTGCCAGGGCATGGGCGAATTTCAGAACATGCTCCACGCAGCACTGAATATAGGGGTTGACCCCGTTGCGATCAAGGAGACCATCTATCAGGCAACGGCCTATCTTGGGATCGGCCGCACCTGTGATTTTCTCATTGCTGCGAACGGGATTATGGAGCAGCATGGCGTCAGGCTGCCACTTGCGCCGCAAGCATCCACAAATGAGGAAACCCGGTTTGAGCGAGGGCTTGCCAAACAGGTGGAGCTGTTTGGCCCCGATATGGCGAAGCGCCAAACGGATGGCCCGGCGCTTCGCAGAAACATTAACCGCTGGCTGGCGGACAACTGCTTTGGAGACTATTATACCCGCAACGGCCTGAACGGCCAGGAACGCGAGATGATCACTTTTTGTTTCCTTCTTGCACAGGGAGGCTGTGAAAACCAGCTTCGCGGGCATACGGCAGGAAATTTCGGCGTGGGCAACGGAAAAGAAAACTTTACAGTGTCGTGGAGCAGTGCATGCCATATATCGGGTATCCCCGCAGCCTGAATGCTATGAGCATCATTGACGAAATCGCCGCAAAAGAAAAATAAGGAGGAGCTGCTATTATGGAATATGCAACACTGCAAAACGGATTGAAAATGCCTATGGAGGGCTTTGGGGTTTTTCAAGTTCGTGATAAAGAGGAATGTAAGCGTTCTGTGCTGGATGCGATTCGGACAGGATACCGCCTGATTGACACTGCCGCTTCATACACCAACGAGGACGCCGTGGGAGAAGCTGTGCGGGAAGCCATTGCTGAAGGCATCTGTACCAGAGAGGAGCTGTTTATCACCTCTAAAATGTGGGTGCAGGATATGCAGAATTACGAAATGGCAAAAGCCGCCATTGACGCCTCTCTGGAAAAAACAGGGCTGGAATATCTGGATTTATACTTGCTGCATCAGGCGATGAAGGATTACTTCAGCGCATGGCGGGCTATGGAGGACGCGTACAGGGATGGAAAGCTGAAAGCTATCGGCGTGTCCAACTTCTATCCTCACGTCCTTACGAATTTCTGCGAAACTGTCGAGATCCAGCCCATGGTGAATCAAGTGGAGCTTCACCCTTATTTCACGCAAGAGAACGCATTGGCTACTATGAAAAAGTACAATATCGTTCCGGAAGCATGGGCGCCTCTTGGCGGCGGCCGATATGGCGCGTTCCATGAGGGGCTCCTTCTGGAGATTGCTTCGGCACACGGAAAGACAGTGGGGCAAGTGATGCTTCGATGGAACATCCAGCGCGGAGTAGTGGTGATCCCCAAATCCACCCATCCGGAACGAATCGAGGAGAATTTCAATATCTGGGATTTTACCCTCACCGATGATGAAATGCAGAGGATCAGTTCTTTGGATCAAGGTTATACAGGTACTGCCGTGAAACACTTTGACCCGGAATTCGTTCGTATGTGTACAAACAGAAAGATTCACGATTGAAGGAAGAGTATAGCATGAACAGTTTCACTTTTTCTTATCCGACGAAGGTGTATTTTGGTGAGGGGAGCGCGGCGCAGGCTTTCCGCACAGAGCTTCGAAAGAAAGGCAAGACAGTGCTGCTTGCCTACGGCGGCGGCTCCGTCAAAAAGAATGGCGTCTATGATGAAGTAAAAGCGCTGCTTAAGCAAGCAGATAAAACGATTATTGATTTTTCCGGTATCATGCCGAACCCCACCTATGCAAAGGTGCAGGAAGGTGCGGCCATTGCCCGTGAGCAGCATGTAGACTTCATTCTGGCTGTGGGCGGCGGCAGCGTGATCGACTGCTGCAAGGTGATTTCCGCACAAGCTCTGCTGGACGAAGACATCTGGGAGATGGAGTACGGCAAGGGACAGTTCCCTAACGCAGGAATCCCGGTAGGTGCGGTTGTCACCGCATCCGGCACAGGGGCAGAAATGAACGCGGGCGGCGTCATCACCCATGAAGAAAAGAAGTGGAAGGGCGGCATTTTCGGCATCGCTCCCGTATTCGCCGTCCTGGACCCGGCGTATACCATGTCCGTGCCGCCCATGCAGGTCCTCTCCGGTGCGTTTGACACTTTAAGCCATGCCATGGAAACATATTTCGGTAATTCCGACCAGGATAATGTTTCCGATGATGTGGCGCTGGCGGTCATGCGCAATACCGTTGTCAATATGCGCCGCTTGCTGAAAAACATCAACGACAGGCAGGTTCGGAGCAACTTGATGTGGGATTCTGCAATGGCGGAGAATGGAATTTTGAAATGCGGCCGCCTGACAGATTCCCAGACACACCAGATCGAACACCAGCTTGGCGCTTATACCGACTGCGACCACGGCCAGGGACTGGCAGTGATTCATCCCGTTTATTACCGCCATATCGTAAAGGATGCGCCGGAGAAATTTGCCAGACTTGCAAAGGACGTATTTGGCCAGGATACCGCAGAAGCCGGTGTGGCGGCACTGGAGAGCTTCATCAAAGAGTGCGGGCTGCCCACAAAACTGAGCCGGCTTAAATCCACGGTGGAGATCACCCCGGAGGTACTGCGGCAGGTGGCCGATACCTGCAACATTATCAAGGCTGGCCCCCGTGAACTCAGCAGGGACGAAATCTACGAGATTTTGATGGAGTGTCTATAAGGAGGCCGCATGGACCGGCCGTATATAATTTGTTGCATTTTGAGCGCGCTGGATGGAAAACCACCGGTGCATTTATGAGAACAGAGGCTGCCGGAAAGGCAGGCGAAGAATATGCCCGTATCCGTACAGAATATCGGGCCGACGCATGGCTTTACAGAACGGTGACCACAAAAGAGCTTACAGGAGAGCCAAAACCGGAGATTGGTCCGGCGTCAGAGATATCTCCCGGTGATTCTGTGGCGGAGGCGCAGGCGGCGCTCTACTATGTTTCTGTGGATACGAAGGGAGAAATCGGCTGGGCATCAGGCACATTCCGTAAGGCCGGATGCCCATGCAATTGAAGTTCTGACAGAGCAGCCCCGGCGCGCCGGCGATTTTCCGGCGCAAGAAGATAGAATGCTTGGATGGCGATGGAATTTGGCTGGTATGTTCGGTAAAAGACAAACAGCAAGGAGAAAGAAAAGAGGAAGAATATCCGTGCGCGGATGTTTTTGACATTGCTATTAAGCGGTTGTGCTGAGAAAAACAATAGCTTTGTATCATCGGGAATGCAGCCGGTTCCTTCTATGGCCGCGAACGAATGCGGAAGCCTGCCTGCTGCGGAAAGCGCGCGTTCGGGAGGACGAGGCTGCTGCCCATTCTTAATGAATCGCGGGAGACAGGGTGAAACTCAAATTTGCAGCGCAATTTATGTACCCCAGGAGACCGGAGAACAAATGTCGGCAGTATTTTCCGCTCATGGCTTTAAGACAATCATCAGACTGGAGCATAATATACCGAAGCGCTGGCTGCAAAGGGATATGTAATATAGGATAAAGTCCAACTCCTGGCACTTCCCAAAATCCCATAAAAAGGCAAAGTCTGTCGGCGTTGATATCTGTTGATAAAACAGAACTCCCCCGGTAACAACTACCGAGGGAGTTTTAATTTATGTTTGGCTTGCATTTTGATTTGCATATTTTGTAAATAACACCGTAAGGATATTGGCGCGCATAAACAAGGTAAAAAGAAAACCGCAAACACCGAACAAATGACAGTGTAATGCGGCTTTTTATATGGTGGAGACGGAGGGGCTCGAACCCGCGACCTCTCGGATGTGAACCGAACGCTCTAACCAGCTGAGCTACGCCTCCACAACGAAAATTATTATAGCATACCTTCTTTGAAAAGTCCAGCCCCAATTTTATATTTTCCTCTATTGACTTTTGAAAAATATATTGTATTATTGTATTAAGCGGTTAATACAGTGACACAAGGAGACGAGCGCATGAAGTGGAACATTACAGCCGACCGGCCCGTTTACCTGCAGCTCATCGAACAGCTGGAGCTTGCCATCGTGGCCGGTGAATACCGGGCGGGCGCACGGCTGCCCGGCGTGCGGGAGATGGCTGCCGGAGCGGCGGTAAACCCAAACACCATGCAGCGTGCGCTGCAGGAACTGGAAGCACGCGGCCTTTTGAATACACAGCGCACGGCAGGCCGCACCGTAACGGAGGATAAAACAATGATCGCACAATTGCGCGAACAACTGGCTGCCGAGCAGATCGGCGCATTTTTGCAGATGATGGAAAAGCTGGGATACACCCGGGCGCAGACGCTGGCACTTTTGCAGCAAAAGGCACAGGAGGAATAATGATGGAAGCGGTATTGACATGCAGCGCATTGACAAAGGCCTATGGCCCGAACAAAGCGCTGGACAATTTTACGGCGGTTTTTTCCGGCGGGCGCATCACGGGCCTGCTGGGGCCGAACGGCAGCGGCAAGACGACGCTGATGAAGCTGGCGGCGGGGCTGCTGGTGCCCACGGGCGGAAGCCTTCGCGTATGCGGACAGGCGCCGGGGCCGCAGACGAAAGCGCGCGTGGCGTATCTGCCGGAACGCACGTATCTGCCCGCCGGTTTGCGCGTGCGCGAGGCGCTGGAGCTGTTCTGCGATTTTTACGCTGATTTCAGCCGGGAAAAGGCGGTCTCGATGCTGGCGGATCTGAAGATCCAGCCGGGGGACAAGATCAGCGCCATGAGCAAGGGCACGCGGGAGAAGGTGCAGCTTGTGCTGGTGATGAGCCGCGCCGCCGGGTTGTATCTGCTGGATGAGCCCATCGGCGGCGTGGACCCCGCGGCCAGGGATTACATTCTGGATACGATCATCCGTAATTATAGCGAGGACGCGGCGCTGGTGCTTTCCACACATCTTATCGGCGACATTGAAAAGGTGCTGGACGACGTCGTGATGATCGACGGCGGAAGGCTTGTGGCGTCCGGCAGTGTGGATGAGCTCCGTGCGGCGCAGGGCAAAAGCGTCGACGCGTTTTTCAGGGAGGTATTCAAATGTTAGCGAAACTCATCAAACATGAATTCAAGGCGACGGCGTGTATTTTTCTGCCCATACTGGGCACGGTTCTGGTGCTGACGGGCGCGGCGGCGCTGACCGTAAAGCTGGGCGGCATACTGGTGCTGCCCGGCGGAACGGGCTGGGGAGGGCCGGTGCTCGGCCTCGCTTCCGGGCTGCTGTGCCTGCTCACCTTTATTGCAATGATGGCCATGATGACGGCCGCGGTGGTCGTCACCATCCAGCGGTTCTACAAAAACCTGCTGGGGGACGAGGGATATCTGATGTTCACGCTGCCTGTCACACCCGCGCAGCACATCACGGCCAAGCTGGCCGTGGGCACAGTGTGGACGCTCCTTTCACTGGCGCTGGCGGTGCTGGCTGCCGCTGCATTGATCTTCTCTATTCCCGGCGCGGCGGAAAACGGTATGACGCTTGCACGCTTCAGCGCGGCGTTCCGCGCGGAGATGGGGACGGGCCTATGGATGCCCGCCGCCGTGATGCTGGTGCTTTTTTATTATCGGTACAGTGAACACATATTTACAGCTTTACATGTGCATGGCCATCGGCGGGCAGTGGCCCACCAGCCGCCTGGGGGCCAGCATCGCGGCGTATTTTATACTCAATTTCGGGCTGCAGATGCTGACGGTGGCCGGTATGCTCGTCAGCGGCGTGGTGCTTGCGGCGACCGGGGCCATGGATGCGCTGGTCCCTGTGGTAGAGCACGCCGCACCCGCCGCCGTGATGTGCGCCGTAATGGGGGCCGTGGGCGCAGTGCTGCTGGTCGGCTGTGTGATTTATTTCTGCATAACGCGCTGGTTGTTGACAAAGCGGCTCAATCTCGCGTAAACTGGTACCAAAAGGAGGGGATGCACCATGGAACGGCAGCAGTATGTATGCCCGAAGTGCGGAAATATGGAGTATGAGGCCGACCAGTTCCAGGCGACCGGCGGCAATTTTGCCAAGCTGTTCGACGTACAGAACAAGCGCTTCACCACCATCACCTGCACCCGGTGCGGCTATACCGAGCTGTACAAGGAAATGAGCGACGGAGCGATGGATGTTTTGGACTTCCTGATCGGCGGCTGAAAAAACGGGATCAAATACCAAAAACAGCGGAGGGCGCGCCCGGTGTGGGCGGCCCGCCGCTGTTTCTGCTTTTTAAGGCGGGTCTATGGCAGGGAAACCGTCAGAGGGTTTCCCTGCGCCGTAAACAGCGCCGTCAGCGCGGCGCTGTCGAACTGTGCGCCCAGCAGAAGCGAATCCTCCGCCAGCCGCGCGCACAGCGCCGCATATACACGGTCGGAGCCGTGGAAGCCGTCCACATACTGGCTGTCATTCGTCTCCGGCAGATAGGAGTAATCGAACACCTCAAAGCCGTGCCGGGCAAACATCGGCTCCAGCGACGCAAAGGCGGCGGAAATATAGCCGTACTGCCCGGTCTCCTGCATGCGCTGCCACACAGAGGGGGCGTAGGGGGGCAGGAACGCCGTTACCTCGATGCCGGCCCGGGCGCAGAAAGCGAGCAGAGCTTCCGTCTGTGCAAGGCTTTCTGCGTCCGGCGTTTCGCCGTACTCAAAGCGGTTCGTGTTTTTTGCGATGCGCTGGAACGTATCCTTAAACTCTGCGTCCGCGCTTTTTTCCGGGTGCAGCACGGCGGTGCCGTAGGTGTATGAGCCGTCTGCGTAAAAGCCCGCGCCGCGCCCCGCGGCCGACATGCCGTACACGCCGTCCTGCGTGCCCAGCACATGCAGCAGGGAATATTTTCCGTCCAGATAATCCGCCAGTGCCCGGCGCAGAGCGTAAAAAGCGTCCGGCTGCGTGTAGGGCCGCAGGGCCGCGCTGTCCTCCGGTTCGATGGAGGTCCAGGTCTCATTGTAGAAATACTGGTCCAGCACCAGAAGCAGATGCTTCGGCCGTGCGTCCGGCGGCATGTTTTCCAAAAACACCTGGGCCTGTGAAATATAGGCGATGCCGCCGCCTGCGTTGTAAAAGCTGTCTGAGGCGAAGAAAGCGCCGCGCAGCTGCATGGAGCGCGAGGTGCCCAGCACCAGCACGTCCGCGCCGCGGGCGTTGGCCACGGCCTGCTTCAAGGCGCGGGTATCATCCCGGTAGGCAAGGCCGAACAGCTCCAGCCCGCCGTTCAGCGCAGCGGCTTCAATGTCCGCCGTGGGCGTCAGTTCGCCCGAGCGCACAAGGGCAAGGGAAAACACGCCCAGCAGCAGGAGGACGGGCGCGAGAAACAGCGCGAGGATCTTTAAAAAGCGTTTCAATGGAAGCCTCCCGGATATTCGGGCCGCGTCCGTTCGGGGGCGCGGCACTTAAAACTGGAAGTAGATGGGCGTGGGGGATGCGCCGATGGGCGCAAGAAACAGGATGGCCAGAACCAGCACATAGCACAGCGCGGCCTGGAACCATTTTCTGCGCCCCGCAAGCCAGACGGAAAAGCCCGTGCGCCGCGCGGCGAAGTCCACCGCGCACAGCAGAGCGCAGGCAAAGCCGACGCGCACCAGCATACCGCTGTTAAACCCCAGCATGGCGAGAGCGTTTTTCAGCGCCGGGGGCGCAAGAGAAAAGCTGTCCGGCATGCGGGCGAACAGATGCAGCGCACCGGACAGGGTGGGCGCGCGGAAAAACACCCACCCGAACCACACCAGCACGAAAGTGACAAGCATTTTCAGGCCGCGGGCCGGGGCGCTCTGCTCTGGAATGTGCGAGGCGCGCCACAGCCGCGCGCGGGCGGGCGCGGTGAGCCGCCCCACCGCAAGGTATGCCCCGTGCAGCAGCCCCCATACGGCGAATTGAAGCCCGGTGCCGTGCCACAGGCCGCTGACGAGGAAGGTTATCAGCAGATTGACGCAGCAGCGCGCTGTGGAGCAGCGGCTGCCGCCCAGCGGGATGTAGACATAGTCCCGCAGCCAGGAGGAGAGCGAAATATGCCAGCGGTTCCAGAACTCCTTCACGGACGTGGAAAAATAGGGCGCGCGGAAATTTTCCGGTACGTCAAAGCCCAAAAGCTGCATACAGCCGATGGCGATGTGGGAATATCCGGCGAAATCCGCATAGAGCTGCACCGCGTACAGTACGCTGGCCAGGAACACCGAAAGGCCCATCACAAGGTCGGGGGCGTCCAGCCCGGCGGAAACATAAGGCGCCAGGTTGTCGGCCACCACCAGCTTTTCAAAATACCCCCACAGCATGAGCTGCGCGCCGCGTACCGCGCGCCCGGCGTCAAATGCGCGGGGCGTGCCGATCTGGGCCATCAGGTCGCCCGGGCGCTGGATGGGTCCCATACTCACTTCGGGAAAGAATGAAACATACAGCGCGTACCGTCCGAAATGGCGGCAGGGAGGCAGAGCGCCCTTGTACACCTCGGCCAGATACGCCACAGCTTTGAACGTGAAAAAACTGATGCCGACGGGCGTGAGCAGGCTGAACGCGCGCACGCTTTCGGGTACATACGCGCCCAGCAGCGTATTGAAATATTTGAAGAACAGCAGCGGCGCCAGCGCCGCCGCCGCGGCCAGCGCCAGCGCGGGCCTGCGGCCCCGCCGCCGCTGCAGCCACAGGCCGCCCAGATAAGAGACGGCGATGCACAGCGCCAGCACGGCAAGCATGGGCGCGCCCAGCAACGCGTAAAAACCGGCCGACGCGGCCAGGCAAACGGCCCAGCGCGCTTTCTGCGGCACGGCCCAGTGTACGGCGAACACGGCGGCGAAAAAGCCGAGATAGGCAAGGGATGTGAACTGCACCGGGCGCGGCCTCCTTTGCAGCAAAAATAAGGATATATTATTGTATCATGGCTGTGCGCCGCGCGCAACCGGAACAGGGCTTACAGCTTTCTTACTCTTTTGTAAGGCTTTTCTGTTACCAGTCTTATTTGCGGCCGCGCAGGAACGTGGCTCCCGCGATGCTGTCCACGGCCTCGCAGCACGAAAAGCCCGCGGCCCGCAGCAGGGCAAGCTCGTGCTCCAGCGTCAGCGGCGTGTCGAAGTGGATGAACACATCCGCCGGGATGTTCGCGCGAGCCCGGCGGCGCGCGCTTTCCGCCCGCAGCAGAGTCTCCTCTTCCTCGCAGCAGGCGATGTAGTCCGCCTCCAGAAAAAAGCCGCCGGGCCGCAGGGCGGCATGAATTTTTTTGTACAGCTCCAGCTTTTGCTCCGGGGTAAAATGGTGCAGGCTCTCTACGGAAACGACCGCGCCGTATTGCTCCGCGCCCAGGTCCATCGCCAGATAATCCGCGCACCGCAGCTCAAGCCGCCGCCCGGCATGCTTCGCACGCAGCTTTTCCAGCATGGCCGCGCACAGGTCCACTCCCGTGACGGCAAGCTCCGGCCAGCGGGCAAAGATGCGGTCCAGCTCCAGCCCGGTGCCGCAGCCGAGGTCCAGCAGGGGGCCGCAGTCTCCGGGCGTCAGCTCGGCCACACGGCCATATGCTTTGTCCCACACGGACATGTGCGCTTCATAGGTGTCCACGCGGGCGGCGAAAAAGCCGTTCATATCCTCGGCGGGCTCATCCCGCGTCTGTGCAAGCCATTGCTTCAATTCCCGCATATGGGTGGAAACGTCCGCCCGGATGGTAAGCTCCATAAAAATTCCTTCTTTCCTGTGATGGGGCACCTGCTTACAGCGCCAGCGTCCCGGTGGCGGCCCGGCGCACAAAGGCCGCGTCATGCTCCACAAACAGCATTGTGGGCCGGTAGTCCAGTAAAAGCTGCTCGATCTGCATGCGGGACAGTACGTCGATATAATTCAGGGGTTCGTCCCACAGGTAAAGATGAGCGCTTTCGCAAAGGCTGCGGGCCAGCAGCACTTTCTTTTTCTGTCCGGCGCTGTAATCCGTCATATCCTTTTCAAACTGCACCCGTTCAAAGCCAAGCTTGCGCAGCAGCGTCAGGAACATCGTCTCGTCCACGCCCGCGTTCCGGGCGTAGTCTCGTGCGCCGCCGTGCAGAAATGATGCGTCCTGGGGCACATAAGACACAATAAGCCCCGCGCCGAGCGCCAGCGTACCGCAGGCGGCGACGTCCTGACCGCACAGCTTTTTCAGCAGCGTGCTTTTACCGCAGCCGTTGGGGCCGGTGACAGCCATACGCTCGCCGGGGCGAAGCGTGAACGTCAGGCCTGCGCACACCGTGCGCCCGCCGTAGGAAAGGCTCAGGCCTTCGGCGCGCACCAGCGGTCCGCTTTTGCCCCAGGCCAGCGGGTGCAGCTTCAGGCCGTCGGCCTCGTCCACATTGCGCAGCAGTGTTTTTTTCTCTGCGATGGCCGCCTGTTGGCGCGCTTCGGTGACTTTGGCCCGCTTCATCAGTTTGGCCGCCTTGTGGCCCAGAAAGCCCCGGTCCGGCCGCAGGCCGCTGTTGCGGGCGTGCTTTTCCTGCTCGGCCCTGCCGCTCCAGCGCTCGGTGCGGCGCGCGGCCTCACCCAGCCGGGCGATGTCCTTTTCCAGCCGTTCGTTTTCCGCGCGTTCGCGGTCGTCCTGCACGCGTTTGTTTTCCTCCCAGACGGTGAAATTTCCCTGCATCACGGTGATGTCACGGCGGTTCAGTACCAGCATATGGTCGGCGCCCGTTTTGTATAATCACCTGTACGCGCCCACGAATCAGCTAGTAGGAGGTGTCGCAGGTGATAACGGTCTAGCAATAAAACACAAAAAGGCAAGAGAAGAAGAACG
>OJJT01000865.1_pt1 | contig 11096 bp, 11 predicted proteins | sample 1596281 | NCBI WGS metagenome assembly OJJT01 (sample SAMEA4350145, study PRJEB24818) | metagenome | biome: human; feature: gut; material: faeces | place: Denmark | collected 2013-09
TCCAGGCGTATGCGGAATCATAGATATGAGTTATACTCTTGTGTGTTTTGTTGTGTTTTTTTTATTTTTTTTCTAGTTTTTTTTTTTCAAGCAGAAGACGGCATACGAGATTTCTGCCTGTCTCGTGGGCTCGGAGATGTGTATAAGAGACAGGACGGATACGGTTCTGGAGACCCTGTCCATCATTGCCTATAAGCAGCCGGTAACAAGACTGGAGATCGAGAGAGTCAGAGGGGTCAGCTGCGATCATGCCATCAATAAGCTGTTGGAATACGATCTGATCACGGAGTTAGGGCGGCTGGATGCTCCCGGAAGACCTCTGCTGTTCGGCACAACGGAACAGTTCCTTCGCTGCTTTGGTGTGAAGAGCCTGGAGGAACTGCCGGAACTGAACCCGGTGCAGGTGGAGGAATTCAAACAGCAGGCGGAGCAGGAAGTACAGCTCACATTAAACATATAATAGAATAGGACAAAGAATCAGCCTCATAATAATCATAGTAATAAGGGACTCTTTTGGGAGTGATGATTATGCGAGGCTTTTTTTGTGCCCTTTTCGCCGGAATTCTGTGTCTGGAAAGTATAGGCGGATTCTGTCGGCAGGGGTATGTCAGCGAGGGAATCCGGGAACAGGCTACGCACCTTTTTCATGAAACAGCGGAAAAGGAAGCCGGGCAGCTGCAGGAGGATTTACACCTGTATGCACAGGCGGCGGTGCTTCTGGATGCCGACTCCGGGCGGGTACTATATGGAAAAAATGAAGAGACTCCCATGGCAATGGCCAGCACCACCAAGATCATGACCTGCATTCTGGTGCTGGAAAATGCAAAGGTGGAGGAAGAGGTCAGTATTTCCGCCTATGCAGCCACTATGCCCAAGGTAAAGCTCTATGTGAAAAAGGGGGAGCATTATACGGTAAGAGAACTGCTGTTTTCCCTGATGCTGGAAAGCCATAATGATGCTGCTGCGGCACTGGCGGAAGATATCGGCGGAAAGCTTCTGGGTGAGACGAAAGAGGCTTCGGAGCATACTACAGAAGAGAGTAAGGCAGCATTACATAGATTTGCACAGGCGATGAATGAAAAGGCGGTGGAGATCGGCTGCGAGGATACATGGTTTATCACTCCCAACGGGTTGGATGCCACAGAGACATTGACATTACCTGACGGGAGTATTCTGGAAAAGGAGCACCATACCACAGCAAAGGATCTGGCCTGTATTTTACGGTACTGTATCAGAGAGTCTTCCCAGAGAGATCTGTTCCGGGAGATCACCCGGACACAGGAGTATTGTTTCACGGAAAACGGACGCTCCTTTCAGTGCCACAACCACAATGCCTTTTTGCAGATGATGGACGGAGCTTTTACCGGCAAGACCGGATTTACGAACAAGGCGGGGTACTGCTATGTGGGAGCACTGGAACGGGATGGAAAATGTATGATTGTGGCACTTCTGGCCTGTGGGTGGCCGAATCATAAGACCTATAAATGGAGTGACAGCAGAGAGTTGTTTGGATATGGACTGGAAAATTTTGTTTACCGGAAGTTCGGAGAGGAAGAATTTTCCGGACGGGAACAGTACCTTATGCCGATCCCGGTGACGGAGGCACAGGATGAGGAATTGACAGGAGAAGTGCAGCTGGCGGTGGAACTGGATCCGGAGGCGGAAGGAGCGGAAGGCCTGCTTATGCGCGCAGACGAGAAAGTGGAGATTCTCTACCGGAAAGAGAAAGAACTGAAGGCACCGGTAAAGGAAGGAACGACGGTGGGAGAAATCTGTTATCTGGTGGATGGCGAAATCTGGCGCAGGGAGCGGCTGTATGCTGCTTGGACAGTGGAGGCCGTGAATCTTTCCTGGTGCGGCAGACAGATCCTGAAACGTTTTCTTGTAGCATTCCCGTAGGGATTGCAGAAAAATGGAATGGAAAAAATGACGGGGAAATTGTTCAAAATGAGGTACAATATATAAAAAATGTAAAAATCTGCAATTCGTTCTTTGCGAGTTGCAGATTTTATGTTATACTACAAACTGTTAATCATGGGGGCATTTGTGCTTCTATATTAATAAACGTTTTCTATTATATTTTATTATATTATCAACGGAGGGCTGAAAACATATGAGTACTACTTCAAAAGCGAGTCAAAGAATAGCAGCTTTACTCGATGACAACAGTTTCGTTGAAATCGGCGGACTTGTAACCGCAAGAGCTACGGATTTCAATCTGAAACCCAATGAAACTCCTTCTGACGGTTGTATTACCGGCTACGGAGTGATCAATGGTAATCTTGTATATGTATATAGCCAGGACGCTTCCGTACTGAACGGAACCATCGGCGAGATGCATGCAAAGAAGATCACCAATCTCTACGATCTGGCTATGAAGACCGGAGCACCTGTAATCGGACTGATCGAATCAGCAGGTTTAAGACTGCAGGAAGCAACCGATGCACTGGCTGCATTTGGTGAGATCTATTTAAAGCAGACCATGGCTTCCGGCGTGATCCCTCAGATCACTGCTGTATTCGGAACCTGTGGCGGTGGCTTAGGACTGTTCCCTACCATGACCGATTTCACTTTCATGGAAGAGAAGAATGCCAAGCTGTTCGTAAATGCTCCTAACGCTCTGGACGGTAATGTGATCACCAAGTGTGATTCTTCTTCCGCTAAATTCCAGGCAGAAGAGAGCGGTATTGTTGACGTGGTAGCTGACGAAGCAACCATTCTGGAGAAGGTAAGAGAGCTGGTAAGCTTCCTGCCTGCCAACAACGAGGATGATGCAAGCTTCTTAGAGGATTGCACTGATGATCTGAACCGTGTAAATCCTGAGATCGCAGGCTGCGTCGGCGACACATCCGTTGCTCTGTCCATTCTGGCAGATGACAACAACTTCTTCGAGGTGAAGGCCGGATATGCTAAGAACATGGTAACCGGTTTCTTACGTCTGGATGGCGTTACCGTTGGTGCGGTAGCTAACCGTTCCGAGATCTGCGACGAAGAAGGCAAGGTAGCAGAGAAGCTGGATGCAGTTCTGACTGCAGAGGGCTGTGAGAAGGCTGCTGAGTTCGTAAACTTCTGTGATGCTTTCGGCATTCCTGTACTGACCCTGACCAATGTAAAGGGTTACGAAGCAACTCTGGCTTCCGAGAAGGCTATCGCAAAGGCTGCTGCAAAGCTGACCTACGCATTTGCCAACGCTACCGTTCCCAAGGTGAACGTTGTGATCGGCAAGGCTCTGGGAACCGCTTATGTGGTAATGAACTCCAAGGCAATCGGTGCGGATATCACCATGGCATGGCCGGATGCACAGATTGGTGCTATGGACGGCAAGCTGGCTGCCAAGATCATGTATGATGGCCAGGGCGCTGATGTGATTAATGAAAAGGCTGCTGAGTACGAAGCACTTACTCTGAATGTAACCAGCGCAGCCAAGAGAGGATATGTGGACCAGATCGTAAATGCTGCTGATACCAGAAAATATGTGATCGGCGCATTCGAGATGCTATTCACCAAGAGTGAAGACCGTCCTGCCAAGAAACACGGAACTGTATAAGAAAGGGTGATTGTAAAATGAAGAAATTTTTAAGCTTAGTATGTATGATTACCTGCATCTTTGGTTTGACGGCGTGCGGCAGTGAGGAGACCTATACGGATTATGAGCAGCGCAAGATGGACACTGCAATCCAGATAGCTACCCAGTATGTGATTCCTTCTCTAGAGAATTTTGAAGACGAAGCTGCACTGGAGAGCTTCTCTGAGTATACCGCTGATGAAGTGGCATATATGGTACAGGAAAATGTAGGTATCACCGTTGATGGTTATGCATACAAAACTGCTATCGAGTCCTTCAACTCCGCTAAAAAGTCCATTGGCGGCATTACCGCAGTCGGTGATGCAGAAGCTACCATCGATGATGATCAGATCATTGTACATGTAGATGTGACCGGTGCCAAACAGAATGCACAGGCAGAAGTGATCTTCACCAACGATATGTTCCTGAGCATGGAGTCTGCAGCGCTGAACCCCGTGGAGTCCATGGGTGGCCTGATGACCAAAGCTGCACTGAACACTCTGATCGGTATGGGAACTGTATTCGTAATGCTGATCATGATCTCACTGATCATTTCCCTGTTCAACTTCATTCCGAAGATCCAGGCTGCATTCAGCAAGAAGGATAAGGAGGAAGAAGCAAAGAACGCAGGTATTGATAAGGCTGTAACTCAGATCGTTGCACAGGAAGAGCCCGAGGCAGATGACACTGAGCTGGTCGCTGTTATTGCAGCTGCGATCGCAGCAAGCGAAGGTGCGGCAAGCACTGACGGATTTGTAGTTCGTTCTATCCGCAAAGTAAGATAATCGTAAAAACGTTAGGAGGATATTAAAATGAAAAATTATACCATTACCGTAAATGGCAACGTATATGATGTAGTAGTAGAAGAGGGCGCATCTACCGGAGCACCCGTAGCAGCAAAGGCTCCCGCAGCTCCCAAGGCAGCACCCAAGGCTCCCGCAGCAGCTCCCAAGGCAAGCGGCGCAGCAGGCAGCATCAAGGTTGAGGCCGGTGCAGCTGGTAAAATCTTCAAGGTAGAGGCAAGTGTTGGACAGGCTGTTAAGAAGGGTGATGCTGTCATCATTCTGGAAGCTATGAAGATGGAGATCCCTGTAGTAGCTCCCGAAGACGGCACTGTAGCAAGCATTGACGTTGCAGTTGGTGATACTGTTGAGGCTGGTGCAGTTCTGGCAACTCTGAACTAGGCATTTTACATCAGCTCTATAAACAACAGGAGGTCATCAAATGGAATATATAGCTAGTACGCTTAACAACCTGATTCATCAGACAGCGTTTTTTAACCTGACCTGGGGAAACTATGTCATGATTCTGGTTGCATGCTTTTTCCTTTATTTAGCTATCCGTCATGAGTTCGAGCCTTTGCTCTTACTCCCGATAGCGTTCGGTATGCTGTTGGTAAACATTTATCCCGATATCATGCTGCACCCTGAAAATGCAGCAAACGGTGCCGGCGGCTTACTGTATTATTTCTACAAGCTGGATGAACTGGCAATCCTGCCTTCCCTGATCTTCATGGGTGTAGGTGCCATGACAGACTTTGGTCCTCTGATTGCGAACCCCAAGAGCTTCCTTCTGGGAGCTGCTGCGCAGTTTGGTATCTTCGCAGCATACTTCGGAGCAATCTGGCTGGGATTCAACGACAAGGCAGCTGCAGCAATCTCCATCATCGGTGGTGCTGACGGCCCTACCTCCATCTTCCTTGCTGGTAAGCTGGGACAGACGGCAATCCTGGGACCTATCGCAGTGGCAGCATATTCCTACATGTCACTGGTTCCCATTATCCAGCCCCCTATTATGAAGCTTCTCACTACTGAGAAAGAGAGAAAGATCAAGATGGGTCAGCTTCGTCCCGTATCCAAGCTGGAGAAGATCCTGTTCCCCATCGTTGTTACCATCGTTGTATGTCTGATCCTTCCCACCACAGCTCCTCTGGTAGGTATGCTGATGCTGGGTAACCTGTTCCGTGAGTCCGGTGTTGTTCGTCAGCTGACTGAGACAGCATCCAATGCTCTGATGTACATCGTAGTTATTCTGCTGGGTACTTCCGTAGGTGCTACCACCAGTGCAGAAGCATTCCTGAATGCAGATACCTTGAAGATCGTAGCTCTGGGTCTGATCGCATTCATGTTCGGTACCGCCGCAGGTGTTCTGTTTGGTAAACTGATGTGTGTATTTTCCGGTGGCAAGATCAATCCTTTGATCGGTTCCGCAGGTGTATCCGCAGTTCCTATGGCAGCACGTGTATCCCAGAAGGTTGGTGCAGAATCCGATCCTACCAACTTCCTGCTCATGCATGCTATGGGTCCTAACGTAGCAGGAGTTATCGGTACTGCCGTAGCAGCCGGTACATTCATGGCTATCTTCGGTGTATTTTAAAGCGATGCACGATGAAATAAGTCCGAAGGACTTATGAATGGCATCGCGTCATACTAACTATAGAAAATATTATTATGGAGGATATTCGTAATGTCAGAAATTGAAAAGAAACCGATTAAGATTACGGAAACTGTTTTACGTGATGCACATCAGTCTCTGATCGCTACCAGAATGCCGACCGAATTCATGCTTCCCATCGTTGACAAGATGGATAAAGTTGGTTATCATTCCGTAGAGTGCTGGGGAGGTGCTACCTTTGATGCATCCCTTCGTTTCCTGAAGGAAGATCCCTGGGACAGACTGAGAAAGCTGCGTGACGGCTTCAAAAACACCAAGTTACAGATGCTGTTCCGTGGACAGAATATTCTGGGTTACAGACCTTATGCAGATGACGTGGTAGATTACTTCGTACAGAAGTCCATCTCCAACGGTATTGATATCATTCGTATTTTCGACTGTCTGAACGACCTGCGCAACTTACAGGAAGCGGTAAATGCTACCAACAAGTTCAAGGCACAGGAAGGCAGAGGTGAAGCACAGGTTGCTCTGGCTTACACTCTGGGTGATGCTTACACTCTGGAGTACTGGACCAGCATGGCCAAGAAGATCGAAGAGATGGGTGCAGATTCCATCTGTATCAAGGATATGGCCGGTCTGTTAGTACCTTACAAGGCTGCTGAACTGATCAAGGCGATGAAGGAAGTTACCAAGCTTCCCATCCAGTTGCATACTCACTATACTTCCGGTGTTGCAAGCATGACCTACCTGAAGGCAGTAGAGGCCGGTGTTGATGTGATCGATACCGCTATGAGCCCCTTCGCTATGGGTACTTCACAGCCTGCTACCGAGGTTATGGTTGAGACCTTCAAGGGAACCCCTTACGATACCGGTCTGGATCAGAACCTGTTAGCTGAGATCGCTGACTACTTCAGACCTTACAGAGATGAGTGCCTGGCTAACGGCCTGCTGAATCCCAAGGTTATGGGTGTTGATATCAAGACTCTGCTGTATCAGGTACCCGGCGGTATGCTTTCCAACATGGTTAGCCAGCTGAAGGAGCAGAATGCAGAAGACAGATACTACGATGTGCTGAAGGAGATCCCTAAGGTTCGTAAGGATCTGGGTGAGCCCCCTCTGGTTACCCCTTCTTCTCAGATCGTTGGTACTCAGGCAGTCTTCAACGTACTGCTTGGTGAGCGTTACAAGATGGCTACCAAGGAGACCAAGGCAGTTCTTCGTGGTGAGTACGGTCAGACCGTTAAGCCCATGAGCCAGGAAGTTATCGACAAGGTTATCCCCGGTGAGGAGAGAATTACCTGCCGTTACGCTGATCTGCTCGACAATGAGATGGATAAGCTGGAAGGCGAAATGAAGGAATGGAAACAGCAGGATGAGGACGTTCTGAGCTACGCTCTGTTCCCTCAGGTTGCTACCGACTTCTTCAAGTATCGTCAGGCACAGCAGGAAAAGGTTGATATGACCCAGGCTGACACCAAGAACGGTGCATACCCTGTCTAAATAATTCGTCAATAAAAAGGTCGCACGACTGCTCGCAGTCAGTGCGGCTTTTTTATTAGACGAACAAAACCACATGAGCAAGTAGGGCGATAGCCCGGATTGCGAATGTGGTTGCGGCTTCGAGAGCGCGAAGCGCGGAGAAGCCGTTATTTAGACATGTCCCCGGTCGAACCGGGGCAATAGCCCGGATTGCGAATGTGGTTGCGGCTTCGAGAGTTCGAAGCGCGTAGAAGCCGTTATTTAGACATGCCCTTGGTCAGCCCCCAGTCAGCCCGATATGCGAATGAGTTTATTTACATATTGACAAATCACCTCTTCACCCACTAAAATAACAAGTGTTATAGAAGAACACATTGTTTGCTGTAAATACAGCGGAATGAGAGGGATTATGGCTCGTAAAGAGATGATCACAATTGATAAAATCCTGGATACGGCATTTGCCATGACAAGGGAAGAGGGATTTGCCAATGTGACAGCCAGAAGGGTAGCGGCGAAAGCAGGGTGCTCTACACAGCCTATTTTCAGAGTATATAAGAATATGGAAGAACTGTGGGATGCGGTCTATGAGAGAGCTGCAGCTTATTTTCTGGATTATTACAGCTTGTATCCCCGTACCGGCAAGACACCTTTCGCCAATCTGGGCATGGCTTACATAGCTTTTGCTAGAGAAGAGAGACACCTGTTCGAGCTTCTGTTTGTATCGGATAACCAGGATGGCAAACATAAGAAAAAGAGTATGTATGAGATCCTGAATGGTGATGCCGGAAACGTGGTCTACGAGATCAACCTGGCCAGAGTGGCGGGCTGCCCGGATCCCGGTGATCTGTTCATGAAAATGTGGATTTTCATTCATGGAGCTGCCTGCATGTCTCTGACCGGAGATTATGATCTGACAGACTTACAGACAATGCAGCTATTAGAGCATTCCTATTACGCTTTTTACAATGAGACAACGCGAGGTTAAGAACCGTGGCAGAATATGATGTTTTTACCCGAATCAACGAACATTATGCAAAAATGAGCAAAGGCCACAAAGCCATTGCGGATTACATATCGGAACATTACGATCAGGCAGTATTTATGACCGCAGCAAAGCTGGGTGAGACATTGGGAATCAGTGAATCTACCGTAGTGCGTTTTGCAGCGGGAATCGGTTATGACGGTTATCCGAAATTCCAGAAGGCACTGGAAAGCTGCGTGCAGGGAAAGCTCAACGGCATTCAGAAAATGGATGCCAAATACGGCAGAAGCTCCCAGTCGGAGATCCTGACCTCCGTACTCAGCGCAGATATCGAAAAGATCCAGGATACCATAGACAATCTGGATCCGGCGGCCTTTGAATCCGCCGTTGCCACGATTCTGGAGGCAGAGACCATTTATATCATGGGACTTCGCAGCAATGAGCCGCTGGCAGCGTTTCTGCATTTTTACCTGAATATGATCCGTGGCAAAGTCTTTTTGCTGAATACCACCAGTGTCAGTGAGACTTTTGAACAGATGATCCATATTGGCCCGAAGGACTGCTTCATCGGTATCAGTTTTCCCAGATACTCCATGCGGACGTTAAAGGCCATGGAGTTTGCCAATGACCGGAATGCCAAGGTGATCGCCATTACCGACAGCATCCATTCCCCCATGAATCTGTATTCTTCCTGCAATCTGTTGGCCAGAAGCGACATGGTGTCGGTGGTGGATTCTCTGGTGGCACCTTTAAGCGTGATCAATGCGCTGGTAGTGGCATTGTGCCTGAAATGTCCGGAGCAGGTGCGTAAAAATCTGGAGACACTGGAAGAGACCTGGAATAATTATCAGGTATATCTGAATGATGAGATCGACTTTATAGATGATGAACCGATGCTGGACTATTCCCTGCGGTGCAAGGAAAAATGATGGACGGACAGATCGGCAAAAGAGGATAGAAATGAGTAAGGTGATTGTGATCGGTGGCGGTGCTGCCGGCATGATGGCTGCCATTGCGGCAGCGCAAAAAGGGCATAAGGTAATACTTCTGGAAAAGAACGAAAAGCTGGGGAAAAAACTGTTCATCACTGGAAAAGGCCGTTGCAATGTGACAAACGCGGCGGACATGGATGTCCTATTTCAGAATATTTGTACCAATGAAAAGTTTCTGTACAGTGCTTTTTACGGCTTTGACAATACACAGGTATGCGATCTGCTGGAGCAGGCAGGCTGCCCGCTGAAAACGGAGCGGGGAGACCGGGTATTTCCGGTATCCGATCATTCTTCGGACGTGATCGCCGCCCTCCAGAGAGAACTTCGCAAATATCAGGTGGATGTTCATCTGCATACCGAGGTGAAAAAGATCCTAACGAAGGAAACGGATGGCAATCCTGTTTTCTGTGGCGTGGAATGTGCAGACCATAAGAAAATCGCGGCGGATGACTGCATTGTCTGTACTGGAGGCTGTTCCTATGCCAGCACCGGATCCACGGGGGACGGGTATCGTTTCGCGGAAGAGACAGGGCATAAGGTGACGGAGAGGAAACCGGCATTGGTGCCTTTGGAGATCCGGGAAAACTGGTGCAGGGAACTGATGGGCCTTTCCTTAAAAAATGTGGAGATCCGGATGCAGTGTGGGAAAAAGACCTGGTATGAAGGGTTCGGCGAGATGCTGTTTACCCATTTTGGCGTCAGCGGCCCCCTGATCCTGTCAGCCAGCAGCTTTTATTCGAAAAATCTTTCGAAACGTAAAGGCGGCGATGAGGTAAAACTTTTCCTGGATCTGAAACCGGCGTTGACACCGGAACAGCTGGACAAACGTTTGCTTCGGGATTTTGAGGAAGCAAAGAACAAACAATTTAAAAATGCGCTGGACCACCTGTTCCCTGCAAAGCTGATTCCTGTTATGATAGAGTTGTCCGACATTTCCCCGGAGAAGAAAGTGAACGAGATCAGCCGGGAAGAGAGAAAAGCTTTCGGCTCATTGATCAAGGAACTACCCATGACGGTGACGGGGACGAGATCTTTTGCGGAAGCAATCATCACTCAGGGGGGAATCTCGGTAAAGGATATCAATCCTTCCACCATGGAATCCAAACGTGTACGGCATCTGTATTTTGCAGGGGAAGTATTGGATCTGGATGCCATGACCGGGGGCTTTAATTTGCAGATCGCCTGGTCTACGGGACATCTGGCGGGCGACAGCATACAATAAATTCGCGCACAAAAAAGTCCGGAGAGAGATTTTACGAATGAAAACCGGAAGATTTGTGAAAAAATAATAATTAATAGAAATCAATTATAATTAATAGAAATAAAGAAAAGAGGACTAGACTATGAGTTTTAACGTAGCAATCGACGGCCCGGCAGGTGCCGGAAAAAGTACCATTGCAAGAGCTGTGGCAAAGAAAAAAGGATTTATCTATGTGGACACCGGAGCAATGTATCGTGCCATGGCACTGTTTATGTTAAGAGAGGGCGTGGAACCCACGGATGCAGCGGTCATCGCCGATAAATGCAAGGAGGCGGATATCACCATTCAGTATGTGGACTGTCTCTTATACACATCTCCGAGCCCACGAGACAGGCAGAAATCTCGTATGCCGTCTTCTGCTTGAAAAAAAAAAAAAAAGAAAGAGAGAAAAAAGAAAAATCGCCGATATAGTAATGACAGGTG
>OJJT01000870.1_pt1 | contig 11014 bp, 10 predicted proteins | sample 1596281 | NCBI WGS metagenome assembly OJJT01 (sample SAMEA4350145, study PRJEB24818) | metagenome | biome: human; feature: gut; material: faeces | place: Denmark | collected 2013-09
GTAATTCAAAAATTAGAGCACCACAAAAACAAGAAATGGTTGCGTTCAAACATCAATTAGAGCAAACAGGACTTGAAGTTACCATGAGAGTTTCTCATGGTAGAGAGATTAAAGCAGCTTGTGGACAATTAGCTAATACATATAATAAAGCCAAAAAACAACAAAAATAATTTAATTAAAAGAGCCAGACGCACAGACGCAGAGCCGATAATATGCAGTTTGAAATACTGCTGTTATCGGCTCTTTTTTGATTTTAATTTGTGCCCCCAATAACCATATTGGAGCAAAATCAGAACTGTTGCTTGTCGTTCTTTGATTTCCGCAGCAGCTTTGAAAAATCAAAGCCGCCGTTTCTTTTTATTTTAGATAAAACTAATGGGAAATTTCTTTTTGCGGAGGTGATTTTATGCGATGGTTTGAATTGTTTTTTTTACTCATTGTAGGCATTTTGTTTTTCTGCTTAGGCTGGGAAATATGGAAAAAAGAAAAAATCTCGTTAATACACGATTACCACCATAAAAAGGTAAAAGACTCAGATAAAAAAGCATATACAACAATAATGGGGAAATCCCTATTGATTATTGGCGTTGGAATTATACTGACAGGTGTCATTGATTTTATAACACATACCTTATATGGTTGGTGGATTTTTGGAATTGCTTTTTGTATAGGATTGATTATTATAGTTTATGCACAAGTAAAATATAATCATGGTCTATTTTGATAACTGAATACCAGCCGCCCACCGGCGGCACCACCAAGCAGGAAATCATGAACGGTTTCCTGCTTTTTCTTTGCCCGGACGCCGGGAGAAAGGAGGCCACAATCCGTCATGCCACCATGCCCGCACTTTGACCTGAAAATCGTCCAGCGCAGCAAACGCCAGTCTGCCGTCGCTGCCGCCGCCTACCAAAGCGGGGAACGGCTGTTTTCCGAATACGACCAGAAACAGAAATACTATTCCCATAAAAGCGAAATCGTCCACACCGAAATCATGCTGCCGCCCCACGCCCCGCCGGAGTACGCAGACCGCAATACCTTGTGGAACGACGCCGAAGCCATAGAAAAACAATGGAACTCCCAGCTTGCCCGGAGACTGGTGCTTGCCATACCGAGGGATATTCCCCCAGAGCAGCAAGCCGACCTTATCCGGGACTACTGCCGGGAGTTTTTTGTTTCCAAGGGCATGATTGCCGACTTTGCCATCCATGACAAGGGGGACGGCAACCCCCACGCCCATATCCTCTTTACCATGCGGGGGATGGACGAACAGGGCAGGTGGCTCCCCAAGAGCCGGAAGGTCTACGACCTTGACGAGAACGGCGAGCGTATCCGGCTTCCGTCCGGGAACTGGAAAAGCCACAAGGAGGACACCGTGGACTGGAACGACCAGAAGTACGGGGAGATATGGCGGCAGGCGTGGCAGGACACGGCGAACCGCTATCTGGAAGCCATCGGCAGCCCGGAACGCCTTGACCTTCGCTCCTATGAGCGTCAGGGGATAGACAAAATCCCCACCGTCCACATGGGGCCAGCGGTCAGTTATCTGGAACGTAAAGGCATACAGACCAACATCGGCAACCTGAACCGGGACATCAAAGCCGCCAATTCCCTCATGCAGTCTATCCGGCAGATGGTACGCAGCTTAAAGGGCTGGCTGTCCGGCCTGAAAGAGAAAAAGGCGGCGCTGCTGGAAGCACTGGAACAGGCAAAGGAGCCGACCATCCCCGAACTGCTTTCCCGGTATCTGGATATGCGGAGCGAGGAACGCACCGGCTGGACTTCCAAGGGGAAGCTAAAAGGCACTGTTGGCGATTTCAACAAGGTCATGGAAGCCCTTGACTTCCTGCGGCAGAAAGAGATCTCCACCGTGGAGAGCCTTGACGCCTATCTGGATAAGGTCAGCGGGGAGATACTTTCCGCCAAGACCGACATCCGAAAATCAGAACGCCGGATAAAGGCCATCGACACCACCCTTTCCCATATCGCCAACCACGGAGCCTACAAGGAGGTTTACAAGAAATACGCTTCCATCGGCTGGAAAACACGGAAGGAGAAGTTTGCCGCCGAACACCGGGAGGAACTGGACGCCTACCTTGCCGCAAAGCGTTTCTTCAAAGCCCATCAGGAGGAACTGCCCTTTGATACGAAAGAACTGAATAAGGAACGGGCGCAGCTTTCCGGGGAATTATCGGAAAAGAATGAGGGATTGCAGGCGGTTCAGGAGGACATGAAGCTGCTGCGGGATGTGCGCTACTGGATAAACCATGTGCTGCCGCCCGACCAGCGCCGGGTTGTGCCGGAGCCGGGAAAGAAGCCGTCCATCAACGAACAATTAAGCTGGAAGATTGAGGGCGTAAAACAGCGGGAAGAACAGAAACGCCAGCAGCCCCACCGCCAGCAAAAACAGGATATGGAACTTTAACCCATCAGGCGCTTGCCATTTTCCCCGTGAGAATGACAGGCGCTTTTCTTGTATCAGGAGGATTTGCCTATTGAACGTATTTGAAGCCGTGAAGCAGTCTGTTACCACCCGGCAGGCCGCCGAGCATTACGGCGTCCGGGTGGGAAGAAACGGGATGTGCGTCTGCCCTTTCCATGACGATAAAAACCCCAGCATGAAGGTTGACCGGCGCTTCCACTGTTTCGGCTGTCAGGCAGACGGGGATGTGATTGACTTTGTTTCCCGTCTGGAAAATGTCAGCCCCAAAGAAGCCGCCCTCATGCTGGCGCAGGACTTCTCCATCCCTTATGAGGACAGGGAGCCGCCAAGCAGGAGCCACCGCCCGAAGCCAAGACAAAGGCAGGAAAGCCCGGAACAGCAATTCAAGCGCATGGAGCGCTACTGCTTCCGGGTACTGTCCGACTATCACAATCTGCTGCGCCGCTGGAAGCGGGACTATGCCCCCAAGACGCCGGAGGAAGCATGGCACCCGCTTTTCGTGGAAGCCTTGCAGAAACAATCCCATGTGGAATATCTGCTGGATGTGCTGCTGTTCTCCGACATAGGGGAACGGGCTGCCCTGATTGCCAGCTACGGAAAGGAAGTGAGGAACCTTGAGCGGAGAATGGCAGACTTTGCCGCCCGAACTGCGGCAGGCCGTAGAACAGACCATACAAGAAGCCCCGCCGCCCCGGAGTGTTGAGGAAGTAAAGGCCATGCTGGAAAGCACCGAGAAAGGCGGCGTGCGGAATAGTATTCAAAACTGCCTGACCGTGTTCCAGCACGACCCCGAACTTTCCGGGGCGGTGGCGAAAAATCTCCTGACCGAGCGCATTGACCTTCTAAAGCCCATCGGCAGGAAACGCAGAACCGGCAGCAAGGCCATGACCGACACGGATATGAAATATATCCGCCTGTATCTGGAAAAGACCTACGGCCTGACAAGTGAGAAAAAGATAGCAGACGCCGCCGATCTGGCCGCAGACGCCAACAGCTACCATCCCATCCGGGACTACCTAAGTGGCCTTGTCTGGGACGGGAAAGAGCGTATCCGCTACTGCCTGCGGCACTTTCTGGGCGCCGATACGGACAACTTCACTTACCATTCCCTGCGGCTGTTCCTGCTGGGAGCCATCCACCGGGCTTTCTGCCCCGGCTGTAAATTTGAGGTCATGCTCTGTCTGGTTGGCGGTCAGGGAGCCGGGAAATCCACCTTCTTCCGGCTGCTGGCCGTGAAAGACGAATGGTTTTCCGATGATTTGCGGAAGCTGGACGATGATAACGTGTACCGCAAGCTGCAAGGCCACTGGATAATTGAAATGTCGGAGATGATTGCCACCGCCAACGCCAAGAGCATAGAGGAAATCAAGTCATTTTTAAGCCGCCAGAAGGAGGTCTATAAAATCCCCTACGAAACCCACCCGGAGGACAGGCTGCGGCAGTGCGTGTTCGGCGGGACTTCCAACGCCCTGGACTTCCTGCCCCTTGACCGTTCCGGGAACCGGCGCTTCCTGCCGGTCATGGTCTACCCCGAACGGGCCGAGGTACACATTTTGGACGATGAAGCCGCTTCCAGAGCCTATATCGAACAGGTATGGGCGGAAGCCATGACAACCTACAAAAGCGGCGATTTTAAGCTGTCTTTTACCCCCGAAATGATACAGTATCTCAAAGAACACCAGCGGGATTTTATGCCGGAGGACACCAAGGCCGGGATGATACAGGCGTACCTTGACCGCTACACCGGCAGCGCCGTATGCTCCAAGCAGCTTTTCAAGGAAGCCTTAAACCATCCCTTTGACGAGCCGAAACAATGGGAAATCCGGGAAGTCAACGACATTATGAACCACGGTATCACGGGATGGAAGTATTTCTCCAATCCCCGGATATTTGAAGGGTACGGCAGGCAGAAGGGCTGGGAACGGGAAGCACCGGCAACGGGCGCTGACAACGGGCGTGAAAAAACGCCGGACGGATTTGTGGAAGTCACGGAGCAGATGGAGCTTCCCTTCTGAAAAATCCGGGGAAATGACAGCCGGTTGCCGACCCCGTTGCTATCCCGTTGCTGGGCCGGTTGCCGGGAAAAAGCCCGTAACTGCGGGCTTTTCTCCCCTCTGACAACCAAAGCAACAGAAAAATAAAAGAAAAAGTAATAAATAACCCAACCGCCAGACAGAGATTGTTTTCGAGGTTTTCCCGCGCCCGTTGCCGGACTTCGTTGCCGACCCTCTCCTGTCTGGCTTATTTCATTTATGGAGGTAACTGCCTATGGCAAAAAACAAAACTGAAATCCATGTCACAACGGTATTTGACGGCGAACTGGACGCTACGGACGTTTTCGTGAGCCTGATTGCACAGAAATACAGCCAGAGAAATGATAAAGAATATCTTGCGAAAAAGCAAGATTTGGGATATAATAAAGACAAGGTTCAGAGTGACCGTGTTCCGTCTGGATTGTGCGGGTAACGGTTATGATGAACGGATTTGAATATGCAGGCATGGACATGGTACTGGCAAGCAGCTTCCGGGCGGCTATCTATTGCAGGCTTTCCAAGGACGATGACCTTGACGGGGAGAGCGCCAGTATCGCAAACCAGCGGGCTATGCTGGAAACCTACTGCGAAAAGCAGGGATGGGAGGTTGTTGCAGTCTATCAGGACGATGGCTACACGGGGCTGAACATGGAGCGCCCCGACCTGAAACGGATGTTGAAAGCCATCGAGCGCAGGCAGATAAACCTTGTGGTCACGAAAGACCTATCCAGACTGGGTAGGAATTACTTGCAGACCGGCTTCCTGATTGAAGATTTCTTCCCCCGCAACGGCGTGCGGTATATCGCCATGAATGACGGTATCGACACCATGCGGGACAACAACGACATTGCGCCGTTCAAGAACATCCTCAACGAGATGTACAGCAAGGACATTTCCAAGAAGGTTCATTCCTCTTATCTGCTGAAAGCGCAGAAAGGCCAGTTTACCGGCTGCCTTGCCCCCTTCGGCTACCGGAAAGACCCGGAGGACAAAAACCATCTGCTGATTGATGAGGAAACGGCCCCCATTGTCCGGCGTCTGTTTGCGTGGGCGCTGGAAGGACACGGCCCCAACTACATCCGGCGCAGGCTGGAAGAAGAAAAAATCCCATGCCCGACCTACTGGAACCGGGTGCGGGGCTTTCGGAACGTGTCAACCAAGTGGGAAAAGAAAGACCCGGTCAACGGGCGGTATATGTGGGACTTCTCCGTGATTAAGGACATCCTGATGAACCCCGTCTACACCGGCGCTATCGCTTCCCAGAAGAAGGAATACCGCTTCAAAATCGGCACCATCGGGGAGAAGAAGCCGGAGGACTGGATTGTAGTGGAGAACCAGCATGAGCCGCTTGTTGACCGCAAGACCTTTGACATCGTGCAGCGCAAGCTGAAATCCCGGCAGCGCCCCCGCCAGACCGGGGAAATCAGCCTGTTTGCGGGGCTTATCAAGTGCGGCGAGTGTGGAAAGTCACTGACAATCCGCTACACCAACGACAAGCACCCGAAGCAGATTTATTCCTGTAAAACCTACAATGCCTACGGCAAGCAGCACTGTACCCAGCACCGGGTTGAGTACGACACCCTTTACAGCCTTGTGCTGAACAAAATCCGGGAGTGCGCCAGAGCCGCCCTGATGGACGGGGAAGCCGTTGCCGGGAAGCTGACCGACACCTGCGAAGCCGAGCAGAAAGGCCAGCGGGAAGCATTGGAGCGTTCCCTTACCAAAGACGAGGAACGGATTGACGTTCTGGAAAAGATGGTGCTGCGGCTGTATGAGGATATGGTTGCCGGGCGTATCAGCGAAGCGAACTTCAATCTGCTGATGGAAAAGACACAGGCGGAACAGGCCGAGTTGAAGGCAAAGGTTGAGGAAGGCCGGAAGAAGCTGGCCGATGAAATCCGGCTTGCGTGTGACGCCCGCCAGTGGGTGGAAGCCATTCAGGAATACGCCGACATCACGGAACTGGACGCCGCCACCCTTAACCGCCTGATTAAAGAAATCGTTGTCCATGAGAGCATAGACAGCGATAAGACAAGACACATTTCTATCGAAATTCATTTCAATCTCAAACCCATCCCGGAGGTGGAGCAGGTCACGGCCTGACCTGCCCCCGCCGGGGCGGTTCTTAAAAACTCCATAGATATTTCTTGACACGCCGCCGCCCGCCATCGAGCCGTTTTCCTACACCTATTTGGGGATAAAACATGTAATAGCCCTGTGACAACAAGGAACAAGGAAAGGCCGAAAAAAAGCGATGCAAAAACAAGGGTTGTACTCTTAGCATTACGAAAGACATTGTTCCATGCCATTCTGGACAACTTCATTTTGCTACAATTTCTGGCGTTGCTCTTTGTGCTGGCTGCTGTATATTGGAGTGCTGCTATTGGTGAAACATTTCCGGCAATTTTGGCGGGCTTCATGCTTGCAATCATAACGGTAATGAACGTAAATATGGCCGCTCCTATGAAAATAAACGGCGAAAAAGATACTTTTGTTCCCACATCAGAATTTGTTGAATACATCATATTCAGGAAGTAAGGAACAATGCCAAAGGAAACAACCGCACCAAGTAACAGACCAATCGGAATACCAATACAAGAGATTCTGATTGCCTGCTTATAGATAATTCTCTTTATCTGCCTTTGGGTCGTTCCAATCGTTTTAAGACGGCCATAGAATTGCACATCTTTTACGACAGAGACATAAAGAATATTATAAATCAGCAGATAGCCGCTAAAGGATATAAAAACTGCTAAAATTATTACAGCTAAAATAATAGTTCCACCATTTGCCTGTTCTAATGGTACAATTTCAAATGTTTGCCCTTCTGTAAAGTCAATCTCACGCCGCAATCTTTCACAGTTTTTGTCAGCATTATCATTGCCTTGAAAACGGATCATTGCCGTAACACTATTATCCAGTGATACATTTAAGCTATCCTTAAAAGCGGATGAAACATAAACATAACCACGATTATTTGTGCGCATTGGAATGTAGTCCGTATAGTAGCCCGACAGCAAAAAGGTGTCTGAGACATAATTATAGCTATCGCCAATTTGGTACGACAACACAATCTCCATCCCTATTTGCGGATCAGAAATGCCCATCTGTTCAAGCACCCATGTAGGTAGCATAATTTCGTTTTTACTTGATGGGTAATTTCCTACAACACTTGATATAGTAGGCAGACGGTGGGTTCCCCACTCGGTATCATCTATCCAAACTATACCTAATCTCGCATTTTGCAGTTGCTCTGTATCAACACTGCCTAAACGCTGCTGTATACCTACGTCAAGGACAAGGTTTGATTTTGAAATTTCAACCAACTGATTTTCTGTTATATTTGTGATTCCGACATCAGCGGTAGTTCCCATTAACCGAATTTGTTGCATTTGGTAGGTTTCAAAGTAACTAAAACCAATACTGAATGTCGCAGTTATCATAAATGCAGTTAACACAAGAGCAATGATTGCAAATAAATTACGCTGCCGTTCACGATGCAAACTGCGCTTTGCCAGCTTCTTTTCAATGTCACTGGTATCATTTTCAAAAGGCCATGTCATAGCTTGCCACCTCCTTATTCCACAATCCTGCCATCCTCAATGCGGACAATCCGATCTGCAAGGCGGGCTATGTCGTCATTGTGGGTAATCATTACAACGGTTTGCCGGAACTCCGCGCTGGTGCGCTTGATAAGTCCCAGCACCTCGGCGCTGGTCTTGCTGTCAAGGTTACCGGTTGGCTCATCGGCCAGCACAATAGCCGGTTTGGTAATCAGAGCGCGGGCAATCGCCACACGCTGCTGCTGTCCGCCGGATAGATTGTTCGGCATATTTTTCAGTTTATCTTCCAGCCCCAGTAGATGAACAATTTCGTCCAAAAACTTCTGATCCACCGTGTCCCCGTCCAACTCCACCGGCAGGACAATGTTCTCATACACATTCAGGATGGGAACAAGGTTATAGTTCTGGAAGATAAAGCCGATGTTGCGGCGGCGAAAGATGGTAAGCTGCTCGTCGTTCTTCTTTGCCAGTTCTTCGCCTCGGACAATCACGGTTCCGCTGGTGGGAGTGTCCAACCCGCCCATCATGTGAAGCAGGGTGGACTTGCCGCTACCAGAGGTTCCCACAACAGCCACAAACTCGCCGTCCTCCACGGAGAAATTTACGCCGTCAAGGGCGCGGGTAATGTTCGGTTCTGTACCGTAATACTTTTTCAGGTCAATCGTCTGTAAAACGCTCATATTCAAAACTCCTTTCAAGGCTTCCTACCTGTTGATAAGTGTATTGTAAAACCCAAATGTCCGCGAAATGTTACAGCGGCCCAAAAATTTCATTGAAAATCGGTGTGAAATGTTACAGTGCTCGGACATTTCAAAAATTTTTTTGAGAAATGGCGAAAAAAGCGGGGCAGCACTCGCCGCCCCGCCGATTCCATACGATTATACTGTCACTTTGATTTGTTCAACAAGAGATTTCATTTTAACGAAACTTTAGTTACATTGATTCACTCAATCGCTTTAATACGCTCTACTACAGACTGCTTCGCTAAAATGTGTCTTTGATACACTGTTACTACTATATGAACCACAAAAACAAGCACGAAATACAGGAGTAGAAACGGCCACGGGAAGCGATAGGAAATATAGGATAATCCGGGTATTTCTGCGATCTTGTTGCATAAAAGGAACCCCAGCGGTATGCCTACCACACAACTCCCTATTAAACTACCAAAAAAATAAATCCTGTTTTCTGCACTCTGTGTTTGATAAATTTGTACTTTCGTCATACCAGCGGCCTCTAACAGCGCATAGTCATGGCGGCGTATAACGGTGTTTGTAATGCAAGTATTAAGCAAATTGACAAAAGCAAACAAACATATCAACACTATCACTGCTGTAACAACAATTTTGGCGTTATAAAAATACGCCTGATATTCAGATAAATCATCCGCAAATATGGAAGTATTTATACGGTTATCCGAAGCCACCAGTGCCTTAATTTCCTCAACAGCCTGTTTCGTTTGCATATCTTCAGTACAAATGTACCATGCCAGATCACAATTTATTTCTGCTAAAAAGTCCAGATATTCAGGGGTCGTATAGAATACGCTACCTTTGTCCTTATTTTCGATGAAACCACATACTGAAAAATCAATTTCTTTTGTAGACATTCCCGTATTTACTGATGCGGAAAAATGATCTCCCAAACTCAGGGAAAGACCTGTTTTTTCATAGTAAGGAGAGGCACGATTTATCACAATCGGAATAGTGCTGTTTGTATTTGGAGAATAAGGCATATCACCCTCAACCAGTTGGGTTTCAAAACTGGTTGTGCCGACAATACTATTGATGGATAGTTCATATCTATTCTCAGGTTGACCGGGAACGACGATCTCACAATCTAATTTTTTGGATGGATAAATTTCTGTTACACCAGAGATATTTTCAATCTGCGCTTTCAATTCCTCCGTAAAAGGACTATCTTTCATCAGTTCAAGAGTAGCGTTTTCGGCAGCTGTTGAGTTCAGTTTAAGATAAATGCTGCTGTTTTCATAATACGGTTGCCGGACAAGCTCTTTTATATCAATAGCCGAAACTACCGAAAAGACTACAAATACAAGGACTCCGCTCAACACAAGGGATAGCAGCGTATAAAATGCCTTTTTACGGTTACTGAAAAAGTATTTTTTTGCCAAACCATTAGGATTGATACGACTGCTTTTTTTGAAAATTTTAGCTGATTTTATTTCCTCTGTCCTCAATGCCGCCATAGGGGATAAAGACGCAGCCAGTTTTGCCGGTGTACGGAATGACCAAAAAACAATGAACCATACAAAAGCACCGGAAAGCAATGTGCAGGCCACACTGGGCACCAAATATAATTTCAAGGGTAATACACAATTAAAAAGAAAACCCAATAGCAAACCGCCTAAAATATACTTCCAAGATAACTGTTTTCGCTCGTTATGAATGACTGCTTTGATCTGTCGGTAGGTCGCTCCCACAGTCCTCAACTGTGCAAATTCTCGTGTGCGCTGTAATATGGAAATATACATGATATTTTTAATAGCGATTCCTGCTGTGAGTAGCAGAACAATAGCAATCCCCAAAATTACACTAAGTATTTCCTGTGTGTTATCGACACGAGAGATTATCTGTGTATCTATTGTGGCATTACAAAGTAAGATAGTCGAAAATGCTAACAATAGAGAGGCAATAAACATGATAATCCCTGCGAGGAAATTTCGTTGTTTATTTGCGGATAGACTTTGCGTCGCTAATTTTTTCTCCACTTTGTGAGTATCATTTTCAAAAGGCCATGTCATAGCCTGCCACCTCCTTACTCCACAATCTTTCCGTCCTCAATGCGGACAATCCGATCTGCAAGGCGGGCAATGTCGTCATTGTGCGTAATCATCACAACAGTTTGCCGGAACTCTGCACTGGTGCGCTTGATAAGCCCCAGCACCTCGGCGCTGGTCTTGCTGTCAAGGTTGCCGGTCAGCTCGTCGGCCAGCACAATAGCCGGTTTGGTAA
>OJJT01000871.1_pt1 | contig 11000 bp, 12 predicted proteins | sample 1596281 | NCBI WGS metagenome assembly OJJT01 (sample SAMEA4350145, study PRJEB24818) | metagenome | biome: human; feature: gut; material: faeces | place: Denmark | collected 2013-09
TATGCTATCCGATGTCCGTTTATATACTTGTGCTTCTATCTTTTTCTATTTTAGTAGTTATGATTTGTTGTTTTGTTTTTTTTTTTTTTTTTTTTCAAGCAGAAGACGGCATACGAGATTTCTGCCTGTCTCGTGGGCTCGGAGATGTGTATAAGAGACAGGCAGGGCGCTGATCACCAGCCCCAGAACCAGCGCGCGGCGAAAATGTTTGTTCCCGCTCATTCGTCCACCTTGTAGCCCATGCCCCGCACGGTCTTAATGATCTGCGGTTCCACCGGGTCGTCCTCGATCTTCTCCCGCAGCCGCTTGATGTATACGCTCAGCGTGTTGTCGCTGACAAAGTCGCCGGCCACATCCCAAATGCTCTCCAGCAGCATATTGCGGCTGAGCACCCGGCCACGGTTTTGCAAAAAGGTCAGCAACAGTTTGTATTCCAGGGCGGTTAGAATCACTTCCTGCCCGTTTTTCAGCACTTTGCCCTCTTTCATCCGCACGGTTAGACCGCTTATACGGATTTCCTCGGCGGCAGCGCCCTTGCTGCGGCGCAGCACCGTCTTGATCCGCGCCATCAGTTCTCGCAGGCGAAAGGGCTTGCTGATGTAGTCGTCGGCGCCCAGCTCCAGGCCCATCACCACATTCACTTCATCGTCAAAGGCGGTGAGAAAGATCACCGGTGTGTCGTTTTTGGCTTTAATGGCCTTGCACACATCGTAGCCGCTGCCGTCCGGTAGGGTCAAATCCAGCAGGCACAGGTCGAATCGGCCGGCGCCCACCGCCTCCAGCGCCTGGGTCACCGTGGCACAGTGGGTGACCGTGTAGCCCTCACTCTCCAACGAATAACGCAGCCCCTGGGCAATGGCCGGGTCGTCCTCCAGCATTAGAATATTCATACCATACCTCCTCGGCGTTCTCTCTCCATAGTACCACATTCCGCCCCGCCGCGCAATAGGCATAGGTTGCCGTGTGTTCGCAGGCGGATGATATCCACGCCTACCGTTTGCGCCATACGCAAAATACGGTGTTGTTGGGATAGAATGCGCATTGCACTTTGTGTGTTCATGTGTTAAAATCAGGATGGTATTGGCGAGTGTTGAACCGATTTGAGGTTGAATGGATGATCAGAGAAGCAAATGTAAACGACTATATCGATATTCACAAAATCTGCTGTCAGGATTTGGGCTATAACTGTAACGCCGATTTGGTCAAGGAAAGATTGAAGAATCTGGATGCAAGCAGAGAAAGGGTTTTTGTTGCCATAATAGATGGCAAGGTCGTCGGTTATGTTCATGCGGAGCAATACAACACGCTTTATTTTGAAAGCCTGGTCAACATTTTAGGTTTAGCCGTGTCAAAAGCATATCGCAGAAGGGGCTGTGGCAAAGCCCTTATGCGCGCTGTGGAAAATTGGGCAAAGGTATGCGGCATACACGCCGTTCGCCTGAATTCCGGGAAGGCCAGAACAGAGGCGCACAAATTCTATCGTTCCATCGGGTATGACAACGAGAAAGCGCAGATTCGGTTTTTTAAAAATTTAACAAAATAGATGATGGATCAAATGAAGAATAACTGTGTGAAAACAGATTTCATCGTCAAAAAGCAGTTGCTCGAAATTTTTTGGGCAGCTGCTTTTTCATTTGTCGATTTTATAGCGCTGAAACGGCACGCAATCGGATCATGCCGCAATGGGTAAAGAAAAACAGCACTTCCGTGTTGGAAGTGCTGTTGGGATAATCTGTATAAATTATCTCTTGGAGAACTGAGGAGCACGACGGGCCTTTTTCAGACCGGGCTTCTTTCTCTCCTTCATTCTGGGGTCACGGGTCAGGAAGCCGGCCTTCTTCAGTGCAGGACGCAGGCTCTCGTCATACTGCAGCAGGGCACGGGACAGACCGTGACGGATGGCACCGGCCTGGCCGGTTACGCCGCCGCCGCTTACACGACAAACGATGTCAAACTTCTCAGTGGTGTCGGTGATAGCCAGAGGCTGACGCACGATCAGCTTCAAGGTCTCCAGACCAAAGTAATCATCAATATCTCTGTCGTTGATGGTGATCTTGCCGGTACCTGCATAAACGCGTACACGAGCAACAGATTCTTTTCTGCGGCCGGTGCCGTAGAAATACGGATTCGTTTCGTACATAATTCAGATACCTCCCTTACTTATTCCAAGCTTCCGGCTTCTGGGCCTCGTGCTTGTGGTCTGCGCCTTTGAAAATGCGGCATCTGGTCAGCTGCTTGCGACCCAGAGTGCTGTCCGGCAGCATACCCTTAATAGCCAGTTCCATGGCGAAGTCGCTCTTCTCGGCCATCAGGGTGCCATACTTGACTTCCTTCAGGTTGCCGATGTAGCCGGTGTGGTGCTGATACAGCTTCTTGTTCAGCTTGTCGCCGGTGAGAACGGCCTTATCGGTGTTGATGATGATGACAAAATCGCCGCAATCCACATGGGGGGCGAAGATCGGCTTATGCTTGCCTCTCAGCAGGGTGGCAGCCTCAGCGGCTACGCGGCCCAGGGGCTTGTCAGCAGCGTCGATCACATACCATTTGCGTTCGATCTCGTCCGCTTTAGGCATAAATGTTGACATAATCGCTAGTCCTCCGTTGTTCAAATTCTCCGCAGAGCGCTTGGCTCTTTCTGCGTGCCAAAATATAATAGCACAGGCGAGGGGCAAAGTCAACATTTTTGGCAAACAAATTTAATATATCTTGTTGTTGCTCGCTTATTCTCTTGTTATCTCGATTATTCTTGCCAAATGCTCATTTTTAATTTATGGAAAAAAGGAGCGAAATGGATTCTTGCGCGGCGCATTTGGCGGTGGGCGCTTTGGCAGCGTGCACCATCGGCGCCAGTGACCCAGCCTATGGTGCTTATACCGATAATATATAGGAAAAACCGCCCGGTGCAGTTGAATTCCTACCTTTTTTGTGGTATTATTGCTGCGGTGATGTGAAATGATGATTTCAACAAAGGGGCGCTACGCCCTGCAAGTGATGCTGGATTTGGCCCAGCAAAGTCCGGACGCTTATATTTCGCTGCACGATATCAGCCAGCGGCAGGCAGTGAGTATGAAATATTTAGAGGCCATTGTGGCTATGCTAAATAAAGCCGGTATGGTAGAGAGCCGCCGGGGCAAAAGCGGCGGTTACCGCCTGACCCGGGCGCCGGAGGACTACACCGTGGGCGCCATCTTAAAGCTGACGGAGGGCACGCTGGCGCCGGTGGCCTGTATGGACTGTGACAGCGGCTGCACCCGGGTGCACGCCTGTATGACCCGCCCCATGTGGCAGGAGCTGGACCGGTTGATTGACGATTTTTTAGAGAGCAGGACCCTTGCCGACCTGCTGACGGAGGATAAAAAGCATGAAGATTAAAGCGATTTTAGAGCAAAAGCCCACCGTATCCTTTGAGGTGTTCCCTCCCAAGCAGTGGGACAAGATTGAGGGCACCAAGGCAGTGGTCAAGGAGATGGTAAAGAGCCACCCGGCCTTTATGAGCGTTACTTACGGTGCTGCGGGTACCACCAGCGGCTTTACAACGGAGATTGCAAGAGAGATCTTGGATGACGGTGTGACCCCACTGGCGCATCTGACCTGCCTGACCTCTACCCGGGATAAAATTCATCAGGTGGTAGCGGAGCTGCAAGAGAACGGCATTGAGAATATTTTGGCCCTGCGGGGGGATATTCCCCGGGACTTTCAGTTCCCGGCAGAGCAGTATTTTGAGCACGCTTACCAACTGGTAAACGAAATTCGCACGCTGGGCGATTTTTGCATAGGCGGTGCCTGCTATCCGGAGGTGCATCCGGAGAGCAAAAACCGGGTGGAAGATCTGGAGCACTTAAAGCAAAAGGTGGACTGCGGCGTGGACTTTCTGACCACCCAAATGTTCTTTGACAATACGGTGTTTTACAATTTCCGGGAGATGTGCGCCATTAAGGGCATTGATGTGCCGCTGATCGCCGGGATCATGCCCATTACCAAGGCCAGCCAGCTGGAGCGGACGGTGAAGCTGTCCGGCTGCTCTCTGCCCACCAAGTTTGTAAAGATCGTGGAGCGTTTCGGCGATCGGGACGACGCCATGCAGCAGGCGGGCATTGTGTACGCTGCCGAGCAGATCATCGACCTGATGGCCAACGGCGTGGATCATATCCATATTTACACCATGAACAAGCCGGATGTGGCCGGCGCCATTGTGCGAGAGTTGGGCAGCATTATTCATGAATAAGACAGAGATTTTACACTATCTGCGCACCGCCTCACGGGTGGATGATCCCCGGTTGCTGGCGTTGATCGACGACTGTATGGCGGAAGTGGACGCTACGGTGCAGCCTCGCACCCTGGAGCGGATCTTTCCCTGCCGGGTGACGGAGGACGCGCTGGAGGTGGAGGGCTTTACTCTAAAGAGCCGCCGCCTGGCGCAAACCATTGCCGGGTGCGATCGGGTGTGCATTTTCGGTGCCACTTTGGGCTTTGAGTGCGATCGGTTGCTGCGCACCTACTCGGTGGACGGTATTGCCCGAGGCGCGGTGATGCAGGCGGTGCTGGCCTCTAAGATCGAGGAGGTCTGCGACGGTATAGAGGACCGGCTGCGTGCCCAGGGCCTGACCCTGCGGCAGCGATATTCGCCGGGCTATTTTGATTTGGATATTACCGAGCAACGCAAGATTTTTGCTCTGTTGGATTTGACCAAGCGCATTGGGCTGACCCTTAGTGACACCTGCCAAATGATCCCTACCAAGAGCGTAACGGCCATTATCGGTATTGAACCCCAGGACGGAGGACAAGCGCATGAATAAGATTTGCTTTTTTGACGGCGGCATGGGCACCATGCTCCAGGCAGCCGGTTTGCTTGGCCCCGGTGCGCTGCCGGAGCCGCTGAACCTGACCCACCCGGAGGAGATCGCCGCCATTCATCAGGCGTATGCGGACGCCGGAGCAGAGTTTATCAGCACCAATACCTTTGGCGCCAACGGCCTGAAGTTTGACAATGTAGAGGAACTGGTGCAGGCAGCCACCGCGCTGGTGCGCCGCACCGGAAAGAAAGTTGTGCTGGACATTGGCCCTTTGGGCAAGCTGCTTCAGCCCATGGGCGAGTTGGCGTTTGACGACGCCTACGACCTGTTTGCCCGCACCATTCGTGCCGGTGCCCCCGGTGCGGACTTGGTGCTTATTGAGACCATGAGCGACACGCTGGAGTTGAAGGCGGCGGTACTGGCGGCCAAGGAAAATTGTAACCTGCCGGTATTTACCACCATGATCATGGACGAAAAAGGGCGGCTGCTTACCGGCGCGGATATTGAAACGGCAGTGACCATGCTGGAGGGACTGGGGGTAGACGCCCTGGGCTTTAACTGCTCCATGGGACCGGACCAAATGCTGCCCCTGGTGGCGCAGCTGCGGGAACTGACTTGCCTGCCCATCATCGTGAACCCCAACGCCGGGCTGCCGGAGTCTGTCAACGGCGAGACGGTGTATAATGTGGACCCGGAGGCCTTTGCGGAGAAGATGGAGGCCATTGCCAAGCTGGGGGTCAGCTATCTGGGCGGCTGCTGCGGCACTACCCCGGCGCATATTGCAAAGATGATCCAGCGGGTCAAGGATATTCCTGCAGTGGTGCACACCCCGGCGCCCCGCACCCTGGTGAGCAGCTATTCCCAAACGGTGGAGCTGGGCAAAAAGCCGGTCATTGTAGGCGAGCGGATCAACCCCACCGGTAAAAAGTTGATGAAAGCCGCCCTGCGGGAAAAGGATATTAACTATCTGATCAAAGAGGGTATTGCCCAAAAAGATAAGGGCGCCCATATTTTGGATGTGAATGTAGGCTTGCCGGAGATTGACGAGCCGGCTATGATGCAGCAGGCGCTGTTTGCCCTGCAAGGGGTGCTGGATCTACCGCTGCAAATCGACACCTCCGATGTGGAGGCTATGGAAGTGGGCCTGCGCCATTATAACGGCAAGGCTATGCTCAATTCTGTGAACGGCAAGCAGGAAAGTATGCACGCCGTCTTTCCGTTGGTGAAGAAGTACGGTGCGGTTGTGGTGTGCTTGTGCCTGGACGAGAGCGGCATTCCCCCTACGGCAGAAGGGCGCATTGCCATTGCCAAGAAGATCATTGCCACCGCTGCGGAATACGGTATCCCTAAGCACCAGCTGGTGTTTGACGCGCTGGTGATGACCGTCAGCACGGACAAACGCAACGCCATTGAGACACTGAAGGCAGTGCGGGTGCTGCGCCATGAGCTGGGCGTTGCCACCACCCTGGGCGTCAGCAATATTTCCTTTGGTCTGCCCAAGCGGGAGATGATCAATACCGCGTTCTTTACCCTGGCGCTGGAAGCGGGGCTGTCCGCCGGAATTATGAACCCCCTCAGCGACGCTATGATGAACGCCTATTATAGCTACAACGCCCTGGCGGGGCTGGACGACAACTGCCAGGACTATATCGCCTCGGTGACGGAGACGGCAGCAGCTACGCCTGCAGGCACCACGGTGGATCTGAAAACCGCCATTATCAAAGGTATGCGCAAGGAGGCGGGCCAGTGCGCTGCCGGGCTGCTGGAAGAGCAGGACAGCTTGCAAATCATCAACGAGCATATTATCCCGGCACTGGATGTGGTGGGCGACGGCTTTGAGAAGAATAAAGTATTTCTGCCCCAGCTGCTGATGAGCGCAGACGCGGCCAAATCTGCCTTTGATGTGATCAAGGAAAAGCTGCGCACCACCGGCCAGCAAAAGAAAAGTCCCCACAAAATTGTGCTTGCCACCGTGCACGGCGATATTCACGATATTGGCAAAAATATCGTGAAGGTGCTGCTGGAGAACTACGGTTTTGATGTGCTGGACCTGGGCAAGGATGTGCCGGAGGAAACGGTGCTCCAGGCGGTGCAGGACAACAATGCCACGCTGGTGGGACTGTCTGCGCTGATGACCACCACCGTACCGGCCATGGAGCGTACCATTGAGCTGGTGCACAAGAACACCAATGCCAAGGTGATCGTTGGCGGTGCGGTGCTTACCCGCTCTTATGCGGAGATGATTCACGCGGATCATTACGCCAAGGATGCTATGGAGACCGTGCGTCTGGCCAAAGCACATTTTGGGATTGAATAAAAGGTAAATCCATCCGTCGGGCAGGGATTGGGGCACCTCCGGTGCAATCCCCCCTGCGGCTGCGCCGCTTCGCCTAACGGGCGCCCGTCCCCTCTGTCGCTGCGCGACATCTCCCCGCACTGCGGGGAGTCACCCTTTGCAAGGGGGGCAAACCGATCAGGCTCCCTTGTAAAGGGAGCTGTCAGCGTAGCTGACTGAGGGATTATTCTTTTATAACTCTCCCCTCAACAAAAAAGACCGATACCACTTACGGTATCGGTCTTTTGTTATACGATTTTACGCCTTATCTGCGGGGACGGCGGTCGCGGCGGTCACGATCATGACCGCGGTGGTCGTCTCTGCGGGGGCGGCGGGGGGTATCGTCGATCTCATTCTCCGGGGTCATACCCTCCAACTCAATGAGTGCATCCCGACGAGACAGGTTAATGCGACCCTGATCGTCAATCTCAATGCACTTAACCACAACGGAGTCGCCAACATTAACGACATCCTCTACACGCTCGGTGCGTTTTACATCCAGGCGGCTGATGTGAACCAGACCCTCTTTGCCCGGTGCAATCTCTACGAATGCGCCGAAGCTCATCAGGCGGGTCACTACGCCGTTGTAGAAGGCGCCCACTTCCGGGTCGGTGGCGATCAGCTTCACCACTTCCACAGCGCCGTTGCACTTGTCCATATCTATACCGCTGATGAACACGCGGCCGTCCTCTTCAATGTTGATCTTCACATCGTAGGTGTTCTGGATCTCCTGGATCACCTTGCCGCCCTTGCCGATTACATCGCCGATCTTGTCCGGGTCGATCTGCAGGGTGAGCATCTTGGGTGCGTAGGGAGACAGCTGCTTGCGGGGCTCGTTGATCACCGGCAGCATGATCTCGTCCAGAATATAGTTGCGGGCCTTATGGGTCTTGGCAAAGGCCTCTTTGATGATCTCCGGGGTCAGGCCGTGTACCTTCAGATCCATCTGAATGGCGGTGATGCCCTTCTTTGTACCGGCAACCTTAAAGTCCATGTCGCCGTAGAAATCTTCCAGACCCTGAATGTCGATCATGGTCATAAAGTCGCCGTACACGCCGTCGTCACCGGTGATCAAGCCGCAGCTGATACCGGCAACCGGTGCCTTAATGGGCACGCCGGCAGCCATCAGAGACAGGGTGGAGCCGCAAATGGAGCCCTGAGAGGTGGAGCCGTTGGAGCTGAGCACCTCAGACACTACGCGGATGGCGTAGGGGAATTCGTCCACAGAGGGCAGAACCGGCAGCAGTGCCTTCTCTGCCAGTGCGCCGTGGCCGATCTCGCGGCGGCCCGGGCCTCTGGAGGGCTTGGTTTCACCCACAGAGTAGCTGGGGAAGTTGTAGTGGTGCATATAGCGCTTTTCGGTCTGCTCATCCAGACCGTCCAGCTGCTGGGCATCGTTCATGGGGCCAAGGGTGGTCACAGACAGCACCTGGGTTTGGCCTCTGGTGAACATACCGGAGCCGTGGGCTCTGGCCAGCAGGTCAATCTCTGCGTTCAGGGGACGAATTTCGTCAATGCCGCGGCCGTCCACACGCTTGTGCTCGTCTTTCAGCCAAGCACGCACCACATGCTTCTGTACCAGGTACAGGATCTCCTCGATCTTGCCCTCTTCGCCCTCGAAGCGATCATCGAACTTCTCGTGCACTGCGTCATAGATGGGGCGCAGGCGCTCGTCGCGCACATTTTTGTCATCGGTATCCAGAGCCTTCTTCACATCTTCAATGCAGAAGTCCTCGATCTCTTGCAGGATCTCCGGATCCGGGTCGGAGGACTGGAAGCTCTTCTTGGGCTTGCCCACTTCCTCAACAATACCGTTGATGAAGGCAACGATCTTCTTATTCTCCTCATGACCGGCCATAATGGCGTTGAACATGGTGTCGTCGTCGATCTCGTTACCGCCGGCCTCGATCATAGCCACCAGGTCGCCGGTGGAAGCCACGGTCAGGTTCAGATCGTTATGGGCGCGCTGCTCCAGAGTGGGGTTGATGACGATCTGGCCGTCTACCAGACCCACATTCACACCGCTGATGGGGCCGTCCCACGGAATGTCGGAGATGGCAATGGCAGCGGACACGCCGATCATGGCGGTGATCTCCGGAGAGCAATCCGGATCCACGCTCATTACGGTAGCTACAACGCTTACATCGTTGCGCATATCCTTGGGGAACAGGGGACGAATGGGGCGGTCAATGCAGCGGGAGGTGAGGATGGCCTTCTCAGAAGGACGAGCCTCACGGCGCTGGAAAGAACCGGGGATCCGACCCACGGAATACATCTTCTCTTCATAATCCACGCTCAGGGGGAAGAAATCCACGCCCTCGCGGGGTTTGGCGCTCATGGTCACGTTACACAGCACATTGGTGTCGCCGTAGCGGGCCATAATGGACGCACCGGCCAGACCGCACATTTTGCCGGTTTCCAGGGTCAGCTTTCTGCCGGCCAGTTCCGTTTCCCAAACTTTGTAGTTCTTGAAAAACATTTGGTTACCTCTTTCATAAATAATATTTATCATCAAGGAGGCACAATAGTAATAAATTCAAGCCGCCGCACCCGGTGACCTCAATTTACTACTATTAGTAGAACCTCCTTGGAAGATACGATTTTGCCTTGGACAAAAAAGGCAGACGACAGAAGTGCTCCGTCGTCTGCTTGCGCGTTCTTACTTGTCGATGGTATCGCGGATACCCAGCTTCTTCACCAGGCTACGGTATCTCTCTACATCCTTGTTGTAAAGATAAACCAGCAGGTTGCGTCTGTGACCAACCATTTTCAGCAGACCGCGGCGGGAGTGATGATCCTTCTTGTGGGTCTTCAGGTGCTCGGTCAGCTCGTTAATACGAGTGGTCAGCACAGCTACCTGTACCTCGGGAGAACCGGTGTCGCCCTCGTGGGTTGCGTAAGCCTTGATGATTTCTTGCTTCTCAGCTTGTGTCATAATCTTTCACCTCATTACAGTATTTGCCGATTGGCGGAGGACACAGTTACGGGATCGGTGACTCTCCGTAGGAGCTTGCACCCGATACCGTGTGATCCGTACACAGCGAGCCAATTATAGCACAAACCCCCGCCGTTGTAAAGAGATTTTGCAAAATAGTGGGTGCTTGCCAGGGGCATACAAGATATGGTATAAAAGAAACGGAGCAAAGCCGGATCTTATCTCCCGCAGGGGGAAAGATGACAAAATTGTCACCAAAACTGTCACCGAACTGACACTTTGGCCGGGTATAATGAGGGCAACAAAGCGAAAAGGAGAGCCATTATGGACATTTTGAGAATTGAGCACTTATCCAAAATTTACGGTAAGGGCGATACGGAGGTACGGGCGCTGGACGATGTGTCCTTTACCGTGCCGAAAGGACAGTTTGTGGCTATTATCGGGCCGTCCGGTTCCGGTAAAAGCACACTGCTGCATATTCTGGGCGGTGTGGATACGCCTACGGACGGGCATGTGTATGTGGACGGAACGGATATTACCACTTTGGACGAGACGGCGCTGGCCATCTTCCGCCGCCGCCAAATCGGTCTCATTTATCAGTTTTACAATTTGATTCCTATTTTGACCGTAGAGGAAAATATGACGCTGCCCTTGCTGCTGGATGACAAAAAGGTGGACCGGGCGCACTTTGATTCCTTGGTGCAGGTGCTGGGCTTGCAGCACAGACTGGGGCACCTGCCCTCAGAGCTTTCCGGCGGTCAGCAGCAGCGGGTGTCTATCGGCCGTGCGCTGATGAACAATCCTGCCACTGTCTCTTATACACATCTCCGAGCCCACGAGACAGGCAGAAATCTCGTATGCCGTCTTCTGCTTGAAAAAAAAAAAAAAAAACAAGAGAAAAAATAGTAAATTTAAAAAAAACAAAAAGCCCAGATAA
>OJJT01000872.1_pt1 | contig 10986 bp, 10 predicted proteins | sample 1596281 | NCBI WGS metagenome assembly OJJT01 (sample SAMEA4350145, study PRJEB24818) | metagenome | biome: human; feature: gut; material: faeces | place: Denmark | collected 2013-09
TATGTTCTGTAGTCTCACTTCTTCATTCTGTACGTTCGAAATCTAGTTTTCCCCTCTCTGTTCTATCCATACTGAGTACTCTATTCTTTGTTCTTTTTTTCTTTTTTTCTATTTTTTTTTTTTAAATGATGCGACGACCTCCGAGATCTACACCTCTCTATTCGTCGGCAGCGTCAGATGTGTATAAGAGACAGAACCAGCGCTGCAGTGGGCATGTTTTCGGCAAACAGATTGTCTGTGGGAACGTACAGTGCGTCTACCTCGCCGACAGCCTTTGTGGTGACGGGCTGAATCTCATTGACGTCGGCGGCGGTATACTCGTTCACCGTCAGGCCGCGCGCCTCAAAGGCGGCTTTTGCCAGGCCCGCCTGCAGAATGGAGTTATCCTCTGCCGAGCAGTACAGAATACCAACCGTTTTCGCCTCGGGCACCAGCTTTACCAAAAGGTCGGCCTGTTCCTCGATGGGGTTCATATCAGATGTGCCGGATACGTTTCCGCCCGGGACCTCGTCGCTGTTCACCAAGCCGGCGCTCACAAAATCCGTCACTGCCGTGGCCAGAATGGGGATCTCTGTGGTTGCCTGTGCGGCGGCCTGCGCGGCAGGCGTAGCTACAGCCAGGATCAGATCTACTTTATCATTGACAAACTTAGTGGCAATGGTCGCGCAATTGGGAATCTCGCCTTGCGCATTCTGCACGTCGATATTTTCTCGGTTGAAGCCCGCTTCCACCAGCGCGTCGATAAAACCGTCGCGGGCGGCGTCAAGAGCCACATGCTCCGTCAGCTGAATGACGCCGATCTTGCAGTTGGCCGGGTCCTTGCCGGCGGCAGCAACAGAAGCTGCCGCAGAGGATGCTGCGTCGGATGTTCCCGGTTCTGAGGCGGCCGCCGAAGACGATGTGGAGCCGCCGCACGCCGCAAGGCCCAGCGCCACCACAGCGGCAAGGCAAAGTGCAAATAACTTTTTCATTTCTTTCCCTCCATAAGCACCGGAAAATACGATGTGTACCGTATTTTTCTCTGATGCTTTATTGTGCTAAAGTATATCACAAAAAAAGGCGTGAAAACAATAGCAGAATGCTACTAAATTCACGCCTGAATATTGTATATTTTTGTATATCGATACAACAAAGCGGAAGAAACAGCCTGCAATGCCAGCCGCGCAGAGCTTACAGCGGCAGCTCCGCAAGATATTCTCCCATTTTGTCAAGTCCGGCTGCAATCACTTCCGGCGTATTGGCGTAGCCGATACGAAGATATCCCTCCCGGTCCATTACACTGCCCGGTACGAGCAGCACGCCTTTTTCCGTCAGCAGCCCCCGGCAGAAATCTGCGCTGGGCATGTCGAACTCCATCTTCAAAAAGGCAGTCGTGCCCGCACGCGGCTTTACAAAGCTCAGCTTAGGCTGTCCTTTCAGCCACCGCTCCAAAACGGCAAGATTTCCGGTGACGATGGCGCGGTTGCGCGCGACGACCGCCTCCTTGTGCTCCAGAGCTATCCCGGCCAGATATTCATCGATCATACCGCAGCTGATGGTACTGTAATCCCGATGGCGGGATACTTGATCCAACAGCGCTTTTGGCCCGGCGATCCAGCCCAGACGAAGCCCGGCCAATGAAAAGGTCTTTGACATACTGCCCGTGGAAATTCCTTTTTCATAAAGGTCTGCCACAGAGGCCGTGAACGGCTCGCCTTCGTGGTTCAGGCCGCGGTACACCTCATCGCACAGCAGCCATGCATCAACAGAACGGGCGATCCCGGCAACCTCCTGCAGAAATTCCCGGTCCATCAGGGCGCCTGTCGGGTTGTTGGGGTTGTTGATACAGATGAGTTTTGTATTTTTATTCACCATGCCGCGCAGTTCGTCCAGGTCGGGCAAAAATGCATTTCCGCTGCGCAGGGGCAGGATGTGAACTTCAGCGCCCAGCGCCTCCGGAATAGAATAATGCTGCTGGTAAGTGGGCAGCACGGAGACCACCTCGTCCCCCGGCCCGGCCAGTGCTTCAATCACAAGATGATTCGCACCGATAGCCCCGTGCGCCGTAATAACATTCTCCGGTGTCTGTTTTTCATACAGTCCGGCAATGAGCATCCGCAGGCGCGGGCTGCCTTCAATCGCGCCGTAGGTCAGCTTCATGCCGAGGATATCGGCCACAGCCTGCTCACGGCAGCCGCCAAGCTCCAAAAGCTGCTCCACGGTCAGGGATTCCACACAGGTCTCCGCCAAATTATAAGTACAGTCGTTTTCATAGGCGTTCATCCACATCTCAACGCCAAAGTCCTTGATTTTCATTGCTTTCCGATCCCCTGTCTGATTGATAATATCTTCACTGCGGCGCGCCGAAAATACTGGCCACAGCAGTCATGGATTCTTTCAGATCCGCCCGGTAATCCGGCGCCTCTTCCGCAAGACTGCTGAGGATGACGCCTTCTGTACCTGTATGTCCGGTGGAGTGAACAAACCGTCCCTCTCCCAGATACATCGCCACGTGGCCGGGGAAAAACAGCAAATCGCCCGGCTTTGCTGCTTCAAATGAAATTTCATGCAGTGCAAACCCCGGCTTGATGGCAGCATCCCTGTAAATAATCACACCGTTGAGCAGATAGGCCATGGAGACAAGGCCGCTGCAATCGATGCCCAACGGCGTTTTACCACCCCAGCGGTATTGTGCGCCCAGATAAGACAGTGCGGCGCCGCATAAGCGCTGCCGCAGTTCATCTTCCCCAACGCTTTCCCACGCGGGAGCCGGCTGAGCCAGATAAGTTGCTTTGGTGTAGCCGAGACGTCCGTCCGCAAGACGAACGGGCTGCCACTGGTTTTCATCCGGGCCGCCCTCCGGGCAGAGAAAAGCTCCCCTCGGCATGCTCTGCAGGCAGCCTCCCTGTACCTTCGGCTCGTTCAGCACATCGATATAAGGTTTTTGCACTACCAGCTTTGGCACCGACTGCCATTGTGCGGCAAGCGCGCCGTCCTCCAGAAGGCAGCGCGCGGGCGTCCAACCCTCATAGCGGTAATGGGTACGCACACGGCAATACATCCCTTCCCGCGCCAGCACCTCCAATACCATACCATAAAGCGCTTCATCTGCCAGCTCACACAACGGCTCCGGCTTCGTATACAAAGGGGCGATGTCAGAAACCACAACAGCAAAACTCATTGCGTATCCTCCTGGGAATAATAATCGAAAACCAACTTCGAAACGCGTCCCGCCAGAGGCTCGTCACCGTCAATATCCGGTGCGTCCCAAATGAGTACGGCGATGAAATACGGCCGGCCCGGAAGCTCGAACACTCCCGCATCATGGCTCAGACGGTCCAGGCCACCCGTCTTGTGGGCACAGGGCACGTCCTGCCAAATGTAACGGGTGAGCATCCGCGTATCGCGCTGACGGCGCAGGATCGAGCGCGCCAGCGCGCAAAGCTCCGGCGTGAGCACTGTTTCGGCATACAGCGCACGGAACACGCGCAGCAGGTCCTCCGCGCTGGTATAATTATTGCGCCCGGCTGATACCGCATCCCAATCCAGCATTTTGCGTTCCAGCACAGTGTTTTTCGTCCCAACGCTGCATGCCGCCGCATTTATACATTCGGCGCCCAGCAGCCCGATGAGCACGTTCGTTGCCGTATTGTCGGAAAGGACGATCATCCACACAAGCAGCTCCTCCAGCGGATGCATGCCGGGACCGTCCACAAAGACGCCTGTGTCAGGAAGAATGTCTTCCGCTGTGACCGCCACAGGCGTGTCCAGCGCGAGCCTTCCCCGCCGCACCTCATCCAGCGCGGCCAGCAGGATGAACACCTTGATGGTAGACGCGGAGACCGCCCTCCTGCCCGCGCCCCGTTCATACAACGGCACGCCGCCAGCCAACGGGACAGCCAGCACGCACACCTGTTCCTGCGCCGCTGCAAGCTGCGCATCCAGCGCGGCGCAAAGCTCTTGCCTGGTCATATTCAATACTCCAATACCCGCAGCGTGCGGTTCGTTGCGTCAAGATTCACGTTTACCCCCAGCGGCAGGGACATCGTAGGCATGATATGCCCGCACTGAAGCGCCCCCAGGATCGGCTTGCCTTCATCCAGCAGCAATTCTGTGATGACCTCACGCAGCGTCAGGCTCTCCGCCGGGTCAGGTGCTGCACAATCCGTGAACGCACCCAGCAGAATACCCGCGCAGGCGCGCAGCTTCCCCGCCTGCTTCAGCATGAGCAGCATGCGGTCAATACGGTACGGCGTTTCACCGATATCCTCAATGAACAATATTTTATCCTTTGTCTCGATTTCATAAGGCGTTCCCAAAGAGGCGGCGAGCAGCGACAGGTTGCCGCCCGTCAACACGCCGTGGCTCACGCCCTTGGCGATTGTATACAGCGGCATACCGTCTGGATTGAGGATATTCGGCTCCTGCACGCCGAAAATCGCGTTTTTCAGTGAACGCTCGGTATATTCATCCAAACCTGCATACCATTCCGTAGCTGGCATAGGCGTGTGATAAGTAACAAAGCCGCAGCGCTGATTCAGCATCAGATGCAGGATGGTGACATCACTGTACCCACAGAACACCTTGGGCGTTTTTGCAATAGCAGTCCAATCGATGCGGTCCATCAGGCGCTGCGCACCGTATCCTCCGCGGATGCAGATAACGCCATGGATGCTCGCGTCCGAAAACGCATTATTAAAATCTGCCGCACGTTCGCGGTCATATCCGGCCAGATAACCGTGCCGCATGGTACAGGACGGAAAAACGACAGGCTCCAGCCCAAGTGCCTGCACACTGGCCACGGCAGGCTCCAAGCGCCCTTCTGGAACAGGGCCGGAAGGCGCGATCAGCGCGACACGCGCGCCTGTACACAACGGTTTTGGTATAATCATGGCAGCTCTCCTTTGCTTGTTCAGAATGGTTACGACTTCTCCGGCACATGCTTTCCTCCGCCGGAGGGCAAAGCCGCGGCAAACGGAAACATGTGTAAAAACTGTGTAAACTGCATACAGAAACACCGAAAGCGGACGCTTTGTCCGCTTTCAGCACGGACGCTCCGCGCGAAAAACGCCGCGCTGCGTCCTTCATGTCATTCAGTTTAAATCATTGTCCGGTATTTTTCAAGTTCTTCCTGATTTGCAAGCACAAAATGTCCCGGTTCGATCTCCGTCCATGTCGGAGGGTCTGCCTCATAATGATGACAGGACGGGTCGTACACCTCCAGGACCTTGCGTTTTTCCGCCGCAGGGTCCGGCAGCGGAATAGCGGAAAGCAGCGCTCTCGTATACGGATGCAGCGGATGTGCAAATAGCTTTTCCGTACTGGAAAGCTCTACGATGCGTCCCAAATGAATGACCGCGATGCGGTCGCAGATGAAACGCATCACCGAGAGATCATGACTGATGAGCAGATAGGTCAGCCCGCGCCGACGCTGCAGCTCGGCCATCAGGTTCAGCACCTGAGCACGGATGGATACGTCCAAAGCAGAGATGGGCTCGTCCGCAATAATGAATTCCGGTTCCATGATAAGCGCGCGGGCGATGCCGATGCGCTGGCGCTGCCCGCCGGAGAACTCGTGCGGAAAACGGCTGGCAAATTCCGGTAGCAGTCCCACGTCGGAAAGTGCCTGCGCAACCTTTTTGCGGCGTGCTTCCTCCGACACGCGTCCGCCCAGATTATACAACCCCTCGGAGACGATGTAATCCACCTTGGCTCGTTCGTTGAGGGAGGCCATCGGGTCCTGGAAGATCATTTGTATTTTTCGGGTGACTTCCCTGTCCTTTTCACGGCTGATCCTGCCGCTGATGCGTTCTCCATCGTACAAAATCTCGCCGCTCGCCGCCGGGTTGATGCGGATGACCGTCCGGCCGATGGTCGTTTTGCCGCTGCCGGATTCGCCCACAAGGCCGAACGTCTCGCCTTGGAAAATATCGAAGCTGACGTTTTTGACGGCGGTAAACTTATTGTGCCGCTCTCCAAAGGTCACTGTGAGGTCTTTGACCTGCAGAAGAGGCTTGTTTTCCATTGTCATACATTCCCCTCCTGCACACTCCGCAGATTGCGGATATTTTCCGGCGGCTCCACTTTGGGTGCGCGCGGGTCCAACAGCCAGGTGCGCGCTTTGTGGGTCGGGCTCACCTCAAAATACGGCGGCCGCTCCACAAAATCAATTTTCAGCGCATACGGATTCCTAGGCGCAAAGGCGTCCCCCTTTACATCTGCGAACAGATTTGGCGGCGTACCGGGAATGGAATACAGGTTCTCGCCCCGCACACCGAGCTGCGGCAGGCTGGACAGCAGCGCCCAGGTATACGGGTGCTTGGGCGTGTAGAACACTTCCTCGCAGGTCCCGATTTCAACGATATCGCCCGCGTACATCACCGCGATTCGGTCGGCCACATTCGCCACCACGCCCAGGTCATGGGTGATGTACAGCGTGGTCAGCTTATACTTGGCTTTCAGGTCCTTCAGAAGCTTTAATATCTGTGCCTGAATGGTAACATCCAGAGCCGTCGTTGGCTCGTCACAGATAAGGATGCGCGGGTTGCATGCAATGGCGATGGCAATGACCACCCGCTGGCGCATACCGCCGGAAAACTCATGCGGATACTGACCGAAACGGCGCGCCGCCTCAGTGATGCCGACATCCTCCAGTATCTCAGTAGCTTTTTGCTTGGCGGCCTCCCCCTTCATTCCCTGGTGCAGCGTCAGCGCTTCGCAGATCTGCGCGCCGACGGTTTTGAGCGGATTCAGGCTGGTCATCGGATCCTGCATGACCATAGCGATTTCCTTTCCGCGCACGCTGAGCCACTCTTTTTCCGTTTTAAAGGCGGCAAGGTCCTTTTCGCCGTAACGGATGCTGCCGCGGGTGACGCGGCCGTTGGAATCCAACAGACCCATGAACGTTTTGCAGAACACGGATTTACCGCTGCCGGATTCCCCCACGATGGCAAGGCTCTCGCCTTCACAGATGTCGAGGCTGATACCCCGAATGGCGTGCAATGTCTTGCCGCGGAGCGTGAATTCCACTTCAAGATCCTGCACAGATAAGATCACATCCTGCATGCTGCGCCGTCCTCCTTAAAATACATGGTTTTTGGGGTCAGCGGCATCGGCAAAGGCGTTGCCGATGATGTAAAAACTGACGGTAATGATGCACAGCACGACGGTCGGGAAAACCAGCTGATACTGCAAAGAGGGGTTCATCATAATCATGCGGCCCTGGTTGATCAGGTTGCCCAGGCTGGGCGTAGAGACCGGCAGACCGAGACCGATGTATGTGATGAACACTTCATTACCGATGGCCAGCGGGATGGCCATGGCCACGCGCATCATGATGACGGACACCAGGTACGGCAGCAGGTTGCGCACAATGATGCGCCGCGTCGGAGTGCCCAGGCACCGGGACGCAAGGTTATAATCCCTGTCACGGATGATAACGATCTGGTTGCGCACAAAGCGCGCCATCGTCAGCCAGCCCGTCAGGCACATGGCGAAGATCAGCGTCCCCACGCTGGGCCGCATGATGTAGGAAAACAGAATGAGCACGATCGTCTGCGGAATATTGTCCACAACGTTGTACAGCTCGGTAAAAAAGAAATCCAGCTTGCGCACATAACCCCACAGCACACCGATAAGAATGCCGAAAGCGACCTCCCACATGGCTACGGAAAAGCCGATGAACAGACTGGTGCGCGTACCGCTCCAAACGCGGCTCCACAGATCCTGTCCGATGGAATTGGTTCCGAACCAAAACTCACTGTTCGGCTTCATATTGATAATCTGGATGCCGTTTTCATCGTTATTAATAACGATTGGGTCACGTTGTCCGGGCAGATACGGCTGAATGAACGTAAAAAGCAGCAGAACGATGATGACGCCCAGCAGAAACATCGCCATTTTATTGCGCGTGAACACACGCAGTGTGCTCCGCCAGTAGGAATAGCCTGAAAACCCGGTTTTTTCCGCGTCTTCGGGATGGTATTCCGCGAATGCAAACAGTTCTTTCTCATCGGCCGCACTCAGGCCGTCCAGCGCCTGTGCGGTGGCCTGATTCAGGCTGTCGCTCAGCTGTACGCTTTTTTTGTTGAACAATCCCATTACCTCGCGCCCTCCTTTTTGTTCAGGCTGATGCGCGGGTCCACCACGGCCATCAGAATATCGCCAATCAGCAAGCCAAGAATGCTGATCGCGGCATAGATGAGTACAAGCGCCTGCACCACAGTGTTGTCCTGCCGCTGGATAACGTCTACCAGCAGGCCGCCCATTCCCGGCACAGAATACAGGCTCTCCACATAGATAGAGCCCATCAACGTAATAAGAAAAGACGTGGGCAGATACTGTACGAGAGGTACGAATGCGTTACGGAACACGTGTCCGCTCATGATTTTTTTCGAAGAAACGCCCTTGGCACGCGCAAGCATGACATAATCCTTGTTGGATTCGTCCACCATAAAGCGTCGCAGCCACATGGCATAATAAGCGATATTTCCGATGGCCAGGGAAAAGGTTGGCAGGATCCAGCTCAACGGGTTGTCCATCCGGAACAGCATCGGGAGCGGAAAGCCGGGTATCTGCGTGCCGTACAGCTGGATGACCAGATAATACACGGCGCTTGGCACCGCCTGTACCAGCACGACGAACCCTGTGCCGATCTTATCGAACCACTTTCCCTTCCCGCGCGCCATAGCGGCCCCCATGGGCAGGCCCAGCAACAGCGAGATACAAAGCGCCATACCGCCCATCATCATGGAAACAGGCGCCTTTTCCGCAACGATTTGCGTAATAGGCACATTCATACGGTAAATATTCGACACGCCGAGATCGCCGTGCAGCACCTGCTTGTAAAAATTCATCAGCTGTACGGGCAGCGGATCCAGCAGGCCGAGCTGACGCAGCCCGTTCTGGATCTGCGCATCGTTCATTTTTTCATAGTTCTGGAAGTAGCCTTCCACCGGCATCAGGCGCAGCAGCGAGAATACGACTGTTATAATAATGAACAGCGTGAGCATAGACCGCGCCAGACGTTTGGCCGAGTATCGGATCATGGGCAGGAGCTCCTTACTTGGTTGTTTTGTTGGATGGCGGACATACAATGCCCGCCGTGCAGACTGCTTTCATTAAGAAACGGGCGCACCCGTTCCCTAATGAAAGCAGGCGGCCGTTGTTTCGGCCGCCTGCCCTGTCCGGCGCATCCGGACAAAGCCTGCTTTTACGATCGGATCATTCAGCAGCCAGTGCTTTGGCGCGCTCGGCCTGCCATGCCTCGTACAGGGTGTTGAATTCATTCTGGCTCATCGGCTCGGTGCGCAGCTTCTGGTATTTATACCGCTGGCGCGCCAGACCATACGGGGCATATTCCGCTTCCAGCTCATTCAGGCGGGTGGCCTTGAAGCCGTCTCCTTCCACGCCGTAGGGAATGATAACAGCATGGTTGATGATGGACGCCTCCGCTTGGGCGAAGGTGTTGTAGCGGACGCTCATATCCTCCACCTGCGCTTTTGCTTCGGCTACCAGCGCGTCATATTCGGCGATGATATCCCGCACACCCGCCGCGGTGTCTGCACGCCAGTGGAGATAGCTGTCGGAGCCGGTGTCACTGAACGGCTCGGTCCAGGTGGCGGGGTCAGCGTAATCCGCGCCCCAGTTGCACTTCATCAGAGCGAATTTTCCGCCGCGGCGGACTTCCGACAGGAAGCCCGTAGACGGCCCGGCCTCAACGATCACATCGATATAATCACTGCCCAGCAGGCCTTCCAGCTGCTGCTCCACGACCTGACACTCTTTGTCCCAGTTCGTGGACGAGGGATTGTAAGGCATGAGGACCTTGACCGGGAACGTCGCCCCCTCAGCTGTTAACTCCTCCACAGCTTTTTCCTTGTATTCCAGAGCCTTGTCGCTCTGGAAGGAATCGCGTGCGGAAATCGCGGCCAGGTCCCCCACTTCGGAAAAGTCAACGCCGTTCAAATCTGTAAAGTTCGGCGGGGTGACCGTATTGATGATGAAGGATTCCGGATCATAGGGCTGCATGACGGTTTTGGCCTTCACGCGGTCCAGCGCATGGAAAATGGACTGGCGGAAATTCTCGTTATTGACGGCCAGCGTCCAGTTGTCCGGCTCATAGGCTTCGTCGAACTTCGGTTCAAAGTTGAACGCATAAAAATAGGAGTAACTGGAATCCACCCGGCTCGGGCTGACCATATTCTTGGTGTCGTCCGCAGCCAGCCATGCATCCAGAATATCGGCGGAGAGGTACGCAAGATCCGTTTCATTGCGCTTGAACATCTCCGGCGCGATGGTGTCCATCTCTTTGTTATAGGTCTCCTCGATGGCGTCGATGAACACATTGTCCTTATCCCAGTAATTGGGGTTCTTCGTCATGATGCGGCGTCCCTGCGGCTCAAACGTGGAAAGGATATATGCGCCGTTATAGAGCAGCTTGGTGTTGTCTGTTCCGAACATATCGGTACCGTCTTCGGCAATGCAGCTCTGCATGAATGCACCGTTTGCAGGCAGATAGCAGCCATAGTTCAAAACGGACAGGAAATACGGAGTGGGCTGTACGAGCGTATATTCCAGCGTCAAATCGTCCACAGCCTTTACACCGACATCCTCGGGCTTTACTTCGGCCACCGGCTCGATGGCTTCCCCATCCTCGTCGGTGGTCTTGGTTCCGTTTTCGCTTTCCAACAAATAACGGGGCTCTTTGTAATTTTCAGTATCGACTCTCTTCGCGTAGCTTCATGCTGTTTCGTTATTGATTTTTCTCTGTGGCTCAGGCGTCGACCCGCTCTCTTGTTTTTTTTTTTTTTGATGATTCGGCGTCCACCGAGTGCTACACCTCTCTATTCGTCGGCAGCGTCAGATGTGTATAAGAGACAGCTTACGGAGATTGCCCAGGCGCATGAGTTCGAGATCATCAGCCTGGGCGGTGGCCGTCCTCACATGGAATTGCCGGAGTTCAAGGCAGCGGCCAAGCGGCTGGAGGCTGTCCAGGAGCAGGTGGCG
>OJJT01000873.1_pt1 | contig 10983 bp, 19 predicted proteins | sample 1596281 | NCBI WGS metagenome assembly OJJT01 (sample SAMEA4350145, study PRJEB24818) | metagenome | biome: human; feature: gut; material: faeces | place: Denmark | collected 2013-09
TTCTATCGACGTTCAGTAGGATCTATCTATGTTGTTGTTTGTTTTTTTTTTTAGTTCACACGACAGCCACCTGAGTCTCCTCCTCTCTATTCGTCGGCAGCGTCAGATGTGTATAAGAGACAGTTTATGAACAGCTGCATGCCGCCGGGACGTTCAGTGAGGAAGAGGAAGAAATCTTCCGGCGCGGCCGCAACTTTAAAAGCGGCAGCGTTCCCAAGAACACCGACGTGCAGATCTATCGGATTTCAACCGGCTTTGAAGCACTGACCGGCTGGTGGCATCTGACCGGTCAAACGGCGCGGCTGCACGAGATTTGGGAACAGGTCAGGCCGACGGTCGGATTGGAATCCAAGCTTATGGCATAAGATTAAAGACAATAGAAAAACCAGAATGGAAGAAGCGTTCGTCTTTAAGGCAAAAGGGCGAACGTTTTCTGTAGGCAGAACAGGGAAATCATGAAACCGCAGGGGTGCGGCAGACTAATAAAGTAATTAGAATCGTCAGGGCCTTGATCTTTATCCAGGCTTTGTTGGCTAATTCAATTGCTTTTCCGGGTTTCCCATTGTATAAATAAAGAAGCAGTTTCACGAGGATGAAACGATTTGGAATAAAAATGGGACAATTCCAGGACGAAACGGGAGGTCAAAGTATGGCACAATATGTTTACCTTATCAAAAAAGCCTTTTAAATAAAGGCTTTTTAATCTATTTGTCACTAGTTTGTCACTAGTTTACGCTACTTTAATAGTAATATAGTGTCCCTTAATTCTGCAATTGTCTTGTGTGTATAAACTCGCTTCCCGGTGCTGTTAGAGGTATGTCCCATTAGCAGATCCATGCACTTTTCGTTTGCGCCAGCATTGTCTAAACGTGTTCTGAATGTATGACGCGTTTCATGGATCGTATGGTGAATTCCAGTCAGAACACATAGTTCTTTAAATCGCTTGTTGAATGTAAGATAGCTCATCTGCAAGCCTAGTTGATTAACCGAGATATACTGCTTGTTTGTTTCTAATCTTGCCTTAACAAGCGGTTGTATCTTGGGATGGATAGGAACGATTCGATTTTTACCCGCTGCGGTCTTTATACCGCCGGTAATAATCATTTCTTCGAGATCTACCGCCGAAGAGTCAATACTCAAATATTCTCGGATTCGGAATCCGGTATACAATAGGATTAGAACATCCGTAATGACAGTCATATCGTTTATATGATTCCATAGCCATTCAATTTCTTGATCAGTGTAAGGCGTCTTTTCTTGAGGGGCTATTGGGGCAGAGGTAAGCTCCTCGGAACGTTTTTTTACGATAACGTCTAAACTATAAGCGTACTTATCTAAATGCCCCCACAGCGCCTTTATAATGCCCTGTGTGCTGTATCCTTTACCGCAACGATCAATCGTTAACTGCATTTGATTTGACATAATTTCAATATAAGGTTTTAAACTCAGTGATTGTATATGCTTATAAGCGCTGGAAAGCGCACTCTGATTTTTTTCTCCAAGCTTGGGAGCTGCATCTGCTTTCCAGCGATTGAAAAGCTCTTCAAGCGTTATTCTGCGCTCCAATGGATCGTAAGGACTCTTATTGTACTCGATCAGCATTTCCAAACCTTGATCATAAGTCTCAGCGTACCCAATCCGATCAAATATCGGGTAACCCTTATCAGTATAACCTTTAACGGGCCCGCGGACCTCATAGGGCTTCCGGCGGCTGCCAGAGAGCTTGATGACGGATCCAGTGCCGTTTGGTCTTCGTTTCATTGCAAAAAGCCTCCTTTTATCGTAAAATAGAGGCATAGTAAAAGGGATGACCGACCAAGTCATTTTTACTATGCTGAAGGATCGGATTGCAGTCTGATCCTTCTCGCCTGCCGGCTGCAACCGGTGGGCTTTTTTATGTTAGAAAATTAGTACATACGTTGATGAATAGCCTTGATTCTCTATTTACAAATTTTACCTGTAAAAGCTACTATTTGATCTCAACCTGCGATTAACCGCCTAAAAACAGTCTTTGTAACAATTTTTTATCCGATTTAATTTGCGCGATATAATTTATACAGATGACAACCGCGGATAAATCAAAACAGGGGTGATTTTAATAGATAAAATTTTTTAGCTCTTGAGATTTTGCTGATAGTAAGCCAGATAGATATAAATAGGAGTTTAATCTATCTAGCTGAGTTGCTTGAATAAAATTCCAGTAACTGGTAATATCTAACTAAAGAAAAGGTTCCGGAACCTCCATTGATCAGGAGGAGTAGAATGATGAACGCAGAAGATTATAGAAATAGTATCAACGATATGACTCAAAAAATAGAAGACTGCCGTATTTTAAAGAAGATTTTTAAAGTTGTGCAAGCTTTCTATGTTGAATGGCTGAAATTGAGCAGTGATGATAATTAATCGCTGCTTTTTTTTGTGCGCTCGGCAATACGTAGGATCATCTGTTTTACTATTTCGCGGTCTTCTTTGCTCAGATCCATATACTCGATAAGCAACGCTTTGGCAAATTCATCTTCTTCTATAGATGCAGCAGAGAAAGCTTTTGAATATTTATCATCTTCATCAATTTCAACGAACATTGGTTCTTTCCCGGTTCGCAGCCAATCTTCGGATACATTAAATTCAGTGCATAGCAATTTGATAGTTCTATCTGTAACAGCTCTTTTTTCGTTCTCTATTCCTGCTAAATGGCTTTGAGTAAGTGCAATCTTTTCTCCAAATTCAGTCTGATTCATACCAAGTTCTTTTCTTAGCTCACGCACACGCTCATTTATGGTCACTTTGATACCTCCTTTCATTAACAATTTCATGATACAACAAAAAATAGTCATTTGCAATAATTTTGTATTGACATTTATAGTCAAATAGACTAATATGTAATCACAAAGAGATAAAGGAGAACGCAAGATGAAAAAGTATTTTGGAGTGATCACGACATATGACGACTACGGAAAAGTCACCGCCAATCTGATCGACGTTAAAGAGGGCGATAAAAAGCCAGACAATAAATTTGAACGTACTGCAGAAAAGGACATTTACATTGATTGGTTTGAATCGTTGCAGCGCGCAAACCGATTTATAGAACAGTCGCTATTAGCGTAATTTCAATCCATGCATCGCTTGTGCGATGCGGCCTTAATGCAGCCGTAGCCGGTGACAAGCCCGGGTAGATGCAGAGTCAAGGGAAGGAGGGATAAGATGGACGAAAAGCTGGAGGCAGTAATTAAAAGCCTGAATGGACTGTCATATCCAGATTGGCAAAGAATATCAACTGCAGTTGAACGATCTTTCCAGCAAAAAAGAAAAGAACTTGATTGTGCGATCAAGCTCTCATCAGATGAAATTGTAATGCTTATTCTGTCACAATTTGGATGAAAATTGGGTTGATTCTATACGATTTACCTTTGTAGTAAAGATTGACGTAATCTAAACCGTAAAAAGTATTCTCAACCCCTTCTTCCGAACTTCTTTGAGCTGGGGCGAAAACAGGGGCGCCTTCTTTCCACCAAAGGTACGGCGTCTTCTTCCAATCACTGACTGTGCATTCTGGATCATCATTTAAGCAAACCCATTCACCAGCAAGGCAAGCGTAAACTTTAGTCTTCAATACATTCACCTCCTTTCTTCCTTCATTATACAAGGAAAAAGATTACCAACAAGAATGTAAGAATTTATTGAAGAATTAAAGGTCGAAACCTAGGGCGATCCGCCCGATGGTCTGCCGGTTAGGCCGGCACTGATGATGACCAATGGAAAGGAGGACAACATGAATAAAAGAAAAGCAGAGCAGAAGGAAATGCAAGAATTTCTTGAGATGATCCAGCCACTAGACTGTTTGGAAAGGGCACTTGTGAAGAATAGCATTTCCACTATTCATTCACTGCGGATTATGGAGCAGGCGCAACATCCAAAAGCTCATAACCCCAGGCCCGAAGTTGGGCGATGACCGAGAGAAGAAAGGAGGTGAGTAGATGGACGAAAAGAGGGAATGGAGAAGATTTATCCCAATTCAAGATACAACCGAATTGGAGAAATTGATTAAAAGAAAAGAACTAAGTCATGAGGACTTAACTCTTATTCTAAAAAGCATTAAGTTGAATAAAACAATTTTGGATGACGAGATACTCTCAACTGCAATTGATGAGATCAAGCAAGTGATTAGTAATTCTTCATGGACAAGTACTGATAAGCTGTCGGCATTACAGGAAGCTGTGAACCAATTAGAAGGACTTCTTGAAGCTTAAGCCTTCATGTTCGCTTCTATGGCAGCTTTTACCGATTTTTCGGAAATGTTAAATATCCAATTTCTGTTATCAATCAATTTGTGGGAGAAACCTGCTTTGGCCATGGCAGCTTTAAATTGTCCGTTAGTGACATAAAAAGCACCTTGCGAGCTGCTGAAAATGTGTTTGAGGCCATAAGATGAGCGATGATTGTTGAAAGATTTGATTTTACTTAGAGATGAGCACCAGTTAACTAGATATTCCTGCTGCTCCGCAGACAGCTCATCGAATTCAGATACAGGGTCAAGTTCACGGGAAATCACAAAATCCCCTCCTTTCTTGAGATTATTATATCAAGAAAATTTACTAGCAACTTAGAAAGAGAGGTAAAATGAAATGTCATACGCAAAGAGGCTCGAACGAGCCTTGATCGAAGCTGATATGAAAGCTGCCGAACTGAGCCGCCGGACAGGCATCTCTAAGGCGTGTTTAAGCCAGTACATGTCAGGTGTATCAATCCCGCGGGAAGATCGCCAGGAGCTGATCGCAGACGTACTGGGCAAAGAACGTGACTGGTTCTTTCCACAAAAACCGGATCATATGCCGGGCACAGATGAAGAACTACCTGAGAGGCGAGTACCGGTATACCTGGCCGCTGCTAAGCTTGGAATCAATCCGCAGGCGTTACGATTAGCTTTACAGCAAAAACGCTGCCCGTTTGGGTTTGCAGTGAAAACAGAGAAAAGCTGGATCTACCACATCAGCCCTGCCCAACTGCGAGAGTACATGGGCATAAAAAAAGAATCCTCGGCTGCAACCGGGGATCCAAGATGATCTTATACCGATGAGATCATTTCTATTTTACCTCAACATCAGTCAAATACAAATTCAAAAGACTCAAAAAAACTTTAGAATTAACGCTTGTCTGCTCAATATAGGCAAGCATATCAAGATAACGATCTTCCTCTGGAAAATCAGGACGCAAAACGATGTGCCGGACGTCATCCGGAACTGTATCAAAATCATTTATCCATTGTTTAAAGGTCACAATAATCACTCCTTTACTCCAATTATAAATCAATTGTAGAAGAGTACCGAGATAAAAAATGTGGCCAGCCGCTGCAACGGTTTAAATAATGGATCACAGCATAGTAAAAAAGGAGAATGAAATGACAAAATATCGGCTTAGACGCCCGGTTCTGGTAGTTCTCACAGCCACGATCACCGCCGGCGTGACACTCAACCTACCGGCCGCCGAAGCAGAGACACCTACACCAGCGGCACAGCCGGTGACTGTGATCGAGCTCTACGAGTCGGACACACCCACCTATACTACCGACATGGACGTGAGCTGGCATGAGTGGCAGCCAACAGGCAAAGCAGCCGGGGTGGTACCAGTGGCTCTGATCGATCTAGCAGAGGAGTACAATATCAGTCCAGTTTACGCCGCCGCAGTGTTTGTCCTTGAGTCTGGATGGGGCAGCTCATCAGCCTGGCTCAACAAGCACAATCCGGCCGGGATCCGATGTGGTGATCGGTACTGTAGTTACTCGACGGCAACAGATGGCCTCAGACGGATGTTTGAGGTCATGGCTGACTACTACAGCAACGGTCTGACTACAGTCGATCAGCAGCGATCCTTGTGGTCGGAATCAGATGATACAGAGCAAATAGTTCAGCTGATGGAGCAGCTGGCTTGAGAATGGGTATCAACTTGATGGCAGAAGGAGAATGACAATGGATAAACTCATCATCATCAAAACAAAGAAAAAACAAAGCAGCACAGCCTGGAAGCCAGTGCTGGTGCCACCGGAGACTTACGAGCGGATCAACAGCCTAGCAGAAGAGGTCAACATGGTCAAGGGTGATCTTGTAACCCGGATGATTGACTACGCGTTGGAACATCTCGAGATTCAGGAGGAGCAAGTATGACCGATATCTTATCTGCGCTGCATGAGACCTATCTCTATGGTGGAGGCTGCCAGATGGACGATGCGCATCTGTCTGATCTAATGGAACAGATCGATAACTTGCAAGACACAATAAACGATCTATCGCTCGACAAAGAGGAATTAATAGATCACAACATTAGACTGCGTCAAGAAAACGATGCGCTTAGATCACAGATCGATCACCTGCAGGCGCAGCTCGATTACGAAAAATAGGAGGAGAAACACATGGAAGTAAAAGTAACTCTCGAAGCCGGTCAGTCGCTGATTGACCTGGTCAACACACTGCTGCAGGGCTTGTCCCGGCAGACGATCACTCCAGCTACAACGTCAGAAAAGAAGACCAAGAAGCAACCTAAGCCGGGACCAGAACCAACAACTCAGCCAGAGCCAGCACCTCAGCCTGAGCTGACATCGGCACCAGAACTCGTGTTGGAAACCACCGAGGCACCTGCGGAGCAGTGGACAACCAATGAGGAGCCGGTTGAGATCGATTACACCAAGCTGCGTGCAGAGATCCGGTCACTTGCAGCGCAAAAACGTGCTGGTGGTAAAGACCCAAACACGCTGATTAGAAAGTATGGTGGCGAAAAGTTATCCGGTGTTAAGAATATCGATCTACCTGATCTTAAAAGAGATCTTGAGGCGTTGTAATGTCTGCGGTAATCAATCACACGGCGAGGGCGCACGCAGTCCTCAGCGCGTCAGCGGCAGATCGGTGGATGCACTGTCCACCCTCTGCCCGGCTGGCCGAGCGGTATCCGCAGACATCCAGCAGCTATGCTGAGGAGGGTACCCGGGCGCATGAGATCGCAGAGCAGTGCCTGCGAGCGTTTAAGGATGGTATGCCAGAGCCTGTCTACCCTGGTGACGATCTGCGGATCCGCGCGGAGCTGCAACCCTATATCGATTGGATCGTTGAGACCTACAATGAGTATAAGGATAAGTCGCCTGATACGCTCATGCTACTGGAGACTCGTGTTGATTTTTCCAGCGTTGTGCCGGATGGCTTCGGCACTGGCGACGTGATCATTATTTCGGGCACCACACTTCATATTATTGACTTAAAGTTTGGCAAAGGCGTACCAGTAGAGGCCGCGCTCAATCCGCAGCTTATGTTATACGCACTCGGGGCACTTAATCTCTTTGAGGATTTATATGACATCAACCTGGTAAGGATGACCATCAACCAGCCCCGTCTGGATCACATCAGTACCAGTTTTGCCTCGGCGGCGGAGATCAGGTACTGGGGAGACCATAAAGTAGCACCGATGGCCAAACAAGCTTACGAGGGTAAGGGTGAGTTTGCCTGTGGTGATTGGTGCCGGTGGTGTCCTGTTAAAAATTGCAAGCATCGGGCGACAGTCAATCAAAAGTTGATCGAGGAGCATCCAGATCCTGCGGTGCTCAGTAAAAAAGATCTTAGCTCAATCCTGCAGCAGCTTGGCCAAGTTAAGTCTTGGATGGATACACTCACCAGCTACGCTACCGATCAGATCTTGAGTGGCGAGCAGATCCCGGGCTGGAAGCTTGTTGAAGGGCGCAGCGTTCGTAAATACACTGACGAGGACAAGGTAGCGGCGAAGCTGAAATCCGAAGGATACGCGGAAGCCACCATCTATGAAAAAGTCTTGCTCGGCATTACGAAGATGGAGAAAGCCATTGGTAAGAAACTCTTTGCAGACTTACTTGGTGATCTGGTCGTTAAGCCGGCAGGCGCTCCAACACTGGCTCCAGAGTCTGATAAGCGTAAGCCTTACAATCAGCAAAAGCAGTTAATTGACAGCATTGTAATCCCAGAAGGGGTAGAAGGAGAAAATTAAAATGTCAGAAAAAAGAAGCACGATTATTACAACAGGTAAAGTCCGCTTAAGCTATGAGCACTTGATCGCTCCTGCAGCAATCAATGCTGGAGATGATCCTAAATACTCCGCATCGTTCATCATCTCGAAAAAAGACACTAAGACAATCCAGATGATCGAAAAAGCTGTACAGGACGCCATTAAGCAAGGTATCACCTCAAAATGGGGCGGCAAGAAGCCGGGTAAGCTAAAACTCCCTTTGCGTGATGGAGATGAGGAGCGTCCAGATGATGAAGCTTATAAGGATGCTTACTTTATCAACGCAAACTGTACGACAAAGTACCCACCGTTTATCATTGATGCCAATAAGAATAAAATCACGAACGAGACAGAGATCTACAGTGGCTGCTACGGCCTTGGTGTTGTGAGCTTTTATCCTTTTGATGTTAACGGCAATCGAGGCATCGCTTGTGGTTTATTAGGCTTCGTAAAAACCAATGAGGGTGAGCCTCTGGCGAGCCGAATCTCAGTTGATGACGCACTGGAAGGTGTAGACTTGAGCGCCTATGTTGACGACGATGACGACCTCTTTGACTAGAGGTGGTCATCATGCGTCAGCTGTCGATAGACATTGAGACCTACAGCAGTATTGACATCAAACTGGGCGTTTACAGGTATGTAGACGCCCCTGATTTTCAAATATTATTGTTTGCTTATGCATTTAACGATGATCCTGTCGAACTTGTTGATCTGGCTTGTGGTGAGGCGCTGCCAGCGGATGTCATGCAGGCACTAACGGATAAGACGGTGCTCAAAAAAGCGTACAATGCGCAATTTGAAAGAGTATGTATTGGCAAGCACCTGGGCATTCAACTGGATGTACAACAATGGTGGTGCACGTTGGCTCACGCTGCACAGCTGGGACTGCCGGGACGCCTGGGCGATGTCGCTGCGCTGCTCAAACTGGAGCAGCAAAAGGATAAATCCGGCACGCTGCTGATCAACTATTTCAGTAAGCCATGCAAGCCAACCAAGGCCAACGGAGAGCGCACGCGTAACTACCCCTATCATGACATGGATAAGTGGGATCTGTTCTGCAGCTACTGCAAGCAGGATGTTGAGACGGAGCGGGCGATCGGCAAGTATCTGGAGCAATACCCATGCCTGCCGAATGAGCTGCTAATCTATCGTGAGGACCAGCGGATCAATGACCGCGGCATCCGGATTGACATGGATCTGGTAGACTCCGTACTGGAGTATAACGATACGCACGCAGCCGATCTGCTGGATCAGTCCGCAGAAATCACCGGTCTGGCCAACGCCAACAGCCGGGATCAGCTGCTGTCCTGGATCCAAGCGCAGGGAGTCGACATCCCGGATATACGCAAGGAGACGCTGGAGGGACTGCTAGATACGGAGATCCCGGATCCTGTCCGGATCGTGATCAATAATCGATTAGAAACCGGCAAAGCGTCGGTAAAAAAGTACCAGATGCTTAAAGATGCCACTGCCGCTGACGGACGGATTCACGGGACATTGCAGTATTATGGCGCGAACAGAACCGGAAGATGGGCCGGCAGATTGGTACAAGTCCAGAATCTGACTAAAAACTATTTACCAGAGATCGACGCTGTCCGGACGCTGGTCAAGCGCAAAGACTTCGAGACGCTTGAGATGCTTTACCCCTCCATGTCTGACATCTTCTCTCAACTTGTACGGACGGCTTTTACCGCTAAAGAGGGTTACACCTTTGCGATTGCAGATTACAGCGCGATCGAGGCGCGGGTAATTGCCTGGCTGGCTGGTGAGGACTGGGTCAGTGAGGTGTTTAAGCATGATGGTGATATCTATAAGCAAACGGCTTCCAAGATGTTTGGGATCCCGATTGATCAGATAGACAAGCCCCTGCGACAGCGCGGCAAGGTATCTACTTTGGCGCTAGGCTACCAAGGCGGTACTGGCGCGCTGATCGCAATGGGTGCGCTTAAGATGGGCGTGCCCGAGGAGGATCTGCCTAAGCTGGTCAAGGCTTGGCGCAAAGCTAATCCTCATATTGTCAAACTGTGGCGGGATGTTGAGGATAGGGTACATTCCTGTCTGCAAAATCGATCTGAGGTTAATCTGCATCACGGCGTCCGCTTTAAGTATGATAAAGGCTATCTGTTTATTCAGCTGCCTTGTGGCCGTCGGCTTGCTTATTTGCAGCCACAGATAACTGAGGATGGTAAGATCCAGTACCAGGGCATGGAGCAAGGTAAGCGTGTCTGGGGTATTAAAGATACTTATGGCGGGAAGCTGGTCGAGAACATTGTCCAGGCGATCGCGCGGGACTGTCTTGCGGAAGCTATGCTCAAGGTGGCAGCTGCCGGGTATGATATCTGTTTTCACATTCATGATGAGCTGATCGTCGAGGTACCAAAGCAAGACGCTGATCAGCATCTGGCAGTGATCCGTAAGCTGATGGGATCGCAGCTCGTCTGGGCGCCTGATCTCTATCTGACTGCTGCCGGGTATACGTCAGATTACTATTTAAAGGATTGAGGTGGCGATATGTGCAATATAGGTGTTTACCTCAGAGGTGTAAATAATAAAAAGACTTATTTATTGATGGATTTTGACGATCCAACAAGCGCGATATTAGAGGCGGCAAGGAGGTGCAGGGATAGGAATGCTGAAGATTGCAACCGGCGCAAGCCGAAAAGCAAAAAAGTGGAAGAACATCGAAATCAGCTGGAGTGACCTCTGTGCAAAATTGGCAGAAACCTATCGCACCCGGGAGACGATGGCGGAGTACGCCAAGCTCAAGAAGCCCGGCCAAGACGAGATCAAGGACGTCGGCGGGTTTGTTGGCGGATGGCTCGCACAGGGGCAGCGTAAGAGCGATACAGTGCTTTGCCGGACCTGTCTCTTATACACATCTCCGAGCCCACGAGACAGGCAGAAATCTCGTATGCCGTCTTCTGCTTGAAAAAAAAAAAAAACAACAAGGAAAAACAAACAAAAAAA
>OJJT01000875.1_pt1 | contig 10950 bp, 8 predicted proteins | sample 1596281 | NCBI WGS metagenome assembly OJJT01 (sample SAMEA4350145, study PRJEB24818) | metagenome | biome: human; feature: gut; material: faeces | place: Denmark | collected 2013-09
TATATGGTGTTCAGGATGTGAAATTGAATGAGAATTTATTAATATGTTTAGTATAACGATAGATTGTCGTGTCTTTTTTTTTTTTTTTTTTTTTTCAAGCAGAAGACGGCATACGAGATTTCTGCCTGTCTCGTGGGCTCGGAGATGTGTATAAGAGACAGGTGTAAAACCATCGTTTCAATTCTTTCTGCAGCGATTCTTCAAACGGTAGGGGGAATCCCCCAGTCTTTCAGAGTCAGATAACGATAAGTAGTATGAAGGATCGAATGATACAGAAGGATAGCCTGGGCTTCTTCAGGAAGCAATTCATCAAACTAGATCCGGTCAGAACCCGTTTTTGTTTTCATAAAGAAGACCTCACTTTCAGAGAATGCTCAGCTTTTCCATTGAGCTAATTATACAATTCATCCTTCCTCACTTCAACGCATTTGAGTTTGTTTCATCATTTTCATTATCTCGTTCAAGGTATCGGTCATTTTCAATTTATTCTCCCGAATCCTCCGTCCTTTCAGTGTGTACCAAGCAATGAATCCCATCGCTTTAAAATTCTTTAGCTTCATATAATTCTAAAAAGTTATTGCTTTATTCTTTCTTTTGAGAAGCACATTCCTAATAGTTAGCTTTTGAAATCCGCACATTTTTCATTTTCGGAGCTGTCCTTCAACACGCCTTTATTTATTCAATTCACACCGGTCGATTAATTCCCGGCTGTCAACGGCATAGGTTTCCAAAATCAGCTGATTTCCGGAAATCGTGATCAGGGAAACCGTCGCTTCCTGTTCCGAGATGCTGAAAGCGACAGAATCCGGTGTTTCGTCTTTCAGTTCATAGAACTTACTGCCGCTCGGCGTTCCTCCGGATACATACAAGACATCGCCACGGCGCTTCCGTCCCTCCTGCCGGCCGGTTGCCGTCTCCCCCTGTATCAGCAGGGAACGGCTGTAATAATGATCATGCCCCGAAAGCACAACGTCGACATTCAGATCTGAAAAAGCCTGGGCGTACGCATCGCGGGCAGCCATGACCTTTTCATTATCCGACCGGTCTTTACTGCCAAACAGCGAATAATGCATTGTTACAATCACCCAGCGCGGCTTGTGACGCGTAATCGTCTGGCTGAGTTTGTCCAGATGCGCCTGCGTATCCGTATCCATACAGTTCAGCGCATAGAACAAAGTATCGCCGTAATCATAATAGTAATCCGAACCGTTCTTCAGCCGTTCAAATTGACTTTCAAGCAAGTCCGTATTGCCCTCATGGTTGCCGATGTTGACCGTAACCGGAATCTGCTTCAGCGCGGCCGGACTGCGGAAAGCCCGATATTCCTCCAGCGCTTTCTCATTGTCGCTGCTGTTGACCTGATCGCCGGCAGTCAAAATGAAGCTGAGATCCGGCCGCAGCTGTGCCAGCGTATCGACGGCTTTCTCCCAGCCGGCCTGATTCTCCTCGAGATGTTCCGTCCGGATCTGAACATCGCCGACAAACCCAAACGTAAAGGGTTGTTCCGGTTGAATTTTGAACGATAAAACTTCTGAGCTGAGGTTATGCTGCAAATCCACAATTTGATACACGTACGACTGCCCTTCCGGCAGACTGCTCAGCTTGCCGTGATAGCTGAACGTTCCGCCGACGCCCGTCTTCCGTCCGCCCATCAGCTTTCGGCCAGCCGGAGTGCGCAGCGCACTTTTATCGTTACCCGGCGCCCAGATCAGCTCATAGGTTCCCTTGTTCTCCGTCAGCCAGTTGACGATCACTTCATCGTGCTCCGCACCTTGTTCGAGAATCAACCCGGACAAGTCGAGCGTCTGACTGAGCGAGGTTTCGCTGGAGGTTTCCAAAACCTCAAGATCAAAATAAATATCCGAACTGGTCTCGTCGCGCTGATGCAGCTCAACCGCCAGAACATTGCGGCCTGGCTTCAGCGAATTCAGGTTATTGATAACAAAGATATCATTTTCCACTTCGCCTACGCGCGCAGATGAACCGTAGAGATTTTCCGCAGTATACCCGCCGTCAGGAATATTCGAAGCATACACCAGCTCGCCGTTGAGATACATCATCACCGCATCGTCATAATGAATTTTACCAGTCAGACACCGGACGTTGCCGAGATCTCCAACATCGAATTCCGTGCGGAAATAATAAACGGGAATGGCTCGCTGATCCGGAAGATAATAACTCAGCAGATTGCGCGGCGCTTTCCGGTTGACCATTTTTTCCAGCTGACCGTAATGGGAGCCGAAGGCGCCGGTCCCGCTCTTCCAGGCGGTATCGTCATAATCCGGCTCAGTCCACCGCAGACTTGCCGAAGGATCGGGATTTTCGCCATGGTCCCAATAGCGCCAGGATGTCCGTCCGCTTTCTACCAACATGACCGTGTGTTCCTGCGCCATGGTTTTCAATGTACCGTTGCGTTCCTTCTCCGTATAACTTTGCCGCGTCATGACTCCGAAGACCAGGACAAAGCCAATCAGAAACAGAGCGCACACTGTACCTAGAATCAGTTTCAGCCGTTCCTGTCTAGAATTGTTCATCATCCTTCACTCCCTCCTTCCTGTGTTTCCCGGCGGTTATGCGTATATCGCTTCAGATCACCCCAAACATTCTTTTTCCGGCGATAACCGATCAGCGCGTTCATCCGCACCAGCATCAGGATAAACCGGAGACCGACTAATTCAAAGCCGCTCAAGAGAATCGTGCGAATAACGTCGAGAAAGGTCAGCCGGATGTGCCGGGTATGGATTTGGGTAAAGAATGCGATAATGGTCAGCAGACAGCCGAAACCGGCGTACACCGCGAAGAACAAAAGCATGAACGGAACGTTGATGAGATTAACAAAATACGATAAAACAATGGTAAACAGGCCGAAGACTTCAATGTAAGGCGACATCAGCTCATACAGCCAGAAATACAGAAACGAAATCGTTCCCATCAAACCGTATTCCTTCTTGCCGATTGCGTATCGGTAATGCGTCAAGCTTTCAAACAAACCGATATGCCAACGCCGCCGCTGCTTCATCAGATCGAGCAGATTCCCCGGTCCCTGCGTCCAGCAGATTGCGTCCGGAGCGTAGCGAATGCTGTAATCCAAATGATTGGCACGGCAGAAAACATGCAGCTTCACGACCAGTTCCATATCTTCGCCCATCGTTGAAGGATCATAGCCGCCAGCCAGAATTACCATTTTTTTCTGAAACAGGCCGAATGCGCCGGAAATAATCAGATTCCCGTTGAAGTGATCCATGAAAATCCGTGAAGCCAGAAATGAACGGTCATATTCCAGCACCTGCATCGCGACGATCATCCGTTTCGGCAGAGAATATTTTGTAACCTCGCCGTCAACCATTTCTACGCCGTTGGAAATCCGCACCTGTCCGCCGCAGGCCACGACCTTATCATTTTCCAACACCGGCTTGGCAATCTCGAACAGCGAATCCTTCTGTAGCATCGAGTCGGCATCCATGCAGATAAAGTAGGGAAACCGGGATGCGTTGATGCCCATGTTCAGCGTATCGCCTTTGCCGCCGTTTTCCTTCAGGATCAGCGTCAGCTGAATCTTGTTGGATTTCGCTTCGTAGATCGCGGTTTCCGGCTTGCAGCGCAGCTGGCGTCGGATCGGCCGTTCGATCTTCCGCATTTGGAAATAGTCGATCATGCGCTGAGCGGTTTCATCGGTGGAACCATCGTCGATCACCACGATTTCAAACAGCGGATAGTCCTGCCTCAGCAGCGTGCAGACCGTATCCACAATCGTGGTTTCCTCGTTATGAGCAGGAACCAGAATGCTGATCGGGATAAAAAACTTCCGTTTCAGGTTGTTTTTCAGCTCATCGTCGCGGCGTTTTTGATATAAATCAAGAGAGCCGACAATCACTGACAAGAATAAAAACGTACTGTATCCGAATAAATAAACAACGAAGAAAACATCGACACAGAACAAAAAGGTTTTTATAAATTCAATCATTTTTCATCCTCCCATTCCTGCAAAGACGGAAGCGCTTCTTTCGATGCCGGAGGAGATTGTGTTCCAGCCAGCCGTTGCCAGCCGGCCAGTACAGTTGGCGATTCTTCTTTTAAGGATGGATCAGAGGCGGTGCTGAGCACCAGCTGCTCCGTTTCTGGTTCCAGCTGGATCAGACCTGCGCTCAGCGCTTTGTAGCGCAGCATATCCCGTCCGTAGGAATCATTCATCTGTCGAATCATTTCCAGAATGGCCAGCGGTTTCGCCAGTCGCAGCAGCGAATCGGAAGCATTGTCGCGAACATACCAGTTATCGCTCTGCACGCCGATCAGTAAGGCCTTGATCGTCTCCATCTCCGGATAGCTTTCCAAGGATGCCGCCGCTATCGCCGCGTATTCCCAATCCCGCTTTGCCCATTCCCTGACAATCTGCCGGAGCACATCCCCGGCCGGATGGTAAGGATATTTGCGGAAATAGCGCATGACTGCGAACGTTACTTCCCGATCCGTCTCCGGCTGCGACAACAGCGGATATAAAGTTTCCCGGAAATTCCCGGATACCATACGGATAAAATCGATGAACGCGACCTGATAGTGTGGTGTGAATTCATCCCAGTTTTGCCAAAAAGCTTCTGCCAGCTGTTCCCGGTCGCCATGAAATTCCAGCAGCCCATCGGTCACCATTTTGCGGCTATGCTCAATTTCATGCAGTGCCATGACGCGGTACGCCTTGACGATTTGCTCGATACTGCCATGAGCGTACAAAGCGGTGAGCGCATTCTCCCGGCAGTAGATGGAAGACACGGCCGTTAGCTGGATCATTGCCGATGCGATCGGATCATGGGAAGTTTGCCCGCACAATCCAAAGCGCGTCACAAGATAGGCGAAATAGGAACGCTCCATCACGCTTTTCTTCATATAAACATCAATCAGCTCCGTAAACACCGGCTTCAGCGTCAGCAGCCAGGCCTGCAGCGGTTTTACCGTCAGCGGATTCTGTTCCAGCGTTTCCACCGTTCCTTCCAGGATGACCAGCTGGTGTGTACGTTTCAATTTTTTCTTTATTTTTTCATCCACATCGGAAGAAGTTTTCTCGGGGAATAACAAAAAACGTTGCAGGCGGCGTGCCTGGTTTTGAATTTGTTTTTCTGTTCTCCGCTGCATCCATTTGTTTTTTCCCAAGTAAAACAGATTATACGCCAGCATGCAGAGACACAGCGTCATGTAAACATAAATCAGATAATCAATCCGGATTACCATGCCTGCCGCCTCACTTTCCTGCCCAGATATCCTGCATCGCGAAATAGCCTTGCTTCAGACGTTCATGCGAAGTCGGATACCGGCCCCAGCCTTTAAGCGGCAGATCGGTCATCGGAATCGGCGTTGCACCGTCGGCTGACAATCCGACTCCGGCATAGATCTCACTGATTTTTAAACCTTCGATTCCGTAATGCTCATAATAATCATCGTGAATCATCATTTCGGATGGATTGAGGAAATTCAGCAGCGACCACGGCAGACGAATTTCAATCGTGTCGCCTTGAATCATAAAATCGGCTAACGAATCAAAATCAGGACTTTCCGGATTCGCGTTGCCATGGCGAAGCAGACCGGTCGGATAAGTTTCCGCCACATCGATTTTAACGTTTGCCAATTCGTCATGCGGATCATCCGGAATCTGCAGCACCAGATTGATGTCGACAAATTCTGAGGTATCCTTCGGCGGAACATTGAGATAAGCGTCTTCAAAGTACACACGATGAGAGTAAATGGCCCGCAGCGCTTCATAGCGTTTCTGTACGACCAACTTACTGTTTTCCATCCCATCTAAGATCAGCACAAAGTCGGCCGGCCGCTCAAACGACCGCGCGATGCCATCGCAGCGTCTACTCCCGGTCTTGGGTGTCGTATCCAGCGGAATCCAGAGTTTATCTGTCTGCGGATTATAATTTTCTTTATTGACGTACAGATACAGATATTTTTCATCGTATTTATAGGCCAGTGAGAGCTGTCCGTACGGCGTATCCGTCAGCTGAATCTGATCGTCCGCGGTCCATTCGCTCACGTCGCCGTCGACATAACAGACGCTTTTTTCATCGCCCGGATCAAAGGCAAGTACGCCGAAGAATTGTTCATTGGTCTGAACGTCGCTCCAATACGGCGTTTTCGTCAAATCGGTATAAGCCATTGTGTTCCAAGTCCGTTTAAACCATTCGTCCTGCCACGTAAAAACGATCGATCCCGCGCAGCCGGCGCTCATGATATCCTGATAACAGGTTTTCAGGGCTTCTGCCTGGTCGGCCTCGGACATACCGCCCTGGGCACGCTGGGTGTTGCGGTCGCTCTGCGCCCGTCCGCGCGAGCTCGGCACGCCGAATTCCGCAATGACGACCGGCATTGTATGATAATCGTTCAGCGTTGTCAGGTATGCCCGATAGGAATTGAAGACACCGTCAGCACCAACAAACTCCTGCTTGTTTTCAACCTCAATGTCCATGACATCCATAAATCCATAGTAATCAGGATAGTATGGATAAACATGATAAGACGCAAACTGGCCCGATAGAAAGCGGTCAGTCGTCTGAATATGCTCGACGTCGACCTGTTCAAATTTACGGAAGTAGTATTCGACCAAAGAATCCCATTCAAGCGGATCTGTCGTCGGCCAGTTGGCAAACGCGATCAGCCGCTGGGCTTTGTAGGTCTGCGTTTCATATTCGATAATTTTATCACCAACCTGCGCCAGCATTGCTTCAAACGGCGTCGCGTCGTCCGTGGTCGTCATGTATTTTCCATGATACTGATTTTTCTTATTCTGCATGTGATCCGTGAAGGCTACCGTCGTGTCTTCCCACTCCACGCCCAGGATATAACCCAGAACCCATTGCGAAATATCATGGTTGTAAGAGCCGTTGCCCAGACCTTCCCCTAAAGAAAAACGTTTGTTTCCATGAATGATATCGACTAACGTCCGGCTGTCCTGGATCATCGTATTCATGAAGTCCGGATCATAGGCGTCGCGATGAGAGAATAACGTATAATCGTTCACCCACAAGCCGTGGATTAAATACAACGGTTGTTCACGGTCTTTGTTGTATTCCCAGAACGCGTTGTAGAAATCATCCTGAAGCAGCGTATAAACGCGGATGCAGTTGGCGCCCATCGCCTGGATTTCCTCAAACCAACGTAAATAGGTTTCCTTGTCAATCGCGTAATCTGTCGCGAAATGACCCGGAATCCCGCTTCCCAGATTGACGCCGCGGATCTCAAAAGGCGCTAGTCCCTGACCCTGGTCGACGAGGATCGTCTTGCCCTCCACTTTTGTAAATGTCTCTACCGACGTTTTTCGCAAGCTTTCCCATTGAAATGTCATCCCGATACGGGAGGACAAAAACAGCCACCCGGCGGCGAACATCACGATCACAGTACAGGCAATAATAAATTTTTTCATGTGTTCTCTCCTCCTTCCGGCTCAATGGTTATACTTCTTAACTGCCGATTCATGGCAATATTGCTTCAGCACCTCAATATTTTCATCCAGCCAGGCCAGCCGCTCCAGATACGCGTCATGAAACTGCTTCACTGCCGCTTCGTAGGAGCGCGGATTCTTTTCCTCCGGCGACAGCTTGTTGCGCTTATCCAGATTCCCCGGATCAAAACTGTAGCCCCAGACCGCGAAATTCCGGTCAACCGCCGGTCCCAGATAATCGACGACTTCCTGAATATAAGCTGATACCCGTTCATCGCTCAGAATCCCTGCACGCAGCTGGCGGTACCGGTAAATCACCTGATGAATAAAGTCCTCATCCTTGATCAGCATCGTGAACCACGGCGCCTGAACGGACACGAACTGGCGAATCAGATAATCGTCATCGGAACTTTCAGAGACATTGCCAAGACTGTTGTTGAAATCCCAGACTACCGGCTTAAATTTTCCATTGACATCTTTATAGAAAAATGTTGAAAGATTCCCGGTGTCATGCTGCACAAAAACCTCCATCAGAATGAAATAATCAACGAATTCATCAACATCGATGAAATTTTTATAACCATAGCGCTGCGTGTCGTAATCAAAGGAATACAGCGCTTTTTCAAACCGACTGAGATCTCGCTCGATATAATCCTTCAACGGAAGCGTTAAGGCTTCATTCTTGGGATAGCGAATATCAAAGAAAGCGTTTTTACGCAGAATCTGCGTATATTTCGTGAAGTTTTTCGCCTCGCTGAGCGGATCCGGTTGAGTATCGTTATCCAGCTCCACAATATAGCCGGTAACATTTCGCGTCTTATTCGGCTTCTCGATTTCGATCCGGCCCTTTCCGGTACTAACGGTTTCCATCATGACGTACACCCCGCGGTATTCGCCGTTAATGACCACCTCGCAGAACCGGACGTCCGGCGCATAGTCCATCAGCTCTCCAACCAGGTTCATCGCAACATAGTTGCGCATTAACGTCTTATCCAGAAAAGGGCCATGCAGCGCCCAGTCATGATCCGCTTCCATCCCCATCATCGAGACTTTTTTATTTTCTCCATTATGATGAATCGTTTTGATCGCAAAAGACTGTTTGTCAAACCAGCGCGAAGTGTTGCCGCGCACACGAATCCGGATTTGCGTCTTCAATGAAGGCGGATCCTGCGGTGTGTTCAGCTTATCATCCTGATTGATAATTTTCATATTCGCAACCAGAAACTCCTCGCCGCTTGACGTCAACGTCATCTTTCGATGAGATGGGTCATCGTCATAATAAGGAACTCCTGGAATTTCCTCATCCGTCTCAATGATCACCAGCGGCAGGTGCGTGCTCAGCTGATCCACATCCACTGCATTTTCGTCATATTGATACTTTGAGGTTTCCGTTTCCCGGATACAGTTCAGTGCTGTTTCCGGATTATAGGCAGGCGCCGCTTCGCGGTGCTGATGAATCCGTGTCTGCATTTTTCCAAAGGTCAGCTGGGCGGCACCGCTGACTACGACCGCGGCTGCCAAGGTCAGCCAGGCCACTGTCCGTTTACGCATACGCCGGACCTCTAGCTGCTGATATCATCGTCTTGAGCGACGATATTCACATATTGAATATGCTCGATCTGGTATAATTCCTCATCGATACTCGAAGTTTTCTTGAGGTTCTTCTCATAGGTTTTCCGCGGTATTTCATAGATCAGTTCAATTGTGTCGCGGGTTGTGTTCTTGACCCGCAAATCCAGACGTCCGTCAAAATAATGCGTAATGACCGACATGATCCGTTCTTCCGTACTGCGCGCACCGCGCACGATCAGCAGCATGCGGTTTTCATTCTTGATCCGGCCCAGCACTAACAGGACCAGAAAGACCCCGGCGGAACCCAGCCCCGCCGTCATATAATCGCCGACGCCGCAAGACAGACCGGCGACGATCGCCCAGAAAATATAGACAGTGTCGCGGGAATCCTTGATCGCCGTTCTGAAACGCACGATGGAAAGCGCGCCGACCATGCCCAGCGACAGTGCGACGTTGTTGCCGATTGCCGTCATAACAACCGTCGTCAGCACGGTCAAAACGACCAGGCTGACATTAAATTTGCGGCTGTAAACGGTGCCGGCATGCGCCAGATAATAAGAAAGATAAATGACGAAGCCCAGCACGATCGCAATCAGGATCTGTGCCAGAATCTGACTGGCGTTCAGCGCCTCGATTTGCTGCATTAAATTCGATAAATAAGAACCCATTTGTAATTACCCCCTTTTAATAAAATTCAGTGTACCGCAGCCCAATCCGCCGCGCCATGCAATACTTGCTCGCGGACAATTCACTCTGGTTGCAGCTGCGAAGAATGTCGCGCACGTAGGTAAGCAGGAAATGATTGTATTTGACTTCCAGAATGGTTTTCCACGGATCCAGCACCGGCGCCATCGCCAGTTCGGGATCAAAAATATCATAATGGAATTCGTTGGCCTGAATATCGCTGTCCAGTGTGATGCGGATGCTGTTTTCCGGCAGCACATAGGCCTTGCGGCGATATTCGACTACCGTTTTCGGCCGGTAATGTTCGCGGTTTAATATGGCGTAGCATTCGGCGGCGAACGCCTCCTTATAGTTTAACAACGGAGTGAAATCCCCAGCGATCAGCCGCTGAGCGTCTTCGCGCTTAATCGGCAGCGAACGCTTGAGCTGATTAGAGCCCTGCTTTTGTTTCATTTCCAGAAAGGCGATTTCATCCTGCGGATGATACACTCGAAGGCGCATTTTTCGCCGTTCCTCAACGCCGTCCATCTTCGCGTTGAAATCCCGGTCGCTCAGCGTATCGAAATACAACGAGCGCACTTGATAGCCACCCTGCACAAGATCGCCGTTATGCGCATCCTGGTGCAGCAGCGCATCCAGCTGGCCCTCGAAACGAGCCCGCTGCGTCGCTGAAATCAGAAATTTTCGTTCCTGCCGGAGTACCTCGTTCATTCGCTCTCCTCCTCCATCATTTCAATCAGCTGTTTCGACCAGTGATAATCATGAACGATGCTGATCGACGGAAACGCTTGGTCGACTTGCTTCCAGGCTGTTTCTGCCGCAACCAGACCCTTGTTGCGGTAAGTCTTGTCTTCCGTCAGCCCATGCTTGCCGACACGCTGAAATTCCAGAATACAGTGCAGGACTTTATCATATTTCTCGGCAAACCGCGCTTCTGTTTCAAGCTTTTCCGCCTCTGCTCCGCAGTCGTAATCCATAACCGCCACCTCATCGCAGCCATCCCGGATCAGGATTTCCAAGAGCTCCGTCAGCCCCTGGTCATCGTAATGACGCGGAATGCAGGCGATGAAGATCAAATCGTGCTTTTGCGCGTAGCGATAAGCTTTGATCCTGTCTCTTATACACATCTGACGCTGCCGACGAATAGAGAGGTGTAGATTTCGGTGGGAGTCGGACTAATAAAAAAAAAAAAAAAGTAGGAAAAGAGAAGAGAACGGGAGTAGTAACAGAAGAACATAACAGAGATACTGCATGAAGTAGAGGAA
>OJJT01000876.1_pt1 | contig 10923 bp, 10 predicted proteins | sample 1596281 | NCBI WGS metagenome assembly OJJT01 (sample SAMEA4350145, study PRJEB24818) | metagenome | biome: human; feature: gut; material: faeces | place: Denmark | collected 2013-09
TTCGCTCCGTGCGGGAAGTCGGATACTGCCTGGATGTCGATGAACCGTAATTCTACCGCCATTTTCTTTCACATGGATGTCTTTTCTCTGATCTAAATCTCTGTTAGAGTGAGTCCTTCTGGGTGGTTCACAATGAACCGCCCCTTGGTCCACCGTATGGGCGCAAATCTCCCTTGGCGGAAGATTTTGAAATTATTATTGATACAGCGAGTGGTTTGTACTGCATTGTGGTACAAACCACTCTCTCATTTATATCACGGTATAAAGATTGGAGGTGCTACTCCCGTTTGCTTTTTGACGGGAGGCGCGTTTCGCAAGAGTGCGGCGGTAGCTTTTCGCTTCGCCTACCAACGTTTTCTTTGCCAATGCGTCATACTGATGTTGTATTCTTTCCTTGATTTTTGACTCGGTCAGCTTCGTTGACTACAAAAAGTACCATTCCCACAAACAAAGCTACCCTCGTTTTCTCCCTCTACTAATACTACAATTTGAAGCGGAGATTTTGGCCAACTTTGCTGCTTGCCATTTTCAGCAATAAATTTTGCTGAATAGCAAAGGCCCAATGTAGACTCTCAATCTGCATTGGGCCTTGCTTTTATCAAAAAGCTAATTTGTTTTAAGCAGCCGGCTGTAGTCCACTCACATCAAAGAAGGCAGGCACATCACTAAATTCGTAACTGGCAATCTTATCCGTGTTGTAGAGAATCAGGTCTTTGTAGTAGGTCAACGGAATATCAATCACATTACCCAAGTCATAGTTGATGAGGTAATTGTAGAGTTCCTGAACCTCATGGGAATCGTCCGTCTGCTTAACGGCGGTAATAGCGTCAAAAAACTCCTGGGAACCGTCCACCTGGCTCAGAGAGAAGGTATGGGGGGTCATGGAGGGCATAGCACCAAAGAAGCAGTGGGGTGAGGAAAATTCATACTCACCAATCCAATAGGTAATGTCAAAGTTGCCGGCCATCATCTCGGCGTACCACTCCATCTTCTCGCTACCCTTGAGCTCCAGCCCGATGCCGACCTTCTCTAACTGGCTCTTGAGCAGGGTGGCATAGGAGGAAACCAGAGAGTCCTGCGCCGTGTCATAAATAAAGGTCAGGTTAAGCGTCTCACCGTCTTTCTCCCGGATGCCGGTTTCTTCATTCATTACCCAACCAGCCTCATCCAAAAGGGCGGCTGCTTTTTCTGGATCGTAGGGGTAAGATTCCGTCAGTTCAATGTCCGTGTAGGGCGTTCCTTCCGGGAAAGGCATCTCTGCGATCCGCTCATAGCCGTAGGTTAAGCCATCAGAGAATTCCTCTTTATTGATAGCATGAGACACCGCTTGACGAACTTGGGCATCCACCAGAGGACCGCTGGAAGCGTTGAGGGTAATATCACGGGCACGGGTATCCTTTTCCGCAATGGCCCCTGAAACTCCATTCAGAGCTGTGGCCTGCTGGTAGTCCTGATAAGAAATCATGGAGCTACCGTAAACCAGGTCAATTTCACCGGTCTGGAGTGCCTGCAGGCGGGAGGTGGAGTCCGGGATGTACCGAGCAATAATCTCATCGAAATAAGGTTCCTCACCCCAGTAATTCTCATTGCGGACAAAGCGGGTGTATTCGCCCGGCACATATTCTTCATAGATGTAAGGGCCAGTGCCAACATACCCTTGGACTGTCTGGAAATCACCCTCCACGATTTGATTGGGTGACTGCATTCCGCCCACATCCGGCCAGCAGAAGTCATAGGCATAACCGTAGTAAGGGTGCGGATAGGTGATAGTGACGGTGTACTCGTCTGTGGCTTCCACGCTCTCTATATCGTAAATACCGGGGCAGGCCATATACTGAGGGTTGCTGTGCATGAAATCCAGATTCTTTTTCACCGCCTCGGCGTTGAAGGGGGTTCCATCATGGAAAGTGATTCCCTGACGGAGCGTCAGCGTCATCACCGTTCCGTCCTCATTGAACGAATAGGATTCAGCCAGATTCCCTTTGACCTCTCCATCCTCGTATTTCAAGAGGGTTTCATAGAGCATGGTACACATGGAGTAATTATAAACGCCCATATAAAGCGGAGACAGAGTGGTTGTCTCAGTCATGGTCGCAATGGTAAGGGTTTTGTCTTGGGTGTTGTCTCCGCTTTGGCTTTCGGATGCAGAGGATGACGGATCACTGTTGGCCGGCCCGCCGCAGGCGCTCAATACCACGCAGAGGCAGAGTACCGTTGAAATCAGAGAAAGCAATTTCTTTTTCATGGTTATGTTCCTTTCTTTGGATATTATATGGATTCAGTGCGGATAGCTTCCCGCACGAATACCCCTCGGTTCAATTCGAGAACCCGGCTGGATATGCGATACGCCGTCTGCCGGTCGTGGGTAATCAGCAGATAGGCACAGCCAAATTCCTCGTGGTAACGCTCCAGGACCTGCAACACCGCATCTGTAGAAAGAAGATCCAGCCCGCTGGTGACTTCGTCCAGCACCAGAAATTGCGGATAAATGGAGAGGGCGCGGAGAAGAGAAAGGCGGCGCTGTTCTCCACCGGAGAGCTGACGAACCGGGACTTGAAGCAGATGAGAGTCCATATGGGTCAACTCCATCAATTCGTCAATTCTCATCTGTCTTTGCCTCCTGTCCAAATGTGTTAGGTTGCGGAGGGCCTCCTCCACATTGTGATAGACGGAGCGGGCAGGATTTAATGTACCAGAGGCATCTTGAAACACTGCTTGAATATGCTTCCGCTTTTCCCGCCATGTGGACGACTTCCAGCGGGTAATATCTTCCCCGTTCCATGTGATGGTCCCGCTGTTCGGTTTTTCAATGCCAATCAGAAGTCGAGCCAGAGTGCTTTTTCCGCTGCCGCTCTCCCCAAGAACCGCAATATTTTCTCCAGAGGACCAGGAGAAAGCCACATTATGGAGGACTTGGAATGGCCGCTGGTTTTCGTCCATATAAGTTTTGGATACTTGATCTACTACAAAGCCTTCCATGACCAATCCCCTCCTTTCTGGGTTTCTGCTGCCCGAACAAACGCCTGGGTCCATGCCTTCTGTGGATGAGCAAATAACGCTTCAGTATTTTGACGTTCAATGATTGTGCCATGCTCTAAAATCACCGTCTCCCGGCAGAGCATTTTCAAGGCCAATACATCGTGTGATACGAACAGGATGCCGGCAGAACGGTAAGTCTCTTGCAGCAGAGTGAGCAGGTGATTTCGATTCTCCTCATCTAAAGCCGAGGTAGGTTCATCCGCAAGGATATAGCGAGGGGCGAGTCCGCCCAGACAGGCCATAGACACCCGCTGGAGCATTCCGCCGGAGAGTTGGCTGGGAAAAGCGTTAAGAATCCGCTCCGTATCTTCCAGGTTGACGGCCAACAGTTGTTCCCGGGCCAGCGCCAGTGCCTTGGCTTTCGGTAAATTCAAGCGTAGGCAGAATGTTTGCACCATCTGTGCGCCGATTTTCATGTGAGGATCAAAGGCAGTCATCGGACTTTGTGGGATAAAGCCGAGCACCGTTCCGCAGTATTCTCGCCGCTTTCGGGCAGGAAGCCCTTCCAGAGACTGCCCATCCAGAAGAATCTCGCCCGATTCAATGGCACAGCCATAGGGCAGAATCCCCATGACTGCCTTGATAATTGTGGTCTTGCCCGAGCCGCTGGCTCCGGTCAGGCCCATCGGCTTCCCGGGAGTGAGGGTAAAGGAGACATCCTGCACCAGCGGCCGACCCTCCTTGGAACGAACTGTGAGATGTTTTACTTCAAGCATCGATTCGCCCTCCTGACTCCAGTTGGCGGCCCAGAAGGTTGAACGACAGGACGCACAGAAAGATAAACAGCATGGGGTAGAGTACCAACCCCGGCGCCAGTCCAAACGAGGTCCGTCCTTCGGACACCATACTGCCCCAGTCGATGACCCCTTCTCCCAAACTCAGGCCGATAAAGGAGAAGCCGGAAATGGACAGGATCATCTCTCCCGCGGAAAGGCAGGAGAAGCGGAACGCATCCCGAATGAGGTTTGGCAGAATGTGGACCAGCAGAATACGAAAATGGGAAGCACCGGAGGACACCGCACACAGGACATACGCCTTGCTATACTCCAACTCCGTCTTGGTCTTTACCAGCTTGATCATCCGCAGGATAAGGGAGACTGTAAGGGCCACGACCATGGTGGAAACACTGTTGCCCCATGTGCTGATGAAAATAATGAGGTAAGCGATGGGTGGAATGGCGGTAACCGCATTCAGAATACTCTCAAACAATACATTGCGACCCGCTTTTCCCTGGCCCAGCAGAAGGCCAAGCAGGATACCGACTGTCATGACGATGGCGGAACCCATCAGAACGATGCCCAGTGTGGTATAGCCACCATACAGAATACGAGAGAGGACACACCGACCATACTGGTCGGTCCCCAGCGGGTATTCCGCGCAGGGAGTCAAAAAGGACTGTGTAATCACGACCTCTTCCGGATTATTGGGAGCAGCCAGAAAACCTAAAAAGCAGAACAGGATCACCAAAGCCGGTAAAATGCTTAAAAAAAGGATATGTAACTTTTTCATTGGACCACCCCCTCAGAATGACCGCGCTGGAATATCCGCTGCAGAATGTCGGAAACCGTGTTGCAAATCACCAGAAAGAAGGCCAGAAACAGGATTGTGGCGTGTATCATAGGCGTGTCCCGGTAGAGTACACTGTCCACGATGGAATACCCAAGGCCGGGCAAAGAAAAGATTTTCTCCACGATAGCAGAGCCAGCCAGGGAGATACCGACCATTTGCAAAAAGCTGGGTGCCAAGCCGGCCAGTGCATGGGGCAACGCATGGGTCCACAGAATCCTCATGTCGGAAAGCCCACGGCACCGGGCATACACCGCGTAATCCTCGTTCATCTCCCGCTCAATATTTTTAGAGAGAAGCTGAGAGTAGAGGGCAATCCCGCCCACGGCCAAGCAGATGGCCGCAGGCAGATACCGCATCAGCCCCGTACTGGAGGCCACGGAGATCCATCCAAAACGGACTGCAAACACATCGAGAAAGGAACTGGCAAGGAAGAATGGCGGGATGGATACGCCCACAATACACATAAAAACCAATAGCAAGTGCGCCCATTTCCGCCTGCACCAGTAGCACAGGCTTCCTACAAGAAGAATACCGGCCGCTTCAATGACCGCCGCTATCAATACAATGCTCAGTGTGACGCCCATTGCGCGGGATACCTCGCCTAAAACAGAGCGTCCGTTGACCAGTGAGGTCCCAAAGTCAAGGTGGAGCGCATCTCCCACCCATGTTCCGTACTGGACCAGAAGTGGCTGATTGAGCCCCATCTCCTCCCGAAGCTCACCAAGCTGCTCCGGCGTGTATAACATAAAAGTTCTCCGGGCATAAGCTTCCGCCGCATCCACCGGAGAAAGTTTCACCAGTAAAAAAGAGAGAAAGGTTACAATCAGCAAGGTCAGCAGAAGTTCCATAATTTTTCTTGCTGTGAACGAATGAACCAGTCTTTTCAACGCATATTGCCCTCCCTTGCTTTTTTCTCATTTATGTGTTATTATCGGTTAGCATACACTAACCGTCTTATAGAATTATAGTGCCTTTATTCGCAAAAACAAGTGATTGCCCATTTGTTTGGTCGATTGCGAAAATCATTTGGCCGATTGCAAAAAGGAGGTGATGCCGGTGCGTACAGGATTTGAGCAATTATGTCTTTCTCATCTGCCCCAGTTGGGGCTGAAGCCGGCCCGGAAGGGACAGGAAGAAAAAAATGGAGTAGGCTTTACTTTTGTCCCGGAGCCAGAGGTTGGAGAAGGCTATCTGTGGACCTATCCTATCAACGCAGCCTGCTCGTTAACTATTTATGATGTGGTGTTCCACCAGGATATGTCTTTTCGCTATCACCACCCCGCCGCTCTGACGGTTGCGGTTAGTTCTCCAAGCAGTGCGGAGCCTGCGCTGACAAAGCACTGTACTAATCCGGAAAATCTGGTAGGCTATTTTTTGGAGGAGGGGACCTTTGGGCATACGATCCCTAAAAATACTCCCGTCCGAAGCATTGGGATTGGCCTGATGCCAGAGTTCTTCGAACAACAACTTCCCGCACTGATGGGGCAGGATGCCACGCAGGTGAGGAAAGCGGCCTGTACACTGGATGGGACGGTGTCACTCCCCGAGGTAGAAGGCCTTCTCCACCAGATGGCAGCTTATCTGCCACAGGCGGGAACTGCGGGTCTGCGCTATGAAGCAAAGGTGTTCGATCTGCTCGCCGCCCTCCTGGAGTGGAATGACTTGACTTTATCTACCCCGACCACCGCCAGCATATCCGCAAAGGATCAGGAGGCGATGCAAAGCCTCAAGCATTTTCTGCTTCAGAATTACTCCGCCAAAGTAGATCTCCAGCGTCTGGCCCAGATGTGCTATATGAGCAAGTCAAAACTGACTTATCTGTTCCGTATGCTTTACGGCACCACAATTTATGAGTTTATACTGACCTGTCGGATCGACCGGGCAAAAGAGTTGCTGACCGACCACCAAAAAAAGATCAGCGAGATTGCCGCTCTGGTTGGGTATGAGCGGCAAAGCAGTTTTTCCGCCGCATTTCATCAGAAAACGGGCATCACGCCCAATGAATTCCGCCGACAATTCTGGAACAAATAAAGTAGAATATATTGGGAAGCACGCCGTGATTGCGGCGTGCTTTTTTTCAATCGGCCAAATCTATTTCGGAATATTCCAGACTTTAGCTGGAGCGATTGCGCTTTCTACGGACGGACAGTATCATTTGGTTAGTTGATGCAAACCTCTGAATAAATACCTTGGCGTAGATGTAGATAAGGAGATGATGTGATGACTCAGAAGAAAAAAACAGGGATTTCCAGGCTCTTGGAGTTTGGAGGGCGTTACCGCTGGATGACGGTGGTAGCCTGCATATTATCCGGACTCAGCTCCGTACTTATGCTGTGTCCTTTTTTGTGTATTTGGCTGGTTCTTCGGGATGTGCTGGCAGCTCTACCAGACTTGAGCGAGGTAGATGTAGGGACGATGACCCTTTATGGATGGGCTGCTCTGGGCCTGGCTGTAGGAGGCTTTCTCCTCTATTCGCTGGCTCTTTTATTTTCCCATTTGGGTGCGTTTCACACAGCAAAAAATATGCAATCCCAGATTTTACATCATTTGGCCTCACTTCCTTTGGGTTTTTTCTCCCAGAACAGCAGCGGCAAACTGCGGAAAATCATCAATGAGAACACAGCGCAAACGGAAAACTTCTTGGCGCACCAGCTTCCGGATATGACCGGATCAGCCGTGACTGCTGTGACGATGTTGGTCATGCTCCTGTTCTTTGATTGGAGATTAGGCGGCCTGTCCATTCTTCTGCTGATTGCGGGGTTTATGGTACAGATGCTGATGACCAGCGAGAAATCCATGTCCTATATGCGGAAATACCAGGACGCTTCGGAACAGATGAACAATGAGGCGGTAGAGTATGTACGCGGTATCCCGGTGGTCAAGGTGTTCCAGCAGACGATCTACTCATTTAAGAGCTTTTACGCCGCTATCATGTACTACAAGGACAATGTAACGGAATACGCGCTCTCCTGTCAGGGGCCGATGGTGGCCTTCAATGTCATCATCAACGCCTCCTTTGCTGTACTGATTCCGGCTGGCATCCTCCTGATTGGCCCGGAACAGTACAGCGAGTTTCTGCTGGATTTGATTTTCTACATTCTTTTTACTTCCGGGAGTGCCGGCATCCTCAATAAAATTCTGTTTTCCGGCACACACCGTATGATGGCGCAGGAAGCGGTGCGGCGGGTTGACTCCCTGATGGCAGAGTCTCCTGTGGTAGAGAATGCGCTTGCCCAGATACCGGATCGGAATGATGTGGAGTTCTGGGATGTGACCTTTACCTATCCGGGCGGCAAAGCGCCCGCGCTCTCTCACCTGTCGTTCCAAGTCCCGGAGGGGAAAACTGTGGCTTTGGTAGGCGCTTCGGGCAGTGGAAAGACCACTGCCGCCACTCTGATTCCCCGGTTTTGGGATGTGCAGGAAGGGTCGGTCTGCATTGGAGGCATCACGGTTTCTCAGATTCCCAAGCGGGAACTGATGGAGCGCATTGCTTTTGTATTTCAGGACAGCCGGTTGCTGAAGGCCAGCATCTTGGAAAATGTCCGTGCCTCCCGGCCGGATGCAACCAGGAACCAGGTACTGGAGGCGCTCCAGGCCGCCCAATGTGATGATATTTTAGAAAAATTACCGAAAGGCATAGATACGGTGCTGGGAACCAAGGGTGTCTATCTCTCCGGCGGGGAGCAGCAACGCATCGCTCTTGCGCGGGCGATCCTCAAAGATGCTCCTATCGTGCTGTTGGACGAAGCGACCGCTTTCGCTGATCCCGAGAACGAGCACAAAATTCAGATGGCATTTGAGCGTCTGACCAAAGGGAAAACTGTCCTGATGATTGCCCACCGACTTCCCACCATTCAAAACGCCGATGAGATTTTGGTGTTGGAACAGGGAACCGTCGCGGAGCAGGGGGACCATGATGCGCTGATGGCACAGAACGGAATCTACGCCTCAATGTGGAGAGATTATCAGACCTCGATTGCTTGGAATATCGGAAAGGAGGGACACCATGCTTCGTAAACTTTTTTCTCTGACCGAACAGGGCGCAAAGGATTTGAAAAAAGGAATCATTGCCTCGGTCTTTACCTCACTCAGCCTGATGCTGCCCATGGGGCTGCTTTTAATGCTGGTGATGCAACTTCTCCAGCCACTTCTGGGGATTGAAGCGGCTGCACCTTCACTGGGCGCCTATACCGGAATGTGTCTGGCCCTGCTGGTGATTATTTTCCTGACCCACTACATTCAGTATCGCTGTACTTACATTGCGGCTTATGCCGAAAGCGCCCAGCGACGGATCGGCTTGGCCGAAAAATTACGCACCCTACCGCTGTCCTTCTTTGGCAAGCGGGATCTTTCTGACCTGACCACTACCATGATGAGCGACTGCAATGACCTGGAACGGGTTTTTGCCTATACGATTCCCCAGATTTTCGGAACGGCTATCAGCTGCGTGATCGTCTGCCTGTGCCTGTTTTTCATGGACTGGAGAATGGCGTTGGCAATTTTGTCGCCCTTTGTCCTGGCGATCCTTGTCCTCGTGGGGAGCAAACGCCTGCAAAACCATATGGACCTGAAAAAGATCCAATCCAAGCTGGACGCCGCCGATGGAATACAGGAGTTTCTGGAGAGCATCCGGGATTTGAAAGCCAACAATCAGGAGGACACCTACTTGGCAGGGCTGGATAAAAAGCTGGAGAAGATCGTACATACCTCCGTCTGTTATGAAATGACCAGCGGCCTGATGATTACTTCCTCGCAGATGCTCCTTCGATTGGGATTTCCGGCCACCGTGCTGGTGGGGACGCTGCTGTTGACACAGGGGGAACTGAATCTATTCTTTTTCCTCATGTTCCTGGTGGCAGCTTCCCGCATTTATGACCCACTCAGCGGTGTGATGATGCAGCTCAGTGAGATCTTCAATGCAATGCTCCAGCTCCGCCGCATGAAAGCCATTGAACAGGAGCCAGCACAGGAAGGCACAGTGGAGTATCAGGCCAAAGGTCACGATATTTGCTTTGACCATGTGGGCTTCCGGTATCAGGACGGTGAGGATGTGCTGTCCGATGTGACCTTCACCGCCAAGCAGGGCGAGGTGACCGCACTGGTCGGACCCTCTGGAGGCGGTAAGAGCACCACAGCGAAGCTGGCCGCCCGCTTTTGGGACATTCAGAAAGGCCGCATTGCTATGGGCGGCGTGGACATCTCCACGGTGGACCCGGAAACACTGTTGAAGGACTATGCCATTGTGTTCCAGGATGTGGTGCTGTTCAACGATACCATCATGGGAAATATCCGTCTGGGCCGCAAGGACGCCACAGATGAGGAGGTTATGGCCGCAGCCAGGGCCGCCCAGTGCGATGACTTTGTTCAGCGTCTGCCGGAGGGATACCTGACGGTGGTGGGCGAAAATGGCTCTACTCTGTCCGGGGGTGAACGCCAGCGTATTTCTATTGCCCGCGCCCTGTTGAAAAACGCCCCCATTGTTCTGTTGGACGAGGCGACCGCCTCTCTGGATGTAGAGAACGAAACCAGCCTCCAGACTGCGCTCTCCGCGCTGCTCAAGGATAAGACAGTTTTGGTTATCGCGCACCGAATGCGGACAGTGATGGGAGCCGATCATGTGGTGGTATTGGCAGATGGCCATGTGGTGGAAGAAGGCACGCCAGAACAGCTGATGGAGCGGGATGGGATGTTCCGCCGCATGGTGGAACTGCAAAGAGAGTCCTCCAACTGGCAGGTTGGCGGAAACCAGGGTGACACATGATGAAACTGCACGCTTCCGGCGAGGACTATCTGGAGGCCATCCTGGTTCTCCATAAGAAGATGGGCACGGTACGCTCCGTGGATGTTGCCCGGCACATGGAGGTATCGAAGCCCAGCGTGTGTCATGCGGTGGCTACGCTGAGAAAGGGCGGCTTTCTGCTCATGGACGAGGATCACTTCCTGCACCTGACCGACCTTGGCCGTGAGGTTGCCGAGGCCACCTACGAAAAGCATCGCTTCTTTACCGACCGGCTGATTGAAGCCGGCGTAGACCCCGAAACGGCGGAACGGGATGCTTGCCGGATCGAGCATGTGATCAGCGAGGAAACCTTTGAGCGACTGAAAGTTGCTTATAAACTGAACGAGAAAGCGGTGATATCATCGGACGAGTCATGATTCTGGAGCTGCACGAAAGAGATACGGAAGTTTTGGAGCAGATCCCTGTCTCTTATACACATCTCCGAGCCCACGAGACAGGCAGAAATCTCGTATGCCGTCTTCTGCTTGAAAAAAAAAAAGCAAAAAAGAACGACACTTAAAAACGAACCGGCCACG
>OJJT01000878.1_pt1 | contig 10863 bp, 12 predicted proteins | sample 1596281 | NCBI WGS metagenome assembly OJJT01 (sample SAMEA4350145, study PRJEB24818) | metagenome | biome: human; feature: gut; material: faeces | place: Denmark | collected 2013-09
TTTAAATATTTTGAGGTTCTTGTCATAAGTGTAGTCTCTCTTTCGTTTACACCTATACAATAATTCTTAAATAGACATCATTAATGTCGAATATATTAACATGTCACCAATGTATCTGTTAAGCCTATTTATTTTATCTTTCTCTGTACCTCCACCCACAAAAACAAAATATGCCTCATTTATAACTGTAGATGCAGATACTGCAGATAACGCAAAATCAATTCCTTGCGGTACTCCCAAACTACCTCCATATATAAAAACTACTTTATCTTCGGGAATACCATATTTTCTTCTTATATCTAATTTTTCATAATTATCTAAGTATATTTCCTGTGGTGAAATACTATTTGGGCAAATCTCTATTTTATTTTTACCTTTTAAATACGGTTCATTCTCTAACAAAAAAATTATATTTGCTGGAGACATACACCCTATCATATCAGATGTATTATATAAACGTCTTGCCAACAATGCTAAATAATTAAATGCTAATTTTTTAGGACCTTTTAATGATAATGCACCACCAAACAAACAATCATAAGGCCAAATATCCTTTAACAACAAATAAGTATATGCATTTTGTTTCTTTTTCAAAAACTTTACAGCACTATACACCGTTATTGGTGGTGATCCATATAAGACAAGAGAATATTCCCTTTCTCTCATAGCATATCTTACTGCAGTTTTATACTTAGGTAATAATTTCATAAGATTAATACCCTTAAGTATAAAATTTGACATTTTCGTAACATTCGAAACATATATTTTTCTTATTTCACCATAATCATCTCTTGCTACAATAACAGGTTTATCATCTTTTATATCTCTTTTCTCACAAGCTGAAATAACTGTAACATAATGTCCTTTTTTTCGAAACTCATTGATTAAATCCATATAAATCGATCTAGTGTTAAAATCTAAATAATTTTCAATTGATAGAAACATTACGTTCATTGACAATACTCCTCTTTACTATCTAATTCTATTAATATCTTACATTCCAATATCTATTTTATTACCATTAACGTCTGTATAAATTTCTCCATAACGACGTTTTAATCTTGTACCATAATTAATATCAACTTCTGGCAAAGTTTCATTAAGAAGTTGCTTTATTCTCAAATAAGGCAAGTTAAGACCTGCTGCTGCAATAACAGAAACAGTTGCAGTTAGTCTTGGATTTAAATCCATTAAAAATGGTTTTCCATTTTTATCTCTCATGAAGTCGAATCCAATATTACCATCTAAACCAAGACATTCAACTACTGCTTTACTCATTTCATAAGCATCATTATCTTCGACAACCACACTCTCTTGAGCAATACTCATTAAACTGACAATATTATCTCGACCTGCAATATATTTTGTTTTTCCTTTATCTGCTAATAAATCAACAGTATATTCATTACCAGGTAAATACTCTACCAATAGCATTTCATGAAATTCACCCTCAGCTTCTTTTAAAATATTTAACATATCTTCATATGCAACAAAAAAACTATTAGGTTTTTCATTCACAAAAATTTGATATCTATTACGTTTAGAATCAATTATTCTAACCCCTCTACTACCGCTTCCATCAACAATTTTTAAGCAAACTGGTACATCAGGATAGCCTAGATATCTACATCCTTCCTCAAAATCATTTATTGAGTGCACACCATAAAAACGTGGAACCGATACTCCTTTATCTTTTAAAAATTGATATAAGGATAACTTGTTATTTGCGATTTCTACAGATGTTTGTTCAGAAGCAGAAATTATTGTTCCAATTTTTGAAAAATCATTTTTTCGCTTTGATACTGCAGTTACTTCAACAGAAATATTTGGAAAATATATATCAACATTTTCTTTTTCACAAATATCTAAAACTATATCTACATAGTCCTTACTTGTAGCAGCTGGCACTCTATAAAATTTATCAACAAGATACTTCGCACTAGGCTCTTCACTCATATCCATACCCACAATTCGAATATTTCTTTCACCATTTTTTTTGAAACATTCGACTAATCCTGGTATCGAGGGAGATCCTGAAGCTGATAATAATATTGTTAAATCTCTCATGTAATTACTCCTCAAAAACAAATGTTTTAAAAACATCACTAAAATTTTGTTTTCTTTTTATCAATTGAATACCTTCATTATCTAACATTATCATAGGATAATCAGGCATGATAAATGGTGGTTTATCAACCAAAGAATATCCTCCGACATTACCAAATAGTACATAATCGCCATTTGATATTTCACCAGTATATTCCCTATAAATAACATCCTGTTCTAAACATGTATATCCAACAAAATTTGCATTATCTACATGCTTTATATTTATTTCATTTTTAAAGATTCTAATTGGAAGATTCTTCATTTGACTTGTTTCACCCAAATTATGAAAACTACAATTTAATAAAACAAAATCTTTTCCACGTATATTCTTAACGCCAATTACTTTCGCTAAAAAATCAACATATTTTGATACAACAGTTGTTCCAGGTTCTGTAAAAAGTATTGGTTTTTTATCTTTGCCCTCGTAAAACTTGGAAAATAATGAAATAACTTCTTTGGCATACAAATCATAATCTGGTGCATCTAGAGGAAATTGTGCCTTTAATTCTGGATCCATTTTCCCAAACATTCCACTACCTAAACTAATATAATCAATATCACATAATTTATAGTCTTCTACTAGTTTTAGCATAGTATTAGCACGTAATTTCCATGCATCAATACCTCTAGCTCTACTCATATGGCAATGTAAACCATTGACCTCTACATTATTTGATTTTAATAGTTCAAAGATTTCTTTTAAATTATTAATATCAATACCAAATCTTGATGTATATCCAGCATCTATATCAAAATTTACTCTTATACCAGTTTTAATCTGATGATCTGGATATTTCTTTGCAATTTCACAAATATATTTAGCTTCTTCGATTCTATCTATATTATTTATACCATTAGACAGTAAATGACCCTCCAGGTATTTACCTTTAATTGGGCCGTTAAACACAATTTTATCTGGAGTGTACCCTAGCTTTAAAGCCAATTCATATTCCATATCAGAAACGACTTCAGCATAACCACCTAAATTCTTCACGCATTTACATATTGCAGGCGTATAATTTGTTTTATAAGAATAGCATATGTGATAATTACTATAAATTTGTTTAAAAGTAGTTTCTAATTCTTTATAATTTTCAATAAATTCTTTTTTATTGAAAATATATACTGCATCTCCAAAAGTTTTAGTAATATTTTCAATAGTTTTTTTATTCAAATTTATCATTGTAACCTCCTATACTCTTCTCTCTCGTTCTTTATTTAATGGCTCTCTGATAAAATCACCATAATCCGTTTTATTTCTTTGAAAAATAATTCTAAATACATTTAAAAATATATTTAAATCATTTTTAAACGATAGATTTTTTGCATAATTCGCTTCATACTCAAATTGTTTATCCCAAGAAATAACTGCGGAAGAATCAATTGAATCAGGAGGAATCAATCCTCCTCTAACCTCAAATCTTTTTAACTCTTCTTTTGTATAGTAAGCATCATAAATTGGTGGTAAAGGCCTAGGACCAATTACTGACATATCCCCTCCTGATGTAAAGATAGAAACAACTTTTTTCAGAGAAAATTTTTCATCACCACACCATGCAATCACCCTCAAAAACAGCACAAAAAAAGAACCTCTGATCTCTCAGAAGTCCCTATTTTACGCTGTTTTCTTAAAATTCTTCCACTGTCAGCACCGTTGCCTGCTTCATATCAAATTCCACCAGATTGTACTCTGAATGGCATATACCCGTCAAACGATACGTCTTTTCTGTATCCCATTCGCACGTTTTCCATATCATTCGCAGCATTGGCACACTGCTGATCTTAAATTCCCAATTTTCCGGGTTATATTTAGGCACACGAAAACACTCTGCTTCTTTTCTGGCACATGCCTGTACCACCAATCCCCGCTTTTCAGGGTTAAACAAAAATCGTATGTACTTTGGTTCGCCCAATGCCACTATCGTTGAATGAAAAATCCGTATTTTCCCCCATTTTTGGCATAGCGAAATCCCTGGTATCACAATATTATGTTCCTGCACACTGATACCTCCCATCTTTAGGGCAGACTTTCCCCTTTGTCTATTTTCCTGTTGTAAATTCTGCATAACCATCCAGCATATTTATTTCCAGTGCTTTCCTATGTTCTTCCACTGGTAAACCAAAAGAATCTTTCCATTCCTTTGGATAAAATGGTATACGGTTCTTTCTCTTTATTTCTTCTGCTGAACATTCAGTATCTGTATCACTTGATGCTGTTTCTTCTATATTATTAGCATTTTCAATAGTAGTCTGACTTTCTGTGTCTTTTTTCGCTCTTTTCCCTTTAATATCCAGGAATATCTCCGTTTCCATCAAGTCAAACACATAAATTGTTTCATCTTCAAAAGTAATCTTGTGTCCCAAAATCTTATATCGGCAATCCAGATTCCATCCCATCATTTCATACATCATTGCAGAGAAGATTTTGTTTGTCATTTTTCTGCTTTTACGCTTATCTGGCTTTGCCACACACCAACGAAGTGCATCTTTATCATTTTCCTCACATTTTCGGACAACCATTCTCTTATTATCCTGGTTCACAAGTATCTGTATGTAAACTGCATCCTCTAAACCAGCGATGCAGGCTGTATTAAATGTCACACTATCTCTCCGGATCACGACAGCCGGTTCCCTTAAATGAGCAAACAGTTCTCGTCTGACAACCTGATACCCCTCATAACTAAAATTCTTTGCCAACTCGATTGCTTTCTGATCAACAATTTCTTTTTCGTCCGTATACTCCGCTGTATCATGCATAATTAGCACACCTCATTTTATCTATCAATTTCTCTGCTGACTCCAACAGATCATCAAGAACTTCTCTGGTTATAATCTCCATCCCTTCAACAGTTGTTGCAGGGCGCAGTATATCCCAGTTTCCTCTATATGCCACTCTCTGTAAAAATACTGTTCTATTTGTAGACTCTCCAAAATTATATGTCCAGGCTTCCGGATAAAGTATCTTCTTTACTGGCTTTTGAGCTTCTTCTGGCTTTTTCTCCACTTCTTCCGCAGATTGTTCTGCATTTTTCTCCTGTACAAGCACTTCTGGTTCTTCTAACTCAAAAATCATTACCTGCTCATCTGCACTACCACAAAACTGTCCACGCAATTTATACTTGCATTCTTTATTCCATCCCATAAGCTCATATAATGGCTCTGAAAATCCTTTACAGCTTTTTGGAAGCACCGCCCATCGTCCATCTCGTATAGTTCCCCATTTTATAGCATTTATGCTGCTTCTTTCGCATGGACGAACTGCAATACACTTTTCCACAGAATTAAAAAGCAATTCTACATACTCTACATCTTCAAATTTCTTCAAACAAGCTGTATTAAATACAATTTTCCCCGAAGAAATCGTTACTGCCGGATCAAATCTTGTTGAAAAGAACTGCGCCCTCACAATTTCGTAACCACTTAAATCAAATCCTCGGTTTTCCGTTTTCTCTGCACAAATTTCATTATTGTTTTCAGAATAAGCACTTAATGATGCCTTTTCATAATCTGCTGACGAAAATCCATTCCATGCACGATTTACAGGCACAAAGCCTTTTAAAGCTCCCTGATCCACTACCTGTAAAGTTGGCAATGGATACCCTTTTTTCATATATTTGCTTGCATCCAGCATTTTTTGCGCTGCATTATAAATCTCCCGGCTCACAATAGCTTCATGGTGATCGGTCTGTCTATATTGGTTCCGATCATGGTTATTTTTCTTTGATTTATGATCCAGGTAATTAGGTGTAAAAGTTTTTCTTGATAAAACATCCCCACAATGCCTTTCATTGCGTAGAACATTTACAACTGTACTTCCTGTCCACTTTGTATTTCCTAATTTAGTTTTACGTCCTAAATCCATCAAAATTTCAGCAATTTCAGAAGTAGGAAAGCCACTCAGGAACAGATAATAACACAAGCGAACCGTATCTGCTTCCGACTCATTAATAACTAAATTCCCATCCTCGTCCTTATCATAACCTAAGAGTTTGGGTGTCAGAAATATTCCTCTTGAAAACCGTTGTTCAATAGAAATATTCATAATTTCACTTTTCGTATGTGATTCTTCCTGTGCTGCTGCCGATAACACTGCAAGCATCATTTCGCTCGTATTATCAAGTGTGTAAATATGCTCTGTTTCAAAAAATACGCCTACCTGCGGTTTCATATTTGCTAATTCACGAACTTTAGCAATACAATCCACAATATTTCTGGCAAATCGTGATACACTTTTGGTAACTATTAAATCTATTTTCCCTACTTTGCAATCCTCGATCATACGATTAAATTCATCCCTATGCTGTAAAGATGTGCCGGAAATTCCCTCATCCGCATATATCCCAACCAGTGTCCACCCTGCATGTTCCTTTATCATATCTTCATAATGATTTTTCTGCAGTTCATATGAAGATGTCTGATTGGCATCATCTGTAGACACACGGCAATAAGCACACACCCTTTTGGTGCCTGCATCTTCAAATAATTTTTCTTTCTGTTTCGCAGGAATGAACTCTAATTCGCTGCGATCCACGCCCTTATACCTTGCACGAATCTTTTCTTTCCGTTCTTCCTGGCTTGCAGCATGTTTTTCCTGTTCGTTCATATGCTGTCCCCCACTTCCATATGCCAGTACCAGATTTTACCTTTTTTATATGCTTTTATTTCAGCAATTTTCTTTGCTTCCTGTACCGTTCTTTTTGCAATACCATACTCTTTCATTTTTTCATAAATATAGGTACTTGCTAAATCTTCTACTGATAACAGTTTTTGCAGATATTCTACAGCAATATCTTTCTTTCCTGTGCTTTTCTCAACATTAAGCAACTCTTCCACATTTATCTGGCATTTTCCAATCCATCGAAACCCTTTTTTCTTATCCAGTTCAAACCCTATTGGTTCTCCTTCTGGTGCAAGGCTTGATTTTACCGGAAACATATACCGTTTCCAAGGTTCTTCTTTATCTCTGGATACCATAAGAATGCTTCTCGCTGCTGCCGCAATGTCAATACTACCTAATCCTCTGTATAATTGGTTTCCACCACCACTTTTGTTCATGTGTCCAACTAATACTATTGCACAATTAGTTTCTGCTGCCACCTTGGATAACTTTGATAAGATTTCTCGCATTTTTACTGCATTTGTCATATTTCCATTGTGACCGATAAATGCCTGTATCGGATCAAGCACAACCATTTTCGCACTGATCTGTATAATAGCATTTCTTATACGTTCATCTTCCAGTGTCAATTCATCATTATCTTCCTTTATGAATGCAACCTTACTACAATCAGCCCCAGCCTGTTCCAGCCTTGGTTTTATCGTATCTCCTTTTCCATCTTCTGAACACTGATATATTACCATCTCTGGCTTTTTTATCTTCTGTCCATCTGGCAAATATCCGCCTTTTGTTAGTATCGCTGCAACATGAATAATCAGTGTTGACTTACCCTCTCCCGGATCTCCCTGCAACATTGTAATCTTCCCACAGGGAATATATGGGTACCATACCCATTCCACCTCCGAGGCTTTCACATTTGAATAAAATTCAACACCCGTATTTATACTTTCCAAATTTGATGCTCCCGGTGTCTTTTGCTCTTTTTTCTACTACATGTGAATAATTGCATTAAACTTCTACTTATGTTTCATTATAATATATCTTTTTTGGGAATACAATAAGGAATATCAAATGTGTGTGGAGTTTCGCAATAAATCTTAACTAATAGTCAAAGTCTAGGAGGTGACAGGTTTGGAAGTAGAAATTGATTATCTTGCTATCGGTAAAAGGATCCGCACTGCACGTCTGTCAAAAAAAATGACTCAGGAAACACTTTCAAATATGATCGACGTTGCCCCTACCTATGTCAGCAGTATCGAAAACGGACATACCAAATTAAGCCTTGCAACATTGCTCGGCATTGCTCAAAGCCTTGATACTACTGTAGATCAGCTTTTATATGACAATACGCCTGTACTGGTTTCAAAATTTGATGCCGATATAAAAGAGCTTACTTCTGATTGTAGCAATCAGGAAAAAGAATTTTTACTGGAAATTATAAAATCAACCAAAACTGCATTACGCAACTACAAACCAGGCAAATAATTTAAGGGCGCAGAAACTTTATTATTTCTGCACCCTTCTTTTATACTTTTGCGGTCTTGCTTCCTTGCGATGTTGTCCATTACGATTTTATATTGTAGTTTATTCCGTCAGTTTAAGCTGAATACATAGAATATAGTATATCATCTGTTTCCTTTTTAATCTTTCTTAAATTATCTATATTCTTAGAAATCATATTAAAAAATGAAGACCAATAATTATTAGCCATTCCTATACCATCATCATAATATTGGAATGTTGTCAAATTTATATATTCATTCAACAATTCTACTACTTGTTTTCCCAAGTCAAGAGAATGTTGATTTAGCGCCTCATAAAGATCATCCCTTTTTTCAAGATATTTATTTATGTGAAGCAATTCTTCTTCATACATAAAATGATGATCATCTATTTCATTTTGTAAATCAATCGGATTAGAAAAAGATTGTGCAAAATTCATTTTCCAATATTTATATGAATATTCCAACAAATCATGGAAGCAATCAGTTGCATACTTGACCTGCTTTAATGCTTCCTTTTTCCTTTCCATCTGCTGGCTTTGAAAAGAAACTATATCTTCTCCCTTCAGACGTCGTTCTTGTTCATATTCCGCTATCATCTTCCACTTTAGCAATTCTTCTACTGGATATTCGTCTGGATTTTTATCAATTAATGTGTGACAAGCACTACATAACCATATTCCATTATTTATAGATTCTCTTTCTTCTTTTGTCATTCTCGCATCATATCTTGCGCCCTTTGGTGATGCTCCTAAAATGTGGGCGGCTTCACCTATTGATAATCGTTTATCTCCCTCTCTATGAGGACCTAATGTTTCCCTTCTACAATTTGGATTTGAACATCTGCCCCCAACACGTTCACAAAGAATTGTCTTAATACGTTCTGAAAAATCAGCTTCTCTCATATGCAACTTCCTCTTTCTATAATTCCAAGGTCCCCTTAGTTACAAAGGATTTAAACTTATTCTATCATATCCCACTATAACAAAAAAGCATAAAAATACCGCCAAACAGACTTATTCTATGTTCAGCGGTACTTCGATACATTTTAAATTTCGTTTTCAAATATTGACATTCCTGCAAGCATCATATCCTCGTCCATATCCAGATTATCACTATCTTCTGGCTCTGTTTCCTCGACTTCTCGACAACTCGTTCCGCCCATTGATTTTTCTATTTCTAACAAAAACTCCTTGTCTTGAAGTAACTGTTTTTTGATAGCGTCTATGCTCACTGCTCCTGTGTATGTTCCTGTTCCTGCTTCTCCATTCTTCATCCACGCCTGAACCAATTCTGTCACAAGTGCTGTCTTGCATCTTTTCTTGGTTTTTAAGTATTCTCCTGCTTCTCTCTGACGTTCATCATCTTCATTAAATATCAATACAACCTTAATCTGTCCCATGACCAGCACCTCCTACCCTCTCCGCAGACGTGCTGTTGTCAGTTTTTCATATCCAATCGCATTCGCCCGGACGTCATCAATAAATTCCACATATTTAAATTCCGGGGAATTTTCAATCTGTTTTCTGAGTAAAAGACTTCCTCCACCAAGAAAGACCGCCGGATTTGTTCTAAAGTCGGTTACATGGGTATGTAGTTTATTGATAATTCTCTGTAACCAGTTTTCTGCCATTCGCTGAATTTCCAGTATGATTTTTTCATCTAATATGGTTTCTTCCTGCATTAAAACCTGTTCTACATCTGACGAATCCAAATGAATGCCATAGTTCTGTTGAATCGCATTGGATATTTCAGACCGTAGAACAGCCATACCGGAACGATCACTGACACGAACTGATAAATCCGGTTTTCCATTTCTGATTACCAAAAGGTCAACTGTTCCATCCCCAATATCAATACAGTTTACCGTTCTATATTTCTTCAAAAGACTTGCCTTAAAACACATGACTGCTGCAAAATTCTGTGGGCTGACAAATACATCTTTTAAATAGAAATTAACGGATTTTCCATTCATCTTAAAACTGATTCCATGTTTTGCATGATCTAAGAAATATTTCTTAAATGAAGTTGCCTGCTGACCGTAATCTGCGGGTGGCAATCCCACGCCAAGCACTACATCTTTTCCCGTTAATGTAATTCCTTTATTACGAGCTTCCATTGCAAGAGCATATAATGTGAGAATAAAGTAATCATCATCTACTGTCTTATCAGCTTTAAACGGCATTTTTGTATCTGACAGGGTATAATATGTTCCCTGATACTCCAAAATATCTTCATTCATAAAGCGTCCCGGTTCAGACACATATCTGACAAGTCCACATGGGAAGCATGCATTCTCTCCCTTCATATTTCCATTTCCATGATCAATTCCAAAAATGATTTCTGCCATCGCTTTTTCCTCCTGTTTTTTAACTGTACTTTAAGTTGCACTAACATATATTTTTGTTCCAAAATTGCTTCTATTTAAGTATCACTTAACTCATTCTTGCTATCACTTTTGTATGTCTTGTTCTACTTAAATATTACTTTTGTACTGTCTCTTATACACATCTCCGAGCCCACGAGACAGGCAGAAATCTCGTATGCCGTCTTCTGCTTGAAAAAAAAAAAAAAAAAAAAAAAGATATATATATATACAAAAAAAAAAAAAAAAAAAAAAAAAAGATTCTTGTT
>OJJT01000879.1_pt1 | contig 10846 bp, 7 predicted proteins | sample 1596281 | NCBI WGS metagenome assembly OJJT01 (sample SAMEA4350145, study PRJEB24818) | metagenome | biome: human; feature: gut; material: faeces | place: Denmark | collected 2013-09
TTCACTGATAATTATGCTTGGTATTATTTTTTTTATTTGTCAAATTAGATTCGTGTTTTTTTTTTTTTTTTTTTTTTTTTTTCAAGCAGAAGACGGCATACGAGATTTCTGCCTGTCTCGTGGGCTCGGAGATGTGTATAAGAGACAGGTATGTATAAGAAATTCGGCTTTGACGATGAAAAGAATATCGTTGTCCGTGGCGAGCCTCTTGTAAAGAGAACCGCTGTTGTACCCGAAAAGGCGATAATAACCGAATAAAGCGAAGGGGGGCATAAAAAGGCTGCAGTATTTGATGATTGAAAAGGATGTGCCTAATGCCGAGTTTATGCAAAGCAAATATTTCTGATAATATCATTTTAGAAATATAAAATAGTCAGTGTATGGCATTGGAAAAGCTTGTGAGTATTTGCGTGGCTATGTACTGTATGCCCAACGATATTTCAGCGCTTTTGCCGGATAATATGGAGGAAAATAATGGATAAAAAGAGAGTTGGTCAGATTAAGGAGCAGTTTGACCTTGTTATACATAATGATGAAAACGCAAACATCGAATTTTGGTATGCCCGTGAGTTGATGTCCTTGCTCGGCTACGAGCGTTGGAACAACTTTGATAAAGCCGTCTCTCGTGCAATGGATTCCTGTGAAAGCGGTGGTATAGAAGTTTCTGACCATTTTCGCGAGGTCGCGAAAATGGTTCCGCTGGGAAGTGGATCACAGCGGAAAATCAAGGACTATATGCTTACCCGTTATGCCTGTTATTTGATTGCACAGAACGGTGACCCTAAAAAAGAAGAAATTGCCTTTGCACAAAGCTATTTTGCCGTCCAGACCAGAAAGCAGGAACTGATTGAAGAACGCATCGCACTGATTGAGCGTACTGAGGCTCGTGGCAGACTGCGTGAATCTGAGAAGCGTCTTTCACAGAATATCTATGAGCGTGGTGTCGATGATGCCGGTTTTGGTCGCATTCGTTCCAAAGGGGATCAGGCTCTGTTCGGCGGTCACACTACACAGGAAATGAAAACTCGCCTCGGTGTGAAAGATAATCGCCCACTGGCAGATTTTTTACCGACACTGACGATTGCGGCAAAAAATCTGGCAACAGAAATGACCAATTATAATGTGGAGGAAAAAGACTTAAAGGGCGAACGTGCTATCACCGGCGAACACGTGCAGAATAATCTTTCTGTGCGTGAGATGCTCGGTCAGCGTGGAATCAAGCCGGAAGAACTGCCGCCTTCCGAGGATATCAAAAAATTGGAGCGGCGTGTAAAATCGCAGGAAAAGAAATTGGCGGCACAAGCGGGGAAACTGCCTGAAGAAAAAGCAGATGTGGGCGTAGATGACAGCGAATAAAGCGGAACTGACCCGGTACGGCAAGGATGAGCCGATCAGAGTCGAGCCTCTTGTAAGGAGAACCGCTGTTGTACCCGAAAAGGCGATAATAACCGAATAAGGCGAAAGGGGGCATAAATGATGCTCCTTTTTATTTAACCGGCAGGCTCTGCGATGATGAAAAAAGCCCGAAATACTGCCGATAATGAAATAAGTCTTGAAATTTGCGGCGATTTAGTATACAATATAATAAGTAATGCTGTAAATCAAACGTATGTGCCTTGCACAGCGGAAAGGAAAATAAATGGAAAAAGTAATCAGCTTTTTAACAAATAAATGGTTCAAATTCGGTGTGTCGTTCCTGTCGATAGCCTATCCCGTGTTTCTGGGCTTCGTGGCGTGGCTTTTTATGGGATATTATCTTGAGCCGACGCACCAGGGCGCACTTGTTACGCTTTATATCTTTATCAATATTATCTTCTTCGGGATTATGCTTTTCACAAGAAAGCAGATAGTCACGAGAATCGTTGCGATAATTTCGCCTTTTTTGGCGTTCGCTATACTTCTGTTCGGCTTCGGCAACTGGTTTGCCGCAGTGCCTCCGATAGTCGTAAGTGTACTTATATTCCTGCTGAGCGGTGCGGGCGAGACCACAAAGATCATTATCGGCACTATATATCTGCTTATGTATGTAGTAGGAGTGCTTGTTTATCTGACTTTCAAGATGCTGTTCGGAAACATTACTCTTATGGATGTCGATCTGTCTGCAAGAAGCACAAGCTACCGCTATTCGCCTGACAAGCAGTACAGAATAGTTCTTTATGTCGATCCTGAGGGCGACACCAGCCGTTCGGTATCCTTCTATCTTGAAGAAACAGACGGAGATATAAGCCTGCCGTTCCTTGAATGCCGTAACGCATTGGGCGGTATCCATATAATAACCTCCGACTATAACAAGCCTGCCGATGTCAAGTGGAAAGACAAGCATACGCTTTATGTTGACGGCAGAAAGCGTGAATTCAACTTCGACGCAGTATCGACAGATGACACGTCGGAAGACTATTAAAGGACCTGCGGAAAGGAAAAGCGGATATGAGTATAAAAAGAACAGTCAGCTTAACCGGTATAAATTCGAGTGAGATATATTCTCTTTCATATCCGCAGTCTGTCCTTAAATTTGCCGAATATGACTTTTCCGGCTTTATCAGACGCTGTACCGATTATTGCAAAAGATGTGCGGAAAGCGGAGAGTACAGACTTGAGGATATTGTTGTGCTCCGTAATTCACTCGGTGCGTGTCACAAATATGTTGAGGCAAATATCCACGGCATTTATGAAAAAGCGGTACAGGATCTGTTTATAGAATATCTTTGCAGAGAAAAGGGGCTTGGCATATCTTCCTTATGGAATGAGCTTATAAATGCCAAAACTCCGTTTGAAAAGCTCATATTTACAAGGCTTACCGAATATCGTCACAATAAGGCGGTAAACCGCTGGGTGAGCCTTCTTCAGCTTCAGGAATACGCAAAACGCAAGATAGACTTTGTGTTCGGTGAAAAGGTTACGGCAGAGCAGGCATTTGCAAAGCGTGATTATTTTGATCTGACATTCAGCGTAGCCGCAAATGAGATGGGCTATCCGTCAGAATGCTTTACCGCCGCAAAGGTGTACACTGTCGGCAGGCTGCCGTCTGCTCCGTTCATAACGAGCAATATTTCTAAGGCGATAGCGGCTTCGGCACTTCCCGAGATCGAATATGAGGGCGAGCACAGACCGTTTGCCGCTCTGCATTCGGACAGCGAGGCGATGGATGTCTTTGCTAAGATAAAGAATTATGTTCCCGAAAAACCGGATTCGGTGCTGAACACGATAATAACAACGATGCGTTCTCTGCCGAAGAAGGTGTACGTTTCGGACAGCCTCAAGGCGATAATAGATCTGGAAATAGACCTTTTGCTTGAAAGCGGGGGAGTTCTTCAGCACTGCGAACGCTGCGGAGAGTATTTTATTCGTGACAAGGATTACGACTATGACTATTGCAGTAAGGCTCAGTCGGGCGGCCGCACCTGCCTTGAGATGAGCACGGCGGTACCTCCGAGAACACCGGATGAAATAAGACGGCTTGAGGATATGACCAAAGAGCTGTACACATATATGTCGAAGCGTATAAACGTCGATCTTACACAGCGTGATTTTGCAGAGTGGTATCAGAGCTTTATGGCTATAAAGGAGAGCATTCTTCACAATACGCTCAGCGTTTCGGAATTCAGAGAATTTGAGAAGTATTCTCACGATCTGCATTTTGCACCGGTCAAGCACGAAGCCGAAAGCAAGAGCGAGCCGTCCGCACAGGAAAGCAAAGAAAAAAACGGCAAGGCAAAACAGCCCGAGGTAAAGCCTTTTGTTTTTGAACGGGTAGACCGCAGTGTTCTTTACGAGCAGGAAAACCGCCGCAGAAAGCAGGAGCAGGAACGTGAGCTTTATGATATGATGCAGGAAAGCGCCGCACCCGTACAGCAGGAAGCGGCCGCACTGCAAAACGAAGCTCCTAAGGCACCTGTTCACGTTGTAAAGGCCGATGAAACGGATAAGCTGGATGTCAGCCTGTTTGAAAATCCGTTCGACAATGCTTTCGAAAGCGAGATCTCCGAGCTTGAAAAGGTCAGCGGTTATGATTTCAAGCCGCTTGACGATATTTTCAGTTTCGGCGGAGCAGATGACAAATTACAGCAGGCACCCGGCGGATATACAAATGAAGGCAATGCGGACGAAGACAGGCCCGATAAAGACGATAACGCATATACAGAGCCTGCTGTTGATACGGGCTTTGCAGGCGAATTTGCAAAAGCCGACTACAGCATAAAGCACTCTGTAACGCCTAAGAGCAACTATGCGGCAAATATGTACAGGCATACCGTTGAAACAACGCAGACAGCGGCAGAAGATTTCCCTGAGGTACAGCAAAGCGGAGAACGTCTGACGCAGGATGATTTTGATATTCTGCCGTCCTCGCCGTCACTTACTGTACCAGTCGGAGAAAAAGCGTCCGTAAAAGCAAAGTCTGAGGAAAAGCCGGCTGTGAGCGAAAAGCACACTCCGCCTGTTATAAAGCTGGACGCTCCTTCCGTAGACAGCCTTACCGATGCCGATGATATTCCGGGAGCGGACAGACGCAGACGTGACAACGGCGGCACAATGAACAGAAATACAGCAAAACGGCTGCTTGACGGCATAATAAAGCCGACAAAGATACGCAATCCGTTTATAGATGAAAATGATGATGAATAAATACGAGTTGAAGCGTATACTGCTTGATTGGTTCTTCCCGAACCGCTGTCCCTTGTGCAGTAAGGTCATAGGAAGAATGGATTATATCTGCGATAAATGCGCCTGCGAATTCGAGTATAACGAGAAAGAGGAAAGCCTTTGCGGCGGCAGGCTGTTAAGCGTATGCCGTTATAACAAAAAGACTTCGCCTGTAGTTATAGGTGCAAAGAAGCACCGTGACGGCAGTAAAATCAGTTTTATGGCATATACGCTTGTACAGAAGATTACAGGGTACTATGAAACTCTGCCGGATGTCATCGTACCTGTTCCCATTTATTATACGGATAAAATCAAAAAAGGCTACAGCCATACCGAGAAGATATGCCGTGAGATTTCCGAAATAACCGGCATACCGACAGTTAACGCCGTTGTCAAAACAAGAAAGACCGCACAGCAAAAAACGCTCGGTAAGAAAGAGCGTGAAAGCAATCTCGACAATTGCTTTACTGTGACAGAGCCGACAAAGCTCAACGGAAAGCATATTCTCATAATTGACGATGTAACGACTACCGGAGCAACGCTGACCGAAATGTATAAAACCATAAACAATTGTGAAGGCTGTTTATGTACCGCTATAGATTTTGCGGTGTTTGCAAGAACGTAAAAAAATATAATAACAGCATCAACCCCTGCACCGTTCAGACAATCGGTGTGGGGGTTGCTGTTATTATTGAAGCTATGAAAGCAAAGCTGTACGTTCAGCGCTACAGCTTTTTTCTTTCTGCCGGTTCATCGGGTTTTCCAATCTGAATATAGCAGTTGCAGGCACGGTTCAGAAATTCAGCACGGCAGGCTGTAAATGTCAAGAGGTATGTAAGCTGTTTTCGTGGCTGTTTTGCGCCTTGATATACGGTGGGGAATGTGGAACGCAGAAAAATATACTTGTCCGACGGTTTTACTTTGACTGTAATCTTTTGCTCAAGGGCAGGGAGAAAAATTCAACTCGGTTACGGGAAAAGTTTACAATGAGATTTGGCTTACTGATGGGATTTACAGCAATATGACAATTTGATAGGAATTTTGCGTGGAATTTGACGGTGGAAAATATATTTGTTGTGTGATAATATGAAAAATAATAAACGGAATGTGCAAATTTTATATCGGTTATATCAAAATACACGTTTCGTATGCAGTAAAGCCGCAAGGCTGTCAATATTCAAACGGAGGAAATCAGATGCAAGCGAGAGATTTAAAAAATATTATCGAAAGTGAAAATCATGAACTGAAAACTCAGTTCTGCAATGTTCCGTTTACAATTACTCCTGACAGGAACATTTATAACATTATCAGAAACAAGTACAAGGAACTGGCTCTTGAAGCGCAGACAAAATTTGCAGAGATAAACGAGCAGTTTGAGGATCTTGACGATCTTATAAACAATGCTCCGAGCGCTTTTGTATACTGCATTGAAAAGGCTCTGCTCGAGCTGATACAGGATATAATCAGCGTGGATATTTATACAATAGATAAAGATGCTGTTGTGAATATGGCTTTTGACGGTGTATATTTTGACGAATTCACAGAAGCGTTCAAGGTCATTGACAAAAAGTATGAAAAGATACTTACCGATCTTAACGATGCCGAATATGCAAGAGAACTGAGAAAAGAGAGCAGACCTCGCTGGCAGTCGGCTACATTCGGCGGAAATGCCATAAACGCCTGGTCAAATCAGCTTGATGCAACGGCAATGAATATCACCGAGGGTATAGCGTACAGCCTTGTTAATGCGGTCGGAAATATGATGAGCCGCAGCTATGCACGTTCACAGATAAAGGAACTTTTTAACACAATGAGTCTTCGTCAGGATATGGTGAACAGTGTTTATGATTCCTGCTTCAATCTGCATTTATTACTGCTTGATATAGTAGAGAAGAACACCGCAATAAAGTTTGACGGTACTGTGAGTGCGGCTGATACGCAGAAAGCACAGGCTATGTTCAACAATATGATGTCTATAAGTCTTCCCCCCGAAAAGAGAGATGCTTTTATCGTGCAGATATTCGAGCTTGATCCTTACGAGGACAGTTTCTATTCAAAGCTGATTGATACAATGGGCGATGAGGATGACTCCATAGGAAAATTCTCCGAATTTTTCGGCGTGAATATATTCGACATCAAGAACGATATTCTTGCTCGCTTTGTAAACGATAATATCGGTGAAACCGAAGAAGATGCTGTGAAGTGCAAGGGACTTATGGAGGAGTATGCCGCAAAGATAGGGCTCAGTACCGTACAGATTGTACAGGCAAGGAATATAGTGGAAGAACGTCTTAAATATTTCAACGACCTTTATTGCACCGTAGACGGCGTTCTTATGGACTCAAGAGCGGAAGCAGACCTTGCAAGAGAAGAACTTCCGCAGATTACGGCGATATTTGAAACGGTTACAAAGCCGACCGACAAGTCTGACCTTGATTATGAAAACGACCTTATCGAAAAGAGAAAGCAGATAGATTCGTTCAAAACAAAAGTTAAGGATAAATATCTTGAAAGTATAGACGCATTGCTTGCCGATTTCGACAGGCTTTTCAGAAAAGAGGGAAAATTCGACCGTAGCCTGACGAGAGAAGAAGCGGGGGCAATAAGAGCCTTTGAATATGTAAAGGGCATGAGAATAACATCTTTTGAAGAGCGTGACAACGCTGTTAAGATGCTGACCGAGCGTTTGCCGCATCTCGGTATAACCGAGGCACAGGCTGAAAACGCTTACGCTTATCTGGACGAGGTCGAAAAGAACCTTTGCGTAATTGACGGAATACAGTTTGCAAACAGGGAAGAGGCTTTAAAGGCTACCGCAGAGCTTAACGAGATAACGGCAATAGTAAATGCCGTGCCGAAGCCTGACAAGAACAGCGTTCTTCCTTATGAGAAAATGCTTGATGAAACAAAGGCAAAGCTGGAATCTTATGAAACAGACGTAAAAAACAAGTATATCGGAATTATCGAGCAATACAAGGCAAAGTTCGACACAACATTCCGTACGGTAGGATTTACGGTGTATGAAACAAGAAAAGAAGCGGCGGCACAAAGAGCACTGAATTTTGCAAAGAGCGTGATTCCCAAGGGTTACACCGAGCAGGATCTGATTGATGCAAGGCAGAAGGTCGATGAATTTCTGTTAACGGTCGGAATAACCTTTGAGGAAGCAGAGCAGGTTAGTGAGCTATTCAGACAATGCTATCTCAATGTCAATACCGTTGACGGAATTGCTTTCAACAGCAAGGAAGAAGCAGAAGCGGCAAGAGCTGAGCTTGCTGAGATTACCGCTATAATGAGCGATGTACCGAAACCGAATCCCGATCTTCTTCTCGATTATGAGCAGAAGCTGTTCGATGTAAAGGCAAAGCTTGAAAGTTACAAGACGCCGGTAAAGGATAAGTATATTGCGATTATTGACGATTATATAGCAAAGTTTGATACGACCTTCAAGACGACAGGAGCGTTTTCAAAGGCAGAAACACGTCAGCAGGCGGCGCAGATAAGAGCATTGAAGCTGGTAAAATCCATAGCACCGACCGGTTGCACCTATGATGACATTGACAAGGCGATAAAGGCGCTTGATGACACGTTGCCGAAGCTTGGTATAGACAAGACACTCGCAACCGATGCGACAGATTACATACAGGCACAGGAGGACAAGCTGAATACGGTTGACGGAGTAGTTCTGCCTGACAGGGAGAATGCCGCCCTCGCCAAAAAGGAGCTTGAGGAGATACAGAATATAATGTTCAAGGTCGCACCTCCGCAAAATGAGCCTTTACTGAGCTATGAAAGAAACTTGCTTGAAATCGAGGATAAGCTGTCACAGCTCAGGACTCCCGTAAAGGATAAGTATATAGGTATTATCAAAAAGCATCTGGTGGATTTTGACGAAAAGTTCAGAAAGGTATCACTTATCAAAACCGCCGCAACAAGAGAAGAAGCGGCAAAGGAAAGGGCTCTTAAATTCGTGAAGAGCAAGACTTACAACACAGTAACCGATGTCAATAATGCAAGGAACGAGCTTGCAGAGCTTCTTCCCGAACTCGGCATAACATCAGAGCAGGCGACCGAAGCAAATGAATATCTCACAAATACCGAAAACAAGCTGAACGGAACTGCACCGCAATCAAAGCTGAAAGGCGTTTTCGGTATGTTCAAAAAGTAATATCGGTATAAAAGTAAACCGACATATAAAATTATCCCGCACCTCAGAGTGCGGGATAATTTTTATGCGTTGTCAGTTGTTTCTTGAGCATTTTTCCGCATCGATGGCAAGAACAAGCATCAATACATACAATGCGTCCTGTGGGTCTTGCACGTCAAGCACATAGGTATCTGTCCAGTTCCAGATTTCTTTGGATACACAAGCTATGTAACGACCGGTACAGTCACGGATGTTATAATCCCACTCAAGCCAGTCGCCGTCTATATTCCAGCCGTTATAATCAATGTTGAATCTGGGTCTTATGAATGTAAACTCTTTGCTGATGCAGCCGACATAACGAGAGTCGACATACATCTCAAACTTCGGAAGCCAGGTAAACACCTTTTCCTTAATGTATCCGACTTCTTTTCCGCAGGAGTTATAAATACGGAGCAGGTGTCCCCATGCAAGCTCACCTTTTACAACGAACGCAGTATTTCCGGCTTCATCATAAATGTCGTAGCTGTCAAACCACGAGAATAATCTTTGTTTGAATAAAAGTTTCATTTATTACTTTCTCCTTGATGCGTGAAAATACATATTATGTGCCATTAAATCTTTAGCCGGAATAATTCCGGTTTTCAAGTTCAGTATAGCATATCAGGATTTAAAAGTCAAAGGTGATTATATTATAATTATGACGGTGTCAGGGAAGTGCTGTCAGGTGCGGAAAATGTGGGATAATTTTTATGCGTTTTGTACTACCGTACATAAAAAATTCCACACCCATATATATGAGCGTGGAAAAAATGGCGGAGCCGAGGTGTCATCATTGTCGTCAATGTACGTTATATGATTATTACATAAAAGCTTTCATATGTCAGAATAACGGTACAAAAGAAAAATACACACTTGCACAGATGGTTATTTTCTGATATAATTAAATATACAATTAAAATACGGGGTGATTACATGAATACAGAATGGCTGACAGAGCTTGGACGGAATTTTAAAACATTAGAGTGCCGTATCGACTCATATAATATTTTTCAGGTACTTGAAATTGAGAGCAAAGAGGTTCTGATCTGCCGCTTTCTCGGAGATCTTCTGGATCCGAATGGCAGTCATGGTTGCGAAATTGAATTTCTCAAACGTTTTTTCGAACTGCTTAAAGCAGAAGAGGTTTCTGACGCAGAATTGATGAATGCGAAGGTTGTGCTGGAAGAACACACGGACAATAACCGCCGCATTGACATTGTGATTCACTTGTCAACGGAAGTCTATCCGATTGAAGTAAAGATATGGGCAGAAGATCAGGACGGGCAGTTGTATGATTATTTGGAGTATTGCAAGAAGCTGAATGCTTCCGGGATATATTATCTGACACCGACAGGATGGTTGCCGTCAGAAAAAAGCACACATGGTCTGCCAAAGAATTTTGTTAAGTGCTTATCATTTCAGGATGACATCAAATCATGGCTGGAAGGTTGTAAGATCTGTAAGCCGGGAGTGCAGGAAATAGTGAAACAATTCAAGGAGGTAATTGACTGTATGTGTAAATCGGCAAAAGAGTGGGGGATAATCGAAAAATGTGTTTTTGAAGACAGAGATCCTGATAAACAACGAGCTGTATTCGGCATTCTTGAAAATGCCGATTGGATCAAAAGAAGATTTCAGGAAGATTTTATCAGAAATCGTATTGAACTTCCGAATGGTTGGAAATTTGCCGAACTGCAAGACGATGAAAAAAAGGAATACAAGTATGCAATTTTGAAAGTCATTTCTGAAAAAAGCGGAAATGCACTCGGATATATATGCGTTGAAAAGAATTTGTACATATATGCTACAGGGAATGCCCGGTGCATAGACGAATGGAAGGATGAAAATACTGATTTCCCGTGGCAATATTTAACATACGATCTGTCTCTTATACACATCTCCGAGCCCACGAGACAGGCAGAAATCTCGTATGCCGTCTTCTGCTTGAAAAAAAAAAAAAAAAAAAAACAGAAAAGACATAAAAAAAAAAAAAGAAGAAACAGAGAAAAAAGAAGAAAA
>OJJT01000880.1_pt1 | contig 10809 bp, 9 predicted proteins | sample 1596281 | NCBI WGS metagenome assembly OJJT01 (sample SAMEA4350145, study PRJEB24818) | metagenome | biome: human; feature: gut; material: faeces | place: Denmark | collected 2013-09
TATTGAGCCATAGAATTCTTTTTTCTGTTTTTTTTTTAGTTTTTTGTTTTTTTTTTTCTTTTATTTTTTTATCTTTTTTTTTTCTTTTTTTTTTTTTTCAAGCAGAAGACGGCATACGAGATTTCTGCCTGTCTCGTGGGCTCGGAGATGTGTATAAGAGACAGGCTTTAGAATATCCTGATACCTGTACCACTTTTGGAAGTCAAAAAGCTGATCGGAGCCAATGAACAAAACGAATTCCCCATTTGGATAGATCTCTTTCAATTTTACCAGCGTGGTATAAGTATAGCTTTTTTCCCTGCTTTCCAGTTCAATGGTGGAGATTTCAATTTTGTCCGCGCAGGGCAGCGATTCTACCGCCAAGCGAATCATAGCGATCCGGTGCGTCGCCGGGATCAAATCCCCGGCGCTCTTATGGGGCGGATTGGCTGTGGGCACAATCAACAACTTGTCCAGGCCGCCGAAAGGCGTTTGAGCACGATAGAGCGTGTCCAGCAAATGCAGGTGGCCGTTATGGATAGGATTAAACGCCCCGCCGTAAATGCCAATGCGCATTTTATCTGCCATAATACTTGGGTCGGTCATACTTGGCGTAGGGATTTTTTTCTTCTTTCTCCCGCTGCCGCTGGCGCATACCTTTAATGTGCACCTTTTTCTTTTTCACTTTCTTGTCACCGGCGCGGGCAGCTTTCTTTGCGCGCACCTTTTCTTCATCAATGGGGCGTTGCAGCACAATCATGCCGCCGATCACCTGGATCACATTGGCACCCAGCGCCTCGCCCAGCGCCTGCGCCAACTCCTTGGGCGGCTGGGGGGCAGACTCCAGGTGCACTCGCACCTTGATCAGCTCCCGCACATCCAGTGCGTCGTCCAGCTGGGCGATCAGGTTGTCAGAGATCCCCTCTTTGCCGATTTGGAAGATGGCCTCCAGTCCGTTGGCCTTGGCACGCCACGCGGCCCGTTCTTTACTTGTCATATCCGTTTCTCCAATTCTGCCGCCAGGGTACGCAACGCGCGCCCTCTGTGGCTGATTTTGTCCTTTTCTTCTGCGGTATAGCGGCCAAAGCTGCGGCCCTCTACCAAAAACAGCGGGTCATAGCCGAACCCGGCGTTGCCGTCCCGCTCAAAACCGATGTGCCCGTGGCATTCGCCACGCACCGTCAGTTCTTCCCCATCCGGGAACACGCAGCAAATGGCGCACACATAATAGGCGGTGCGCTGCTCCATAGGCACGCCCTCCAGCTTTTGCAGCAGCAGGTCGTTGTTGGCCTCATCGTTCCCATGACCGCCGGAGAACCGGGCGCTGTAAATGCCCGGCGCACCGTCCAGATAATCCACGCACAAACCGCTATCGTCTGCAATGGCCGGCAGACCGGTAACCTGGCAGGCACTGCGTGCCTTTAAGGCGGCATTGGCCTCAAAGGTGTCGCCGTCCTCCACCACATCCGGCAGCTCCAGCTCCAGCATGGCGGCGGTTTTCACCTCGATACCCAGGGGCGAGAGAATGCGCTGCATCTCTGCCAGCTTCTTTTGATTATTACTTGCTAAGATAAATTCCATTTTACTTTTGCGACCCTTTCTCCGCTTTTTCGTCTGCTGCCGCTTCGGCGCTGCCGATAAAGGAGGCGATTTCCTCCTCGTCCACCTCTGTGGGCGCCTTGTCAAACAACCCGGCGGCAAAGGCGTCTGCGTCAAAGGGCTGTAAATCGTCGATCTGCTCGCCTACGCCTACAAACTTCACCGGCACATCCAACTCGTTATTGATGGCCAGCACCACACCGCCACGGGCGGTGCCGTCCAACTTGGTGAGCACAATACCGGTAATGCCCGCTGCGTCCTTAAAGTCCTTGGCCTGGTTCACGGCATTTTGACCGGTGGTGGCGTCCAGCACCAGCAGCACCTCCTTAGAGGCCCCCGGCAGCTCCCGCTCAATGACTCGGCTGATTTTGTTCAGTTCATCCATCAGGTTCTTTTTATTGTGCAGTCGGCCGGCGGTATCAATAATAATCACATCCGCACTTCTGGCCTTACCGGCGGCAATGGTGTCAAATACCACGGAGGCCGGGTCCGCTCCCTCGGCGTGCTTGATCAGCTCCACATCTGCCCGCTTGGCCCACACTTCCAGCTGCTCAATGGCAGCGGCACGGAAGGTGTCTGCCGCGCCCAGGATCACCTTACGGCCTTGATTTTTCAGCCGCAGAGCCAGCTTGCCGATGGTGGTGGTCTTGCCTACACCGTTCACGCCGATGACCAAAATCACAGAGGGCTTGGTGCGCAGGGACAGATAGCTGCCGCCCCACACAATACCGGACACAATGTCCTTCATCGTCTCCCGCACCTGGGGCACGCTGGTGATCTTGTCGTTCTCAATTTTCGCTTTCAGATCCCGGATCACTCGCTGGGCAGTGGGAATACCCACATCGCCCATAATGAGCACTTCTTCCAGCTCGTCGTACAGATCGTCCGTGATCTCCTGATGGCTCTCCATCACATCGTCCAGCTGGGCGGTAATGCCCTCGGTGCGGGTCTTTTTCAGACCCTTTCTGAATTTAGAAAAAATACCCATTCTTTATTCCTCCAATCCCATTTTGGCTGCCAGTTCCGCCGTTTGCAACTCCAGCAGTTTGGACACGCCCTTCTCCTGCATGGTCACGCCGTAGAGCACATCCGCCTCTTCCATGGTGCCCCGACGGTGGGTAATGCTGATAAACTGGGTCTTGTCCGTCATACGGCGCATATACTTAGCAAAGCGCTCCACATTCACATCGTCCAGCGCCGCCTCCACCTCGTCGTAAATACAAAACGGAGAGGGAGTCACCTTCAGCACACTAAAGAGCAGTGCCAGCGCCGCCAGCGACTTTTCGCCGCCGGAGAACAGGTTAATGTTCTGCACCGACTTGCCCGGGGGCTGAATTTTAATTTCAATGGCGGACTCCAAACAGTTGTCCGGTTCTTCCAAAATCAACTCGCCCTTGCCCCCGCCGAAAAAGTCTGTAAAGCAGGCGGCAAACTCGGTGTTGATCTTCTGAAACTGGGTCAGGAATTTCTCGCTCATAGAGGCGGTCAGGTCCTCAATGATCTTGTTCAGCTCTGACTTGGAGCGCTCCACATCGTCGATCTGTTCTTTCAGGAATGTGTAGCGCTCGGACACCTCTTTGTATTCCTCAATGGCGCCCACATTGATGGAGCCCAGCTTTTTGATCGCCACTTTGATCTCATGCAGGCGCTTTTTGGCCTCGGCCATATTGTCAATTTGAATGTTCAGTGCCTGGGCCTCTCGGCGGGTCAGCTCGTACTGCTCAAAGAGCATATCGCCCAGCTCGTCATATTCCTTTTGCATCGCGTTCTTGCGCTCTTCCAGCCGTACCAACTCGGCAGACAGCTGCTGGCGCTCCTGGCTCTTGGCCCGCTCGGCGGCGCGCAGGTCGCCGGTGGTCTTTTCGCCATCCGTTCGGGCAGCGATCTTTTGCTGTACCGCCTCTTCCGCTCGGGCTGCACGCTCCCGCAGTTCCCCAGCCTCTGCCTGCAACTGCTCCGTTTGGGCGGCAAAGCCGGTTTGGGCGGCGCGGATTTGGTCAATCTCTCGCCGGGTGGCAGCCACCCGATCCGCTGCGCTGTTCTTCCGGGCCAGCAGATCCTCAATGCTCATTTTGGCAGCAGCGCTATCCTTGGCCAAAGTTACCAGATCCAGGTTCAGCTGCTCTGTCTGACGGCGGGTCTCTTCTCGCTGTGCGGTAATGGCGGCTGCCTGGCTGCCTGCCTGCTCCAAGGCGGCGCGGGTGTCTGCAATGGCACTTTCAAACCCGGCGGCCTTGGCGTTGGCAGCGTCCAGGTCCTGCTGCAATGCCTGCACACGATCGGCTGCATTGTCTTTCTCTTGCTGCAACGCCTGCTGCTGGCTCTCGGCGGCAGACAATTTCTCGCAAATTAGCTTGTCGTCGCCCTGGGCACGGATCAGATCCTCCTGGGCCTGTTTCATATCCGCCTGGGCACCTTGCAGCTTGGCAGCGGCAAAGTTGGCCTCCTCCACGGCGGTTTTATACTCTGCTTGCACATCATGCATCTGCCCCTCCAGGGCCTTGACCTCGCTGTGCAGCGCTTCGATCTGATTGGCACGGGACAGCACCCCGGCACCCTTGGCACGGGAACCACCGCTCATGGAGCCGCCCGGGTTCATCACCTGGCCGTCCAAGGTCACAATGCGAAAGCGGTTGTGGTACTGCTTGGCCATACCGATGGCAGAGTCCAAGTCCTCCACAATCACCGTGCGACCCAGCAGGTTAGAGATGATCTGGCTGTACCGGCGGTCGCAGTCTACCAGCTCCGGCGCCAGCGCCACATAGCCAAAGCAATCCTCCAGACCCCGCTCCTCTAACCGGCGGCCCTGAATGTTGCTGATGGGCAGGAATGTGGCTCGCCCGGCGTTGTTCTGCTTTAGGTACTGCATAGCGCGCTTGGCATCTGCCTCGTTATCCGTCACAATATTCTGCATGGCGGCGCCCAGCGCCACCTCAATGGCCGTGGAATGGGCATCCTCTACGGTGATCAGCTGGGACAGCACCCCGTGGATCCCCCGCAGCGCACCGGCTCTGGATTGGCGGATCACCGCCTTTACCGCACCGGAAAAGCCCTCCATATTCTTCTCTAAATCCGACAGCAGATTGGCTCGCTGCCGCTTTTGCTGCACGGCGGCGGCCAGTTCGTCCAGTTTGGACTTGATTTTCTCCGCTGCGGCGGTTTTGCCCTGCAGCTTCATTTGATAGCCGGACAGCGCATTGCTGTTCTCATCAATGCGCTGCTGCAAGAACGCCAGATTCTCCTGGCTTTCCTGCTGCTGGGCAAGGATTCGCTGGGTCTCCTTGCCGCAGGCAGCCAGCAAGTCGTCCACGGAGCCGGAGCGCTGCCCGATCTCCTCCATAGAAGAAGCGGCGGCGGAGGCCTGTACCTTGGCGTCAGACAGCTGCAAGGTCAGGTCGCTGAGCTTGCGGTTCAGTTCCGTAGTCTCCTTTGTATTGCTATCGCCGGAGTCCAGCAGTGCCTGGCTCTGGCGGGTGATTTTCTCCAGTTGGCGGCGCTTTTCCGCTCCGGCAGCATCGTTATCCCCAATGGTTTGGCGCAGCCGCGCCAGCCGTTCCTCTAAGGTGGCGCCGGTCTGGTCCGCATCACGGATCTCCTGTTCCAGGCGCTCCACGGTCTCGGTTTGGTGCTGCAAATTGGTCTCCAGTACCCGGATCTCTGCGTCCTTGCGCAGCGCCTCCTCCTCCAGCTTTTGGGAGGCCAGGCGTTGCTCCTCAATCTCCACATTCAGCTGCGCAGCACCGGCGGCAACTTCTTCGATCTTCTTCTCAATCTCTGCCAGATCCGCCTCACAAATTTGGTAAGAGGCACCGGCGGCGTCAATGCGGTGCTCCTGCTCCCGCAATTCATCTGTAAAGCGGTCCAGCTTTTGCAGCCAAACGCCGATCTCCAGTTCTTTCTTTTCCGCACTCAGGTCTAAAAAGGCAGCCGCCTTTTCGCTTTGGACTTTCAAGGGGCCTACCCGGCTCTCCAACTCGCCCAAAATATCCAGCAGGCGCACCAAATTCTCCTGTGCCTGCTCCAGCCGCCGCTGGGCATCTGTTCGCTTGTGGCGGAAGCGAGAGATTCCCGCCGCCTCTTCAAACAGTTCCCGACGGTCCTCATTCTTGGCAGAAATAATCGAATCGATCTTGCCCTGACCCACCAGAGAATAGCCATCAGCGCCCAAGCCCGTGTCCATAAACAGCTCGCGAATGTCCTTGCGCCGCACCTGCTCGCCGTCGATCTTGTACTCGCTCTCGCCGCTGCGGTAATAGCGGCGGGTGACGGTGACAATCTCGCCCCGGTCCTTTAAGGTGCCGTCGCTGTTGTCCAGGGTCAGCTGCACCTGGGCAAAGCCCAGCGCCTTACGGGCAGAGGTGCCGCCAAAGATCACATCCTCCATCTTAGAGCCGCGCAGAGACTTGGTGCTGGTCTCGCCCAGTACCCAACGCACCGCGTCGGAGATATTGCTCTTGCCGGAGCCGTTGGGTCCCACCACGGCGGTGATGCCCTTGCCAAAGTTCAGCACCGTTTTGTCCGGGAAGGACTTAAACCCCTGCATTTCAAGTGTTCTTAATACCATATTCGATCCTCATTTCGCCCGCCAGGGCGGTATCTGTTTGTAACCGGATTTGATACTGCCTTGCGGCCAGTTCATCCAGATTTTGTTTTTTATTTCCCACAAAGCGAGAGTAGTACCGGGGGTGCACCGTCACGGTGTATGCGCCCGGCGGATACGCCAACACCCGGCGCAGCAACATACGGGAATACACCAGTTCGCCAAAGCTGTCATGAAAGGCACCGGCCACCATTTTTTCCTTTACCTCCGGGCTGCTGTGCAGTCCCAGACGAATGATCCGCACCCCTGCCTTAGTAAACAGCGGCACCAGCCGGCTGCACAGGTCCACCGCCTGCGCCACCGTTTGGGGCACATAGTCCCCGCTGCGGTATTGGCGTTCCAGCTCCGTGCCCGCCAGCACCACCGTTGGGTAAATCCGCACGGTGGCCGGGCGCAGGGCGATCAGCTGCCGTGCCGTTTCCAAGGCGGTATCGTCCGTATCGCCGGGCAGGCCGGTCATCATCTGCACGCCCAGTTCCAGCCCCGCTCGGTGCACGCACTGGGCGGCGGCAATACTGTCCGCTGCCTTGTGGCCCCGGCGGCACCGGGTCAGCACCCGGTCATCCATACTCTGGCACCCCAGTTCCACAGCAGTCACGCCGTAGGATTTTAGCAGTGCCAGCACCGCGTTGTCTACGCAATCCGGCCGGGTAGACACCCGAATGCCTGTGGCCTTGCCGGCCTGCACATACGGTGCGGCGGCAGCCAGCAGGGACTGCATATACGCCGGGTCAATGGCGGTAAAGGAGCCTCCAAAAAACGCAATTTCATAGCTGAAACCGTCTTTTTCAAAGGCTTTCTCACAAGCGGCGCGCACATCTGCCGGCGTAGGCGGCGCCGTTTGGCCGCTGATGGTGCGCTGATCGCAAAAAGTGCACCGGCACGGGCAGCCGATATGGGGCACAAAAATGCTGATATTGCCCTTTCTCATAGGCCCATCAGGTGCAGCGCCTCTTTGGCCGCCTCCTGCTCCGCTTCCTTTTTGCTGCGACCCACACCGGAGCCGATCACATTGGAATTGAGCCGCACCTGCACCTGAAAGCGCTTGTCGTGGTCCGGGCCGCTCTCTCCCACCAACACATAGGTTACATTTTCCCCCGGGTTCTGCTGTACCACCTCTTGCAGGGTGGTCTTGTAGTCCTTAAAGGCGGTGGTGTGATTCTCCAACGCCGGTACTAAAAAGCGGAGAATGTGCCGCTTGGCCGGTTCCATACCGCCGTCCAAATAAATGGCGGCGATCAGCGCCTCAAAGGTATTTTCCAGCGTGGAGGGGCGCTCCCAGCCCTTAGTGTGGATCTCACCCTTGCCCATACGCAGGTAGCTGCCCAGGTCGATCTGGGCGGCAAACCCAGCCAGGCTTTGGGTGCACACCAGCGCCGAGCGCAACTTGGAAAGTTGACCCTCCGGCATATCCGGGAACCGGGTGTACAGCAGCTCTGCAGACACAATGGACAGCACCGCGTCCCCCAGGAACTCCATACGCTCGTTGCAACGCACGCGGCCGTGGCGCTCGTTGGCGTAGCTGGAATGGGTCAGTGCCTCCTGCAACAGGCTGCGATCCTGAAAGGTATATCCAATCTTATGTTCCAAAGATTCCATAACCGAACTTCCTCTTATTCTGCCGAGGCAGCAGGCGCTGCCAGGGCGGTTTCTATATGGCCGATCAGGTCGTTTTGCAAAAACCAGACCGCCTGTTTGATGGCATTCTTAAAGGTGCGGGCGTCTGCGGAGCCGTGGGCCTTAACCACCGGCTTTTGTACCCCCAGCATTACGGCGCCGCCGTATTCTTTATAGTCAAACTTGGCTTTCATATTCTTTAGCCCGCCGGACACACCCAGGGCAGACAGCAGCGTAAAGGCGTTCTTCTTGAACAGGCCCTTCATCTCGTTCATCAGCACCTTGGCCACGCCCTCGTAGGTCTTTAAGATCAGGTTGCCGGTAAAGCCGTCGGCCACCACCACATCCGCGTCCCCAAAGGGAATTTGGCGGCCCTCGATATTGCCCACAAAATTGTACGGTGCGGCAGTCATCAGGTCATAGGCCGCCCGCACGGTGGGGGTGCCTTTGGTGGGTTCTGTTCCGTTATTGGCCAGAGCCACCCGCGGGTTCTTCACATGGAGCACATGCTGCATATACAGGGAACCAAGCAGCCCAAATTGGTACAGGAACTCCGGCTTACATTCTGCATTGGCGCCGCAGTCCATCATCAAAAAAGGCTTGCTTGCAGAGGGCATAACCGAGGCAATCGCCGGTCGCTTAACCCCTTTAATCCGCCCGGTGATCAGCGTAGCGCCTACGGTCACGGCACCGGTATTGCCGGTGCTGACCAACGCGTCCCCCTCCCCGGCTTTCAGCAGCTGAAACGCCACACCCAGGGATGAGTCCTTCTTGCTGCGCAGCACGCTCTTGGCATCATCCTCCATGGTGATCACCTGGGGAGCGTCCACAATGCGGGTGCGTCGCAGCTGCAAGCGGTTCTCCGCTGCGCAGCGGCGAATTTCTGCCTCTTTGCCGGTGAGGATAATGTCCACATCATAGGCGTCCACCGCCTGCATGGCGCCCTTTAGAATCTCCAAGGGTGCGTGGTCGCCGCCGAATGCGTCTACAATGATCTTCATGCTCATTTCTCCAAAAAGCGGTCCAGTGCCGCCAGCGCCCGGTTAGACAAAGCCGCATAGCGCTCTTTTTTATCTCGAATTTTCGGCTCCATGGGGGGCAAAATGCCAAAATTGGCGCCCATGGGCTGAAAATGCTTCACACTCTCGTCGCTGATGTAGCGGCTCAGCGCACCGCTCATCGTCTCGCCGTTTGGGCAGCCGGTGGGCTTGCCCTCTGCCCGGCGCACTGCATTGCGCCCGGCCAAAATGCCGCTCATGGCGGACTCCATATACCCCTCCACGCCGGTGATCTGACCGGCAAAGAAAATGTTGGGGTGGCTGCGCAGCGCGTAATCCGCACCCAGCAGCCGGGGCGAGTCAATAAAGGAATTGCGGTGCATCACGCCGTAGCGCACAATCTCCGCCTGCTCCAGTCCGGGGATCATACGAAACACCCGCCGCTGCTCCGGAAACTTCAGGTTGGTCTGAAACCCCACCAGGTTAAACAGGGTGCCGCCGGCGTTCTCCCGACGCAGCTGCACACAGGCCCAAGGACGGTGTCCGGTAGCCGGGTCAATGAGTCCAACCGGCTTCATGGGGCCGAACCGGGGTGCGTCCGCACCACGCTTTGCCAACTTCTCAATGGGCATACAGCCCTCGTACACATCAAAATCGTGGGTCACTGCACCCTCGGCATGCACCAGCGCATCTATAAACGCCTCATATTCCGCCCGATTGAAGGGACAGTTCAAATAGTCGCTGTCGCCGCCACGGTCGTAGCGGGAGGCGCCGAACACCTTGGTATAGTCCACGCTCTCCGCTGTGATAATGGGCGCCGCCGCGTCATAAAAGGACAGCCGACCGGGGCAAAGCCGCTCAATATCCGACGCCAAATCGTCCGCCGTCAGCGGACCGCTGGCCACCACGGTGATCTGATCTGCCCCGCGGGGTACTTCCGTCACCACCCGATGCTCTACGGTGATATTGGGGTGCGCCTCCACCGCCGCCGTCACCCGAGAGGCGAACTGCTCCCGATCCACGGCCAGGGCACCGCCGGCAGGCACAGCGCACTGCCGAGCAATGGGCACCGTCAGAGAGCCAAGCCGAGCCATCTCCTCCTTGAGCAGCCCCGCCGCACTTTCCAGCCGGGCGGCCTTTAAGGAGTTGGAGCACACCAGCTCTGCAAACAATGGCGATGTATGGGCCGGTGAATACTGCACCGGCTTCATCTCCAGCAGGGTGACCGGGTGGCCGGCATTGGCAATCTGCCACGCCGCCTCCGTACCGGCTAAACCTGCACCGATTACTGTAAATCTCATTTATTCCTCTGCCTGTTCTTTTTTCTTCTTAGGTGCCGGTTTGCTAAAGCCACACTTCTCGTCCAGACATACCAGCACATTGCCCCGCTTCTTAAACAGGGACTTGCCGCACTGGGGGCACACCTCGTCGGTGGGCACATCCCAGGTCATAAAGTTGCAGTTGGGATAAGCGGAGCAGCCGTAGAAAGAAGTGCCCCTACGGGTCTTTTTCTCGATCACATCGGCGCCGCACACCGGGCACTTGGCCTTGGTCTTAAACACCAGGGGCTTGGTATTCTTACACTCCGGATAGCCGGGGCAGGCCAGGAACTTGCCGTAGCGGCCTACTTTGATGACCATGTTGCGCCCGCACTTTTCGCAGACCACATCCGTCTCTTCCTCTTTCAGCTTGATCTTCACGCCCTGCATTTCTTTCTTTGCCTTTTCCAGCGGGGCCTCAAAATCCTCGTAATAGTGACGAATCATATCAATATAATCCCGATCCCCGGAGTCGATCTTATCCAGATCCGCTTCCATCTTGGAGGTGTACTTTACATCCACAATGTCTGTCTCTTATACACATCTCCGAGCCCACGAGACAGGCAGAAATCTCGTATGCCGTCTTCTGCTTGAAAAAAAAAAAAAAAAAAATAAACAATGAAAAATAAAAAAAAAAAAAAAAAAAATAAAAGAAGTAATAAAATAATGATTACCATATACAACAAAATAAACAGAC
>OJJT01000883.1_pt1 | contig 10800 bp, 9 predicted proteins | sample 1596281 | NCBI WGS metagenome assembly OJJT01 (sample SAMEA4350145, study PRJEB24818) | metagenome | biome: human; feature: gut; material: faeces | place: Denmark | collected 2013-09
TTGCGTGTCGTCTTGTGATTGATACTGTCGTTCTACTTTGTTGTGTCTCGTCTCCACATCGCTCCCGCCGCTGTGTCTCTTTTTTTTTTTGAATGATACTGTGACCACCGAGATCTTCCCCTCTCTATTCGTCGGCAGCGTCAGATGTGTATAAGAGACAGGCCATGTTCTTCGGCCGGTACCTTTCCATCGTCATCCAGTTGGCCATTGCCGGGTCGCTGATGAAAAAGAACTTTGTCAATGAATCGGCCGGCACGCTGCGGACGGACACGGTTTCGTTTTCCGTTATCCTGGTTTTCGTCGTATACATTTTTGCCGCGCTGACATTTTTTCCAGCGCTGGCATTGGGCCCCGTTGCAGAGCATCTGGCTCTGTGGGGCTAAGAGCGGTTTGAAAAATCAAAAAAGCTGCCTTTCCCAACAGGAACTGACGTTTACTGCGTCCAAAATCCTCGGAATACAGCAGGTATTCCTGCGCTTTTGGCCTTGTAACTGCTCGATCCTTGCGGGAAATACAGCGTTCCTGCTATTTTCAAACAACCCCTAAGGAGGATTTTCAGAGCTATGAGTAAGAACCGCAAGCAAACGATGATCACACCGGAGATCATGCGGCAGGCCGTGGTCGGGGCGTTTACAAAGCTGGACCCGCGCTATATGATGAAAAATCCGGTGATGTTCGTTGTGGAGATCGGGTTTGTGATCTCGCTGGTGCTCTCCTTCGCGCCCGGCCTGCTGGGAGACACGACGCCGAACGCGCGCGTTTACAACAGTATTGTGTCGGCCATTCTGTTCGTTACGGTGCTGTTTGCAAACTTTGCCGAATCAGTGGCGGAGGGGCGCGGAAAAGCGCAGGCCGCCAGCCTGAAGAAAACAAAAAAAGACACACAGGCACGCCTGCTTGATGCAGACGGAGGCGAAAGGATGGTGCCGTCCAGCGAACTGAAGAAGGGCGATGTGGTGATGGTGTCCGCGGGCGGGGTCATCCCGGCCGACGGCGAGGTCATCGAGGGTATCGCCTCGGTGGATGAATCCGCCATCACCGGCGAATCCGCGCCGGTGGTGCGCGAGGCAGGCGGCGATTTCAGCTCTGTAACCGGCGGCACCACGGTGGTGTCCGACTGGCTGAAGGTGCGCATCACGTCCGACCCAGGCGACAGCTTTCTGGACCGCATGATCGCTCTGGTGGAGGGCGCTTCCCGCAAAAAAACGCCCAATGAGATCGTGCTGAACACACTGCTGGTGTCGCTCACCGTTATTTTTCTGATCGTCATCGTCACACTGTATCCCATCGCCCTGTATTCCGGCGTGCAGCTCCAGACTTCCACACTGATCGCCCTGATGGTCTGCCTGATCCCGACCACCATCGGCGGCCTGCTGTCCGCCATCGGAATCGCCGGGATGGACCGCGTGACGCGCTTTAACGTCATCGCCCTGTCCGGCAAAGCCGTGGAGGCATGCGGCGACGTGGACACGATGATTTTGGATAAGACCGGAACGATTACCTACGGCAACCGCCTTGCGGCGGACTTTTTCCCCGTGGGCGGCGCGTGCCGGGAGGAGCTGGTGCGCTGTGCCGCGCTGACGAGCCTGCACGACGGCACGCCGGAGGGTAAGTCCACACTGGCTCTGGCCCGCCTTCAGGGGGAGGACTGCGGGGAGCCGCAGGGCGCGCGCTTCATTGCGTTTACCGCTCAGACACGCATGAGCGGTGTGGACCTGCCCGGCGGCCGGAGTGTACGCAAGGGGGCGTCCGACGCCATTGAGAAATACGTTTCCGAAATGGGCGGCAAGGTGCCGGAGGACCTTGCCCGGCGCGTTGCCGAGGTGTCCGCTCTGGGCGGCACACCGCTGGCTGTCTGCGAGGACAGCCGGATTTTGGGCGTCATTTATTTAAAGGACACGGTAAAGGCAGGCATGGCCGAGCGTTTTAAGCGCCTGCGTGCCATCGGCATCAAAACCATTATGTGCACGGGCGACAACCCGCTTACCGCCGCCACGATCGCCAAGGAGGCAGGCGTGGACGGCTTCATTGCCGAGTGCAAGCCCGAAGACAAGATCGCATTGATCAAAAAAGAACAGGCCGAGGGCAAGATCGTTGCCATGACGGGCGACGGCACCAACGACGCGCCCGCTCTGGCGCAGGCAAACGTAGGCCTTGCGATGAACAGCGGTACCGCCGCCGCCAAAGAGGCCGCAAATATGGTGGACCTGGACAGCGACCCCACGAAAATTTTGGAGGTGGTGGAGATCGGCAAGCAGCTGCTTATTACCCGCGGCAGCCTTACGACTTTTTCCATCGCCAACGACATCGCAAAATACTTCGCAATCATCCCCGCTATGTTTATGATGGCGATCCCGCAGCTGGGTGTGCTCAACATCATGGACCTGGCAACGCCGCACAGCGCCATTCTTTCCGCGCTCATTTTCAATGCCATCATCATTCCATGCCTGATACCGTTGGCGCTCAGGGGCGTAAAGTACCGCCCGATGTCATCCAGCAGGATGCTTGCCCGGAATATGATGCTTTACGGCCTGGGCGGTGTGATCGCTCCCTTCGCAGGCATCAAGCTCATAGATATGCTCATCCATCCGCTTTTGGCGCTTTGGGGCTTTTAAGGAGGAATATGCATGGACGCGAATAAAAAAGCAATGCTCCGCAATATCCGTCAGGCTCTCGTGGTCACGCTGGTCCTGCTGCTTTTGTGCGGATTTGTATTTCCGGTGCTTCTGAGCGGCCTTTCCGGCCTGCTTTTCCCGCATCAGGCGGGCGGCAGCCTGGTGACCGCCGACGGCAAGGCTGTGGGTGCGAAGCTGGTGGGACAGGAGTTCACCGAGGCCTATTTCATGAAGGGGCGGCCCTCCGCCTATCACTACAACACCTATTACACAGACGAACAGGGCAGCCGGTTCTACAACGACGGCAGCGAATTTGCGGGGCTGGGCTCCGGTTCCAACAATTACGCGCCCAGCAACCCTGCGCTGACACAGCGTGTGGAAGCCGACATCGAGGCGTTTTTGGCGGAAAATCCCGGCGTGGCGCGGGAGGATATCCCGGCCGACCTGATGACGGCCTCGGGCTCGGGCCTTGACCCGCACATCTCGCCCGCCGCCGCGCAGGTGCAGCTTCCCGCCATTGCAGAGGCTTCAGGGCTCAGCCCGGAACGGCTTGCGCAGATCGTTGCGGACAACACCGAGGAAAAACTGCTGGGCGTGTTCGGGGAGGAGACCGTGAACGTGCTGGGCGTGAACCTGGACATCGCGCTGGCGATGGGGCTGATTTCGGAAACGGAAAAATAAACGCGGCAGAAGCAAAAAACCGCCGCCCCGAAACGGGGCGGCGGTTGCTGTATACGGCGCCCGCGGGGCGGCCGGTCACATCTCCTGGCAGAGCTGCCAGTACAGGCCCTTGCGCGCCAGCAGCTCCTCATGGGTTCCGCATTCCGCGATCTCGCCGTGGTCGATGTACATGATTTTGTTGCAGGCACGGATGGTGGAGAGCCGGTGTGCGACAATGAAGGAGGTGCGTCCCTTGAGCATGCGGTTCACACCCTCCTGCAGCTCGCGTTCCGTTTTGGTATCCACGCTGCTGGTGGCTTCGTCCAGGATGAGGATCTTCGGGTCGGACGCCATGGTGCGCGCCAGAGCAAGAAGCTGCTTTTCCCCCTGGGAGAGCATGGCCCCGCCCTCGGTGAGCACGGTGTCGTAGCCGTGAGGCAGCGCCCGGATAAAGCCGTCCGCGCACACAAGCTCGGCCGCGCGGATGAGCTCTTCGTCGCCGGCGGCAAGATTGCCGTAGCGCAGATTGTCCATCACGGTGCCTGTAAATACGAAGCTCTCCTGCATCATCAGCCCCATCTGGGCACGCAGCGAAGCCAGCGTCACGCCGGAGATATCCACGCCGTCAATGGTCACCCGGCCTTCGGTGCAGTTGTAAAAACGGCTGAGCAGGTTGATGATGGTTGTTTTTCCGCTGCCCGTGTGGCCCACCAGAGCCACGCTCTCGCCCTGCTTCACATGAAAATTCACATGCTTGAGCACAAGGATATCCTTTTCATAGGCGAAAGAGACGTTGTGAAACTCCACATCGCCGCGGATCTCCGGAAGCACTGCGGCGCCGGGGGCGTCCTGCACCTCGACCGGTTCGTCAATCATCTCAAAGATACGCTCCAGATATGCCACGTTGTTGATGAAGTTGTTGTAGATGTTGGCAAGCTGGTTGATGGGCCCCCAGAACTGGGAGGCGTAGTTCATCATGGCCAGCAGCACGCCCACGGTAACGGCGGGCTTGGCGGCAAAGATGCCGTATACGATGATGGCCACCGTCACGCTGCGGCTGATGAGATCGATAACAGGGGAAACAGCCATGGACGGCACGACGGCGCTGTACCAGGCGCGTTTGGAATCGCGCAGCAGGCCGTCGTACACGTCGGCGTTGTACTGCTCCCGCGCGAAAAGCTGGGTGATCTTCATGCAGGTGATGCTCTCGTTGAGGTAGGCGTTCATATTGCTGCTTTTGTTGGAGTACGCCTGCCACCCTCTGCGCTGCATGGGCTTGATGAACAGGATGAACCCGACGGCGAACGGCAGCCCCGCCAGCACGACGCACGCCAGGCGCGCGTCCATGCGCAGCATGAAAATAACAATGAACACCAGGTTGAACATCTGCAGGAACAGGCTGATGAGCCCGTTGGACAGGATGTTGGCCACCGAGTTGACGTAGTTGATGACACGCACGAGAATTTTTCCGTGGGGACGGCTGTCGAAATAGGAGAAAGAAAGCTTCTGCAGGTGCTCGTACAGGTCGCGCCGCAGGTCATGGACGATGTTCTGGCCGATGACGTTGACGCACCGGCTGGACAATGTGGTGAACAGAATGTTGACGGCGATACACGCCAGCATGAGCGCGCAGCAGGCCAGCACCATGGGGATGTTCCCCGCGGGCACGGCCTCGTCCAGCACGCGGGCCGAGAACAGCGGCCCGCACAGGCCCGCCACCATGGCCAGCGCCTGCAGTACGAACGCGCGCAGGAACAGGCGTCCCTCCCGGCGGATGTACACAAAGCAGCGCCGGATCATTTCCCAGCTGAAAGTGCTTTCCAGCGTTTCGTCCACGCCGAAGGTGTTCCGTTTTGCCATGGTCAGCGCACCTCCTTTGCCGGGGCGTTTGCCGCGGGCGCGTCGGGCATTCCCTGCACGCCCTGCAGCAGGCAGATGTCGCGGTAATAGCCCTCACAGGCCGCGAGCTGTTCATGGGTGCCGCGCTGCGCGATGCGCCCGTCCTGCAATACGAGTATCTGGTCCGCGCTGCGCACAGCGGAAATGCGCTGCGCAACAATGATCTTTGTACAGGGATAGGGAAGCTCCTGAAGATTTTTGCGCAGCTGCTTTTCGGTCTCCAGGTCGACCGCCGAGGTGGTGTCGTCCAGGATCAGGATCTCAGGCTGCTTTGCCAGCGCGCGGGCCAGGGCGATGCGCTGCTTCTGGCCGCCGGAAAGCCCGGTGCCCTGCTCGCCGATGATGGTGTCGAAGCCCTCGGGCAGCGAGCAGATGAAATCAGCGGCCGCGAGGCGGGCGTACAGGGCGACGTCGTCTTCGGAGATGTCGTCGGGCGCGCTGTACGCGATGTTGCTGCTGACGGTGTCGGAATAGAGCTGCACGCGCTGCGTCGCCATGCCGATGCGCCGCCGCAGCGCCTGAAGGTCCCACAGGCGCACGTCCACGCCGTCCACCAGCACCGTGCCGCCGCTGACGTCCAGCATGCGCGTGACGGCGTCCACCAGCGTGGTTTTGCCGCTGCCTGTGGCGCCCAGTATGGCCAGCGTCTGCCCCTGCGTTACGGAAAAGCTGACGTCCTTCAGCGTGGGGGCGCTGTTGTGGGGGTAAGCGACGGTAACGCCGCGGAACTCCACGCTGCCGCGGCATTCGCCCTCGGTGCGCCCGTGCTCGGGGTTCTCGACCCGCGTGCGGGCAAAATAAATTTCAATGACCTTTGCGGCGGAGGTGAGGAACCGCTGAAAATCGTTCAGGTAGGTGCCCAGCGCGCGCATCGGCTCCGACAGGCCCCAGGACATCAGCGAAAAGGCGGCGAGGTCGCCGGCCGTCATTTTTCCCTGGATGATGAACAGGCCGCCGAAGAGCACGGACAAAAGCCCCATAAGCTGGGCGCAGCCCTCGATGTAGGGGAAGAATTTCAGCCAGTGAAAGTTGGCCTTGAGGTTTGCCTGGCGGTATTCTTCGTTGCAGTTCTCGAATTTTTCGTTTTCATAGGCCTCGCGCACGAACGCGCGCACCGTTTTGTTGCCCGCGATGTTTTCCTGCGCCACCGAGTTCATGCGGGACAGCTTTTCCCGCAGGGACGCATACAGAGGATACACCGTGCGCGAAAACAGGAACGAGCATGCAAGGATCACCGGGGCAACGGCCAGCAGAAGGAGCGTCAGCGCGGCGTTCACACTGAACAGATATGTCATGGAAAACAGAAACAGGCAGGTGCTCTCCACCGCGTTGTACGAGATCCAGCACACCGTGTGGCGCACCATGTCCAGATCGCCCGTCAGGCGCGTCATCAGGTCGCCCGTGCGGTACCGCGTATAAAAGCCCGCGTCCTGGGTGCACAGGTTGTCGTACAAATGGCGGCGGATGTCCTGCTGGACGTTCTGGGACACATACTCCAGAGACGCCGTCATGCCGTAGCGTACGCACGAGCGCAAAAGCTGCGCGCCGATCATAACGCACACCAGCGGGACGAGCAGCTGTGTCTGGCGCTGCACGGAACCGTCCGGCAGCGTTTGTCCCACCAGCACCCGGTCCGTGATCTGCTGCGTGATGAACGGGAACACCACGCACAGCCCCGCCGAGACAACGGCCAGCGCCATCGCCAGCCAGAACCATTTCCGTTTGTCCTTCATGCAGCCGGAAAGCCATTGCAGCTGTTGCATTGTAAAGACCTTCTAACCTGTAAAATTCAAAAGCGCCGGACGACGAAAAATCATTCCGGTTTTTGTGCTTTATTTGGCTGTATTATATCATCCGGTATGATATAATACCGGACAGAAGGAATCGTTTTGTGGCCAAATATTGCGTTTTGGGGCATCCCGTGGGAGGCATATATGGAAAAACGAAAAGCCTATGCTTATTACGAGGAACGAAGCGGACGTGAGCTTCAGGTGGAGATGGGCAAACGGCTCAATTTCCCCTCCCATCTGCATGGTGAACTGGAACTTTTTCTGGTGCAGAGCGGCTGCGTCTGCGTCGGGATAGACGGGGAATTCCGTGAACTGAAGGCGGGAGAACTGGCGGTGGTGTTTCCCAACACGGTGCACAGCTACCAGTGCCGGGAAGCGGACAGCCGGTATATGATGGCCGTCTGCGGCACGTCTCTGCTGGGCGATTATTTCCCCAGCCTGACGCAGTGCCGCCCCCGCCGGCCGTACCTGTGCGGGAAAGCGCTGGACCCGGATGTGCTGTACGCCCTGCACAGCCTTTACCGCTGCCGGTGTACCGGGGCGGACAGCAGCATTTCCCGCGCGCTGCTCCATTTGATCCTGGCGCACGTTCTGCCCGAACTCTCACTGGAGCCGGCGCCGGAGCCAAAAGCCATGGATCTGACGAGCAGCGTGGTGCGCTATATCATGCGGAACTTCCGTCAGCCGCTCTCACTGGAGCACATTGCAAAGGAGCTGGGCGTCAGCAAATATCACCTGTCGCACGTGTTCTCCGCGCGGCTGCACACCAGCTTCCGGGAATATGTAAACGCCCTGCGGCTGGACTGCGCCCGCGACCTGCTGGCTGCGACGGAGCTGAGCATGCTGGAGGTGAGCATGGAATCCGGCTTCGACAGCCTGCGGACGTTCAACCGTGTGTTTCAGGAACGGTTCCGGCAGACGCCGAGCCAGTATCGCAAAAGCCGCACCGGCGCCCTGTGGGGCGCACAGGACGGGCAGCGGCGCAAAGGCGCGTAACGCCCTGTGCGCTTGGTAAAAAAGCCATGGCTTTGGAAGTTTTTTGACGGGTTGTTTCTCCGCGCTTGCGCCGGAGCAAAAACTGTGTTACTGTGAATAGGCAAAATGCTGCAGGGTGCCCGGCCGCTTTGAGGCGGCCGGGAGAATAGGGAAACAGGTGCAAAGCCTGTGCGGGACCGCCGCCGTAAGGGAACAGTTCCGGCTTCAAAACGTCACTGTGGGTACACACGGGAAGACGAAGCCGGGGCGCTGACGCCCAAGCCGGAAGACCTGCCCTGCGGCGATGCTGCCGGAAGGGCAGGGACGCGCGGCGGACGGACGAAACGCCTGCGCGGTAAAAATCAGGGTGCGCCGTTTTTTAGGACACTTTGTTTGACCGGGCCTTTCTCATAAATGAGAAAGGTCCGGTTTTTTTGCGGCGCACAACAAAAGAAACAGGAGGAATGTTCAATGACCAAGTGTGAAAAGCGATTTTTGGCGTTTTCCATGGTCATGGGCGGCGTTTTGTTTGTACCGCAAAGCGCCTATGCCATGCACATCATGGAAGGGTATCTTCCGCCGGCATACTGTGCGGCATGGGGGGCGCTGTGCCTTCCGTTCCTGGCGGCGGGCGTGGTCCGGCTGCGCCGCACGGTGCAAGCGCAGCGCAAGGCCCTGCTGCTGCTGGCGATGTCCGGCGCGTTTATTTTTGTCATCTCGTCGCTCAAGCTCCCGTCCGTCACAGGCAGCTGCAGCCACATGACGGGCACCGGCCTGGCCGCCATTCTGTTTGGCCCGGCTTACGCTGCGGTGCTGGGGCTCATCGTGCTGGTGTTCCAGGCGGTGCTGCTTGCCCACGGCGGCCTCACCACGCTGGGGGCCAATACCTTCAGCATGGCCATCGCCGGGCCTCTGGTCTCCTGGGGTGTTTATGCCCTGTGCAAAAAGGCGCGTGTGAACCGTAAGCTGGCGATATTTCTGGCGGCGTCTCTGGGCGATCTGTTTACATACTGCGTTACAAGCCTGCAGCTTGCGATGGCCTATCCCGCTGCGGAAGGCGGCGCGGCAGCCAGCGCGGTGCGCTTTTTGGGCGTTTTCGCGCCCACGCAGCTGCCGCTGGCCGCGATCGAGGGCATCTTGACCGTTCTGGTGGTGATGGGGCTGGAAAGCTGTGCCAGGCCCGAGCTGCGGGAGATCGGCTTTTTGAAGGAGGGATTGCAGTGAGCAGGAATACAAAAACCGTTTTGGCGCTGCTGGCCGCTGTGCTGGTACTGGCTGTCGTGCCCTTCTTCCTTGCGCCGGGCGCGGAGTTCGGCGGCAGCGATGACGCCGGAAGCCGGATGGTGGAGGAGATTCAGGGTGAAGCATATGAGCCGTGGTTCACGCCGGTTTTGGAAACACTGCTCGGCGGCGAGCTGCCCGGAGAGATCGAGAGCCTGCTGTTTTGCATCCAGACGGGCGTGGGCGTGGGCGTGCTGGCCTACGGCTTCGGCTATTTTGCCGCGCGTAAAAAATATTCCGCACAGTCCTTGGAATGAGGCTCTTTCGCACGCCGCTTTGCGCGGGGGCTCCCGGTGAACATGCTTTTTCAAAAAGTCCGGCAGGAGGTGGGAATATGTTCAACGCCCTGCTTGGGAGCTTTGTGGCGTGGAGCCTGACGGCCGGCGCGCTGCCAGGCCCCTGGCCGGCCGCAGCTTCCTTAGCGCTGGGCGGCGCGCTGCTGCTGCTGCTGCTGCACGGCCACACGCACGGCGCGGCGCTGACGGTGGACGTGCTGGCGCGGCGTTCCCGCTTTTTGACGGTAAACCCGGGCCTGAAGCTTTGGTGCTGCGCGGCCTTGCTGGCGCTGTGCCTGCTGGCGCGCACCCCGTGGCCGCCGCTGGCGTTGTTTTTTGCAGCGTCCGCGTTAACGGCGGCGGGCGGCGTACGCCCGCGCGCCTATCTGTCGCTGCTGGGCGCGCCTGCTACATTTTTGCTGCTGAGCGGTATTGCGCTGCTGTGGGAATACGCGTCTGCGCCCGGCGGCGTGGCAAACGTCCCGTTTCTGGGCGGGTATTTTGTCCTGCGCGCCCCGGCGCAAACGGCGGCCCGGCTCGTTATGGCGCGGGCGCTGGGCGCGGTGGGCTGCTTGTATTTCCTCAGCCTGTCCACCCCCGTGCCGGAATTGCTGGATGCGCTGCGGCGCGCCCGCGTGCCGGAGGTCGTGGGCGATCTGGCGGTATTGATCTACCGCTACATCTTTATTTTGTTTGCCACGTTCCGCAGCATGCGGGACGCCGCCGCCAGCCGCCTGGGCTATGCCGGGCCGGTGCGCAGCCTGCGCACGACGGGCCGGGTATACGGCGGGCTGCTGGCGCACAGCTTCCGGCGGGCACAGGCGTGCTTTGACGCGATGGAGAGCCGCTGCTATGACGGCGGCATCCGTTTTTTGACGCGGGAAAAGCCCGTGCGCGCGCCGCACGCGCTTGTGTGCGGCGCATTGACGGCGGGCATGGTGCTGGCGCTTGTGTGCGGCGCATGACACGGCGGTTTTGTAAAAGGGTTGGCAGGAGGGAAAATGGAAGAGATCCTTCGGTTTGAACATGTTTCCTATGCATACGAGGAAGAGCGGGAGGCGCTTTTGGACGTGTGCGTGAAGGTGTGCGCCGGCGAGCGCGTGGCGGTGCTGGGCAGCAACGGCGCGGGAAAGTCCACGTTTTTCCTTCTGGCGAACGGCGTGCTGCGCCCCGGTGCGGGACTGTCTCTTATACACATCTCCGAGCCCACGAGACAGGCAGAAATCTCGTATGCCGTCTTCTGCTTGAAAAAAAAAAAAAAAAAAAAAAGAAAGCAGGCAACGCCGATATCGAATAAGAAGATAA
>OJJT01000886.1_pt1 | contig 10772 bp, 10 predicted proteins | sample 1596281 | NCBI WGS metagenome assembly OJJT01 (sample SAMEA4350145, study PRJEB24818) | metagenome | biome: human; feature: gut; material: faeces | place: Denmark | collected 2013-09
TGTTGATTATATTATTGAGCTTATCAGTTGCGTCCTGTCTATCTATTAGTCTACCTGCATAGCTGTTTTATTTTTTTTTTTTTTTTTTTTCAAGCAGAAGACGGCATACGAGATTTCTGCCTGTCTCGTGGGCTCGGAGATGTGTATAAGAGACAGATCCTGTACATTCTGTCGGTAGTCGGCATAGGCATATACTGCCGTAAAAAGACTTCCACAGTTAATGACTTCGTACTCGGCGGCAGAAGCGTAGGACCGTGGTTCACGGCTTTTGCATACGGTACATCTTATTTTTCGGCTGTTATCTTTGTCGGCTACGCAGGCAAATTCGGCTGGAACTTCGGACTTGCTTCAACCTGGATAGGCATAGGAAACGCAATACTCGGCTCGCTTCTGCCGTGGCTCATCTTAGGCAGACGGACAAGAGTAATGTCAAAGCATCTTGAATCAGCCACAATGCCCGAATTTTTCGGCAGACGCTTCAACAGCAAGGCTATGAAGATAATCTCGGCGATAATTGTGTTCGTATTCCTTATCCCGTACACAGCGAGCGTTTATAACGGCCTGTCAAGACTGTTCGGAATGGCGTTCAATATTGATTATTCGTTCTGCGTTGTCGGTATGGCGGTAATTACCGCAGTATACGTTATTGTCGGCGGCTATAAGGCAACGGCGCTTAACGACTTCGTCCAGGGAATTATAATGCTTGTCGGCATAGTTGCGGTAATTGCGGCTACGCTTGCCTCAAAGGGCGGTTTCAGCGAGGCTTTGAATCAGCTGTCGCATATCAGCACGGAGGGCACGGCTTCTCCCGGCCTCAACGGCGGATTCGTTTCGTTCTTCGGACCCGACCCGATAAATCTGCTCGGCGTAATTATACTCACATCGCTCGGAACGTGGGGACTTCCTCAGATGGTACATAAGTTCTATACGATAAAGGACGAGCGTTCTATCAGAACAGGCACGATAGTATCAACTGTCTTTGCGCTTGTAGTTGCGGGCGGAAGCTACTTCCTCGGCGGCTTCGGCAGAATATTCGTATCCGATGAGGAGTTTGCGCAGATAGGCTCGGACGGAATTATCCCGAAGATGCTCGAATCGCTCCCCGAAATACTTATCGGTATTGTCGTTATCCTCGTTCTTTCCGCATCAATGTCAACGCTGTCCTCGCTTGTGCTTACATCAAGCTCAACGCTGACGCTCGACCTTATAAATCCGCTTTGCAAGAATAAGCTCGACGAGAAAAAGTCACTTATAGTAATGCGTGCCTTCATAGCTATCTTCCTTGCAATATCGGTAATAATCGCCCTCAACAAGAACGCTCTTATCTCAGACCTTATGGGCTATTCGTGGGGTGCGCTTGCAGGTGCGTTCTTAGCGCCGTTTATGTACGGACTTTTCTGGAAGGGTGTTACCAAGATAAGCGTTTACGTCAGCTTCGGCGTAGGCGTTATCGGCACCGTACTGCATATGATAATCAAGCCTGCAGGTACTATACTCGGCTTCAATGTTGCATCTCCCGTAAACTTCGGTATGTTCCTTATGGCCGCAGGACTTATAATCGTACCGCTTGTGAGCCTTGTCACACCTAAGATGAAAAAGCTTGAGCTTGACGAGATATTCGCCTGCTACAAGCAGAAGGCTGAGGTAGAGGTAACAGACGCCATACCCGATGCCGAAAAGCTGAAATAAACAGATAAATTTATCCGCACTGCCACAGATGCTGCACGGCAGTGCGGATATTTTTTATCTTCCTTTTCAAAGCAAAAGCGGAACCACACGGCTCCGCTTCATACTTTTATTGATTACTTATTTGCTTTTCTTCGTCTGCGACTCAGGGGCTGAACTACAGCCGTGGCATTCGGCGCAGTGACCGCTGCATCCGACGCAGCCGCCGCACGAGAACTTGCCCTTTTTCTTGTCGCTTACCAGCTTGTGAATGATCAGTATGATCACCGCAAGTAAAATTACCGCTACGATTATTGAACCTACAACAGGATCCATAAAGATCACTCCTTTTTAATATCTTTCAGAATTTACTTTGTAACCTTGACCTTAACGCCGAGCTTCTTGCTTTCCTTGTAAGGACGAACGAGAAGGTAGATAAGAGCGGCAAGGATAAGAACTGCAACGATAAGACCGATTATGTCGCCTGCACCTGCAAGTGCGCCTGTAAACAGCTTGCCGAAGTAGTTTATCATAAGAGCGATTACATAAGCAAAACCGCACTCATAACCGATAGCAAACCAGAACCACTTAGCGTTGTTCATTTCACGCTTGATAGCACCCATTGCGGCAAAGCAGGGAGCACACAGAAGGTTGAATACGAGGAACGACATACCCGTTACCGCTGTGAAGCTGCTTGCAAGCGTCTGCCATACAGTAGCGTCGCCGCTTCCGTAAAGGATACCCATTGTCGCAACGATATTTTCCTTTGCAACAAGACCTGTAACAGCCGCAACAGTCGCCTGCCAGTCGCCCCAGCCGAGAGGTGCGAATATCCAGCAGATAGCCTTACCGATATTAGCTAAGATACTGCAATCCATCTGCGATTCATCGAGCATTGTGAATGCACCGTCTACCCAGCCGAAGAATGATGTGAACCAGACTACGATAGTTGAAAGGAGGATGATAGTACCTGCCTTCTTGATGAATGACCAGCCACGCTCCCACATTGAACGCAGTACGTTTCCAACTGTAGGAATGTGGTATGCGGGAAGCTCCATTACGAACGGAGCGGGATCTCCTGCGAACATCTTTGTCTTCTTAAGAATGATACCCGAAACGATGATAGCCGCCATACCTAAGAAGTATGCGCCCGTTGCAATCCAGGGTGAACCACCGAAGATAGCACCTGCTATCATTGCTATGAACGGCTGCTTAGCGCCGCAGGGGATAAATGTTGTTGTCATGATCGTCATACGGCGGTCACGCTCGTTTTCAATTGTTCTTGATGCCATGATACCGGGGATACCGCAGCCTGTGCCGACAAGTATCGGTATGAACGATTTACCTGAAAGGCCGAACTTTCTGAAGATACGGTCAAGCACGAATGCAATACGGGCCATATAACCGCAAGCCTCAAGAATAGCAAGCAGAATGAACAGTACGAGCATCTGCGGAACGAAGCCGAGTACAGCGCCTACACCGGCAACAATACCGTCAAGGATAAGACCCTTTAACCAGTCTACGCAGTTAACAGCGTCAAGACCCTGCTCGATAAGTACGGGGATACCGGGTACCCATACGCCGTAGCTTGCGGGATCGGGTTCTTCAAATGCGCTTTCGCCGCCTTCTTCAAAGTACTTTACAGCGTCAAGATATGTGATGCCGAGCATCGTGTCTTTATCTACGTTTGCAGGGATTTCCTTGTAGTAAACTGTAAGCTGGCTTACTTCAAGTGTTTCCTCGTCCTCTACATCTATCTGCACTGAAGGATTCTCGCCTTCGGGCTTGTATGACTTGAGCGTTTCAAGAGCAGTACCCGGCTCAAAATCGTCACTGTCAGGCTCTATCGTAACGAAACCGTTAACAGCCTCCAAAGCGTCAGAGTAAGCGCCCGATGCATCCTCATAATCTGCCGAGCCTATTCCGAACAAGTGCCAGCCGTCACCGAACAGTCCGTCATTAGCCCAGTCTGTTGCGGCTGTACCTACCGTTACCATTGAAATATAGTAAACGAGGAACATTATTACAGCAAATATCGGAAGAGCGGCAAATCGGTTTGTAACGACCTTATCAATCTTATCCGAGGTTGTCAGCTGACCAGCCGATTTCTTCTTGTAACAGCCCTTGATAAGCTCAGCTATGTAAACGTATCTTTCGTTTGTTATAATGCTTTCTGCGTCGTCGTCAAGCTCTTTTTCGACGTTCTTTATATCCTCGTCAATGTGAGCCATGACCGCACTGTCAAGATTCAGCTTTTCAATAACCTTGTCGTCACGCTCGAACAGCTTTATAGCGTACCATCTCTGCTGTTCTTCTGGCATATTGTGTACTGCGGCTTCCTCTATGTGAGCTATCGTATGCTCAACAGGACCTGAGAACGTGTGCATAGGAACTGTCTTGCCATTCTTTGCCGCTTCAACCGCAGCGTCTGCGGCTTCCTTTATTCCCGTGCCCTTAAGAGCCGAGATCTCAACTACTTTACATCCAAGCTCCCTTGAAAGCTCCTCAATGATTATCTTGTCGCCGTTCTTCTTTACTATATCCATCATATTGATGGCGATTACAACAGGAATGCCAAGCTCTGTGAGCTGTGTTGTAAGGTAAAGGTTTCTTTCAAGGTTCGTACCGTCAATGATATTGAGTATAGCGTCGGGACGCTCCTCGATAAGATAGTTTCTTGCAACTACTTCTTCAAGTGTGTAGGGTGACAGTGAATAGATACCGGGTAAGTCGGTAATTACTACTCCGTCGCTCTTTTTGAGCTTACCCTCCTTCTTTTCAACGGTAACGCCGGGCCAGTTACCTACAAACTGGTTTGAGCCCGTCAGAGCGTTGAACAATGTGGTTTTGCCGCAGTTAGGGTTACCTGCGAGCGCAATTTTTAAACTCATCGGGATAATTCCTCTCTTTCATAAAGCCATAAAAGCCTTAGCTTTCACTAACCATTTAAGTTTATTACCTGATCAAATTGTTGAAACGCAGAGATTATTCGACCTCTACCATTTCGGCGTCGGCTTTTCTGAGCGAAAGCTCATAGCCTCTTACCGTTACTTCAACAGGGTCGCCTAAGGGTGCTACCTTGCGGACGTATACCTCTACGCCCTTTGTAAGCCCCATATCCATAATTCTGCGCTTGATAGCGCCCTCGCCGTGCAGCTTGACAACCTTGACGGTTTCTCCGACAGTTGCCTGTTTTAATGTCTTCATCGGTTATCCTCCTCTATAATAAGAATCATATCATGATTCTTTGTGCCATTTCCTTGCTTATCGCAACCCTTGCCTCTTTGACATTCACGATAAGGTTACCGTTTACAGTTGTAACGACTTTTACGTTGCCACCGACTACAAACCCTAAGTTTTCAAGATGCTTCTTGACCTCAGGACTTCCGCCGATTTTCCTTATGATATTTTCGTCACCCTCAGATGCGAGTATGAGCGGCATCATAGAACGTCATCCTTTCTTTTGTTCCGACTGTCTGCTTATAGTCTTGGCTAACCTTATTAGTTAATGCTAATTAAATTAGAACAAGCTAACTCGATTGCCAAATAAAAGGTTAGCACCTGCTAACAAAAAATATTGTACTCACAGCAGAGCGGTTTGTCAAGCAAAAATCAAAACGACTAACGCAAATACAAAAAGTTTGTTTATTCTAACTCAAATCGTTAGTATATTCTAACTATACGTTTGTGAAAATTTCCGAATGCCCGATTTACAGGTGCTGTAATTTTATCCGCAATTTTGTTATTTGCGTTTTTTCAACGCATCGGATATAAGCAACAGCACAGAATGCTCTGCTATAATACGCAATGTAGATTTGTAATCAAAATTTAATCTGTTTTTAGTTTATTAGCCTAAAAATTAAGTAAAAAAATTTAACAAAAACTCTTGCATTTGAAGAATGGCTATGATATACTTAATACAAAGAGCGATTTACGCTTCTTAACGGAAATATGACTTATCAAGGAGAATCAAGTATGAACGTAAAAGTTATCAACGGTACATCTTTACCGAACATTCCCTGGCAGGACAGACCCGCAGGCTGTAAGGACGTTATCTGGCGTGCAGACAACAACCCCATAATCCCCCGTGACCTTCTTCCTACCAGCAACTCTATCTTCAACAGCGCAGTTGTTCCTTTCGAGAGCGAAAAGGGCAAGTTCGCAGGTGTTTTCCGTGTTGACGACAAGGAAAGAAACATGGCTATCCACGCAGGCTTCTCTGAGGACGGCGTACACTGGAACCTCAACGAAGAAAAGGTTGAATGGATAAACGACGATCCCGAAACTGCTGAAGCTAACCCCTGGCAGTACGGCTACGACCCCAGATGCGTATGGATCGAGGACAGATTCTGGATTACATGGTGCAACGCATACGGCTGGAAGCCTACAATCGGTGTGGGCTGGACAAAGGACTTCAAGGAGTTCCACCAGTGCGAGAACGCATTCCTTCCCTTTAACAGAAACGGTGTTCTGTTCCCCCGTAAGATAAACGGCAAGTACGTTATGTTCAGCCGTCCTTCAGACAGCGGTCACACACCCTTCGGTGATATGTACCTTTCACAGTCGCCCGACATGAAGTACTGGGGCGAACACAGACACGTTATGGCTCCTATGAAGGGCTGGGAATCACTCAAGATCGGTGCAGGTCCTATCCCGATAGAGACAAGCGAAGGCTGGCTGGTATTCTACCACGGCGTTCTCCAGAGCTGCAACGGCTATGTATACAGCTTCTCAGCTGCTATCCTCGACATCGACAAGCCCTGGAAGGTTAAGTATCGTTGCGCTGAGTACCTTCTCAACCCCAGAGAGTATTATGAGTGCGTAGGCGACGTTCAGAACGTTACATTCCCCTGCGCAGCACTCTGCGACGCTGATACAGGCAGAATCGCTATCTACTACGGTTGCGCTGATACCTGCGTAAGCATGGCATTCACAACTGTTGACGAGGTTGTAGACTACGTTAAGAAGCACAGCAGTGTCTGATTGACAGACAAAGCATAAAACTATCCCCTCCGCAAAAGCGGAGGGGATTTCAGTTTGTAGAAAAAGTATGTTTTTTCAAAAAGTGCTTGTTCTCAATCCCTATCCCCAAACCCCTTTCCCCGGGAAAGGGGCTATATTACTGGGGCTACCGCCCCTAGACCCTGTCGGGGGCTACGCCCCTGCGACCCCATTTTTATCAACGATAGAGGTTTTTCGACAGTCTGCTATCCCCTCCGCAAAAGCGGAGGGGATTTTTGCGTTATATACGGCTTGAGTCCTGCGGATTATATACCCATTATCTCTTTTTCCTCGGCAGTGAGCTTTGAAGCGTATACCTGATACCCTTCTTCTCCGTAACTGTTCAGAACTATATCCATAACCTCACGGAAAATGTACCGCCTTGCTTTTTCTGAATTTAAAAACAGCTTTTTGTCAAGCGTTTCGCCGCCAACCGTGTGACAGCATACATAAAATATAAATTCACGCTTCGCCGTTATTGTGAAATGTTCGCAGTAGCAATTACCTGTGAACGAATAAACCGGCGGAATATCAAGCTCCCGAAAACGTTCTTCGAGAGCCTTTAATTTTTTCGGCACACTTTTATGCTTGGCAGGCTTATCTGTACCGTAAATTTCACGGCACATACTTCTGTCTGAAATATGATTTTTGTAAAGCTGAATGATGACACAGACAAGCGCCATGACCGCTATGACCGAGCCGATTATAAGCAGTACAGCGCCTAAAGGCGAATCGGTTATCCTTGAGCCGTTCATATTATACCTCAATGATTGTTAATGCGTGTTTGTGTTTGTTGTATCTGTTGTGCTTGCTGTACTCGTGCCGTTATGTACGGGAACAGTGTAATCCTGCGGCTGAATAGGTGCGCCGCAGTGAGGGCAGGCGTTGCAGCTGCCTACGGTATAGACACCTCCGCAGTATTCGCAGGAGGCCTGTTTCATTACGACGGATTGCGGCTGCGGTGCAGTCTGCTGAGGAGGAGCATAGTAGCCGTCGAGAGGCACTTCCTTTGCACCCTTGTATTTATTTGCGTTAGGTCGGAAGAATACCATAAAGAATGCGTGTATGCAGACGAACAGGAGCATAAAGAGTCCTATTCCGAAGGTTTCGCCATCAAATCTGAACTTCATTACAGTAGGAGTAAGTGCGTTAAAGCTGTCGGTGATAGCGTCATTTACCTTTGTTCCCTCGACAAGCAGCCTCTTGTGCAGATCATTTGTAAAATCGTATGCTACGGATGAAGTAATGATACTGTCGGTATCATCGCCCTGCATACCCTCCCAGTACCAGTTGTTGAATTCGTCATCGGGATCTTTCGGCTGAGAATACACTATCAGCCAGTGCTTTTCGTCATAGAACCGGTTTACATAAAGCTCATAAGCGTACTTCTCAAGGTCGGCATAGTTATCCTCCCAGTCGGAGTTGTACACAGTCATTACCGCAGGAGAAATACCCGTTGTGTTGAAGAAATCCTCAAGTGCGTCGCCGAGCTTCGTTGTATCTCCGAGTACGTTAGCGTCGTCCTGTATAACTATCTGCGAGTTATAATCGACCTTCAGCTTTTCGGGTACGCCGAAAGACGTAAATATCATCAAGAACGCCGCCAGAACAAACGGTACATAGAATATGAGCATTAAAAATCTCAGCTTGCTCGGACCTTTTGAAAGGTCGGTATCCGAGTAGACGTAGTTCGGAACGCCGTTTCTGTAGTAGACGAATCTTCTTGCACCGGGGAAATATGTGCGGCTGGTCCTTATTCTGCTTGAGCTTCCTCCCGATGATGAACGGTGTGACGAGCTGTGCGATGAGGAGGAGTGGTGGCTTCCGCCCCCGTGAGAGCCTCCGCCCGATGAGTGTGGCATATTATACCTTCTTTCGTGTGACTTTTGATATTATTCTACCATAAATTAACCGTCAAATCAAGATATAAAGCTATTCGAAGTAACGGCTGAAAACTGTAAAGCGTTAAAAATCGAATGTAAAGTTGCACGGCAAAAATGTAAAGTTGATGTATAGTTTGGCTTTGCTATGCGGAATATGCGGCTTTACAAAAACTTTACCGACTTTATACCATTCCTTGCTTTAATGTAAAGCCCGTTGTGACTATAATATGAAATGTAGTCGGGAGGGAAACCGAACGGCAGATAAAAATGTACATAAATATTATGGAGTATCAGGAAAACTCCGAGGGGTATCACCCTTAAGAAAGGAAACAACATGAACAAGAAGTTAATATCACTTATCGCAGGCGCAGCAATAGTTGCTGCAGCAACAGGCTGTTCAGGAACAGCAACAAGCAGCGTAGCAGGCACATCTTCCGCAGCAGGCACATCTGCAAGCGAAGCATCATCTACAGCTGCAGAGGAGCTCAGCGGCACACTGTCAATGAACGGCTCTACATCAATGGAAAAGGTTATCAAGGCTGTTAACGGCGCATTTATGGAAAAGAACAAGGGCGTAACAGTTAACTTAAACCTCACAGGTTCGGGTACAGGTATCCAGGAAGCCTCAGAGGGCAAGTGCGACATCGGTAACTCGTCAAGAAAGCTCAAGGACGAAGAAGCTGAAAAGCTCGACGCTACAGTAGTAGGACTTGACGGTATCGCTCTCGTAGTAAACCCCGCAAACAAGCTTGAAGACATCACACTTGAGGATCTCGCTAAGGTTTACTCAGGCGAGATCACAAACTGGAAGGAACTTGGCGGCGATGATAAGTCAATCGTAGTTATCGGCCGTGAGGACGGTTCAGGTACAAGAGACGGTTTCGAGTCTATCGTAATGGGCGACAAGGAACCGAAGTACGCACAGGAACTTGAGTCTACAGGTTCAGTTATCAACGCAGTAGCAACAACAGACGGCGCTATCGGTTACGCTTCACTTGCAAACGTTGACGAAACAGTAAAGGCACTTAAGGTCGGCGGCGTTGAAGCTACAGAAGAAAACGTAAAGAGCGGCGCTTACAAAGTACAAAGACCCTTCATCTGTGCAACACTCAAGGGTTCCGATAACAAGCTCGTTAAGGCTTACCTTGACTTCATTCTCTCAGAAGAAGGTCAGGCACTCGTACTTGCACAGGGTGCAGTTCCCGTAAAGTAAAAAACAAGTCGATAATTCCTATACAGTAAGCACTTTTCCGGTAGCAATCCGTTACCGGAATTTGCTGTATAAGTATGTATAGCCCTGAAAGGATGGTTTACTTGGAAAAGACAAGCGGCGCAGCAGTTGCGGTAGGCTCGGTCGGAAAGCAGAGATCTGCTATAAGAAGTAAAAAGTCGGGATTCACAAACGTTACAGAGCGTGTAATGAAGTACATATTTACCGTGTGTGGGATCACAGCGGTAGCGTGCGTCCTGATGATAACAATTTATATGATAATATCGGGTGCTCCCGCTATCGGAAAAATCGGATTGACCGATTTCCTGTTCGGTGATACTTGGTACGCAAAGAAAGAACAGTTCGGTATCCTTCCGCTGATTCTCACGTCGGTATTCGGTACTCTCGGCGCAATAGTGATCGGTGTCCCGATAGGACTTCTCACAGCGGTGTTCCAGTCCGAGCTTGCTCCTAAGGCTATGAAGAACGTAGTAAAGCCTGCGGTCGAGCTTCTTGCGGGTATCCCGTCGGTTATATACGGTTTGCTCGGTGCAAATCTTGTAAAGCCGCTTATGTACGCACTTGAGGAGGTCATTTATGCTAATGATCTTACACATCAGTTCACAGGCGGCGCAAACCTCGCAAGTGCAATAATCGTACTTGCCATAATGATACTCCCCACTATCATAAACATTTCGGAGAACGCAATATCCGCCGTCCCTTCCGAATACAGAGAGGCAAGCTACGGACTGGGAGCAACCAGGATACAGACTATCTTCAAGGTAGTTATCCCCGCCGCAAAGTCGGGTATTGCGTCCGGTGTCGTTCTCGGTGTCGGCAGAGCGATAGGTGAGGCAATGGCTATCATCCTTGTCTGTCTCTTATACACATCTCCGAGCCCACGAGACAGGCAGAAATCTCGTATGCCGTCTTCTGCTTGAAAAAAAAAAAAGAAGATAGAACAGATAGAGAAAATACTAGACAGAAAGTATAATACATGATGATTTCGTTAG
>OJJT01000890.1_pt1 | contig 10730 bp, 9 predicted proteins | sample 1596281 | NCBI WGS metagenome assembly OJJT01 (sample SAMEA4350145, study PRJEB24818) | metagenome | biome: human; feature: gut; material: faeces | place: Denmark | collected 2013-09
TCTTTGTTGATGATTTTTTGTGATGTTGTGCTGTATCTTTTCTTTTTTTTTGTGCATGACGGTTTACGAGATAGGAGTCCGTCTCGTGGTCTCGGTTTTTTTTTTCAAGCAGAAGACGGCATACGAGATTTCTGCCTGTCTCGTGGGCTCGGAGATGTGTATAAGAGACAGACTGTGGCCTGGACCATGTAGGTCTCATAGAAATCGCCGTCCGCCAATTTGTTTTTCGTGACGGATCCGCTGATTACCAAATGTCCGTTGGCCCCGGCAAGCTCATCGGCTGCGACGTTTTTTCCATCCAGCATATAGGCAACAGAGATATTCCAAGGAAGCTGCGCATCCTTCAGGTTCCCTTGATAATAGAACGTACCAGCCTCCGCGGACACTGTGACAGAGTCCCCATCCAGTGAAATGTCCGCTTCACTCGTCAGATTGCGCACCGAGGAATAGGCGCCGTAGTCCCGTATCTCCGTCTTGCCGTCCAGGGCAAACATATTGACAATATATATGTCTGCCACACTGCCGTCTCCGGCGAGGCTCACATATACATTTTCTTCTTTTTCGGTATTTGCCGTTTCCGCATAAACAGGAGCCATACAGGCTGCGGCTAAACATAGTGCGGCCGTCAATGCCGCCGCGCGTTGAATGAGGCGTTTCATAATGGAATGTCCTCCTTTAATAATTCTTTTCAAAACGCAGTCCCAGGCTTGTTTTCTGCACAAGTCCGTCGAACAGGCACAGGCAGGTGGGAAGCACGAACAAAACCATGCAGCATGACAGCACTGCGCCGCGGCCCACCAGATACCCAAGCTGGCTGATGACCCCGTTTGTGGACAGCGCACCCAGCATACTGCCGGCAATGCACAGAATGCTTCCGCTGGTCAGAATAGAGACGACTGTTTCGCGCACAGTGATACGCGCCGCATGCCAACGGGAATTTTCGCGCCGGTTTTCCAGGTATTTGTTGGTGAACAGGATGGCGTAATCTACCGTAGCGCCAAGCTGTACCGTATTGATGATCAGGTATGCGATATAATTCAGCCGTTCTCCCGTTAAGTATGGCACCGCAAGGTTCATCCAGATGGCGCTTTCAATGACGAATACAAGGATCGCGGGCAACGAGAGCGACTTGAACGTGATGAGCAGGATGAGGAAGATCGCTCCCACAGCGATACCGTTCACTACGATATCGTCCTCTGTCACGGTGTCCCGCATATCCAGCGTGTTGACGGCTTCTCCCGCTATCAAATAGGCGTCCGGGTAATACTCCTGCGCAGTTTCCCGCAGCTGTGTGGCAACCGCGAAAGGGATCTCCCCGTCCACGCCTACGCTGGTGCTGATGACCATGCGCGTATAATGCTCGCTGATCAGCAGCTCCCGCTGCGTCTTTGGCACATATTCCTCCGGGATACTGCTGCCCACAGCATCTGTATAGCTGAGCACCTCCGTTACCTCGGGAGTGGTCTTGAAAGCGTCGGAGAGCGCCTTTTCGCGGGCTGTGTCCCCCCTGGGAACCATACAGACGATCTGGTTGGAACGGCCAAATTCCTCGTTGATGCGGATGGCGTCCGCGCCGATCTGAGTGGAGGCATCCCCGTATATCTCGCTGGAGCCATAAGCAAAGTCGATCCTGTCTTTGGCGACAAAGGAAGGCACCGCCAGCAGAATAAACAGGATAAGCACCGGGACCTTCACCTTCATCACGAAGTAAGAAAATCCGCGGAACGTCGGCATGAAGCTGCGATGCTGCGTTTTGTCAATCAGCTTATAACACAGTACCGCCAGACATGGCAGAAAGACCAGCACGCACAGCAGCGAGAACACGATAGCCTTCGCCATGACAACGCCCATATCCGGCCCGATGCGGAAACGCATCAGGAGCAGAGCGGCAAAACCGATCACGGTGGTGAGTGCGCTGGAGGTCACGGAAGAAAAGCTGTCCTTTACCGCGTGAGACATGGCATCCTGTACATCCATCCCGCTCGCCCGGAAACGGGAAAAGCTGTGCAGCAGAAAAATCGAATAGTCCATGCTGACGGCGAGCTGCAGCACGCTGCCCGCTGCATTCGTCACAAAGCTGATGGTCCCGAATGCAAGATTCGTGCCCATGTTCAGAACGATAGCCACACCGATGGTTGCCATGAAAAGCACCGGTTCAAACCAGCTCGTGGTGGTGAGCAGCAAAATCAGGAATACCAGTGGAAGCGCAATGGCCATAACCATCTTTAGCTCGCGGGTCGTAGATTCTGTGGCCATCCCCGTATTCACCGCCTCCCCGCTCATGGCGGCGTCCTCACCAACCACAGCGCGGATATCCATTAAATGACTGTACAAGTCATCCTCATCCACATAGCAGGTGAACAGCACGTTTCCCTCCTTGTACCAGCTTTCCACTGTGTCGCCGTCCAGCGTCTCCAGCGGCGCGTAAACATTGGCGTAATCATCCAGCCACATCACCTCCGACACGCCCGGCACCTGCTGGAGCTGTTTCTTCAGCGCCAGCGCCTCCGGAATCGCCGCATCCTCGATCATAATGCGGCAGTTGGCAGTTTTGGCGCTGTATTCCTCCTCCATTACATCCAGGGCAATGGTGGACGGCGCGTCCTTGGGCAGATAATGCATCATATTATAGTCTACCTTTACTCTGCGGCTGAGCAGTGCACACAAAACCGCCAGCACCGCAAACAGGGCAACGATGCCTTTTTTATGCTGGAGCATTTTCTGGGCTATTTTGTTCATCCAACCAAACTCCTCAGTCTTTTCATTTTTGTGCATATGTTGACTTTTGTTTCTGAATTGATTATAGTGGAATCAGATAATAAAATGCAATCAGCAGATTCCCGCTGATCTATGCAACTTTGTATAAATTCAACGGATATTGTACAGTTTTAAAAATTTTTTGCAGTCAACTCAATTGGCCGCAGTGGAGGTTCCATAAATGGCGAAAGCAGAATACAAAAGCGCAATTCGTTCACGCAGGATGATCCAGCGCGCGCTGGTCGAACTGCTGCAGGAAAAGGAGCTTGATAAGATCACCGTTACGGACATCGTGACGCGCGCTGACATCAACCGCGGTACTTTTTATGCGCACTATGCAGACATTTCGGGCGTGCTTGACAGTATTATGGAAAATGTCTGCCAGACCATCCGGGAAGCGCTGGAAAAACAACCGCTTTGGGCAAAAGCTCCAGATGCACGCATTGTGCTGCAGCACTTGCAGCGCATGCTGGAAAGCGACCCGGAATTTTACCGAAATGCCATCCGCACCAATGTTTCCAACATCGTATTGGAAAAGCTGCGGGAATTCTTTATTGAACAGATGATGCAGCGCGAAAGCGGCTATGCTGTCCGCAACCATGAACAATATGTGTTTACCGTCCGGTTTGGTTCCGGCGGCGTTATCACTTTATATAAGGACTGGTTTTCCGGCAACCTGCCTTTTTCGCTGGACGAGCTGACCGAAAAGGCGGCGCAGGCCATCAACACAATGCTTGCGGGTTTGTAAGTTGTGTTTTTATATGCAAAAAGGCGCAGCATTCGGCTGCGCCTCAACATAAATGATAGATACAGTCTATATGGAAAACTAAATGTCGTTCATGTTTCACAAACGGGCCTATAAGAAAATGAACCCACTTACTGCAAACACCAAGCTTTCTATTAACAAAAAAACGCCAGAATCATACGATTCCGACGGTTTTAGCCCGAGTGTAATTATAGGATTCAGGAAAGTAGCTAAAGTGATTAAACATCAATTCCAATTACGTATATTGGAACTTGTATTGCGCTTTTGAAATAGGGCAGGTATTTTTCAACCTTTTCAAAATTAAGAGATCCCTCCCAGTTATGGCCATATTGGTTGGTCAAAAATTTTTGCATGGCTTTTGCAGTTGTGATATAAACACCGAAATCAATAAGATCCAAATTTGAATAGGATGCCATCTGGAACTTTAGCAAGTCAGTTCCCAAAAACGAAGCATGTCCAAATTGGACCTCAACAGCTATCCGTTTTTTTGAAAATCGAATTTGCTGTATGCTTTCATATCCGGAGATATGCGTGGTTGCCCCTCCCAGCCTTTTTCCAAAAACAAATCATTTAGAATTTTAATAAATTCTTTACGATTTAGTTTGGAAAAATCAACACACGCTGCATATAAAATTGTTCAATTTCTGCTTTCTGGGCAAGACGGCTGTTAAAGAGTTCCTCTGAAAAGCGGAAAGAATACTTTTTAAGGCGTACAGCCATGCAATATCAGTTCCAATCACAGTAACAGTATAATTGAAGTATATCATAACGCGACAAAAAAGACCAGACAGCACAACAAATGCAAATAAAAAAGCGGGTAAGCCCCATAAGGACTTACCCGTGGTCCGAGTGGCGAGAGTCGAACTCACGGCCTCTTGAACCCCATTCAAGCGCGCTACCAAACTGCGCTACACCCGGACATTGCCGCCCGTTCCGGCGGCAAAAATTATTATACGTCATCCTTGCACTTTTGTCAACGTCTTTTTTTCATTTTCACGGCATGATATTTTCATGCAGACCTGCGGTTCCTGTCTCAGACTGTTTTTGTATTGGTCGTAACAGAACTGGATGATGCTGTTACGCTTGATCAGGCCGATAAAACTATTTTTTCCATCAATAACAGGCACAAAGTTTTGCCGCATTGCCGCCGCGATCAGTTCTTCCATGTCCGTATCCACTGAGACGCATTTGTTATCCCGCTTGCGCGGGATGCTCATGATCGGCATATCCTCGGCGTCCTGCAGATTCAAGTTATAATTCCGCTTCACCGCCCACAGGATATCACCCTCTGTAATGGTGCCAACATACTCTCCTTTCCTATTTAAAATAGGTATGGAGGAATAACGGTGGTACTCCATTTTCTCAATCGCCTGGCGCAGGGTGAAGTCATCATACAGATACGCCACCTCGGCCTTCGGCGTTAAAAAAAACAAAAGATTCATGCGATTATCCTTTTCCTCTCCTAAATTACTGAGGATCAGCCCTGATTTATTATATCATACTCACGAACAGGATGCATGAAAGATTTGTTAATTGAACACGCAGAAAAACCGGGGCTCGTTCCGATGAAACAAGCCCCGGCTTCTTTAGCGATACATTGTCCGGGCCGCATTCAGCAGGACTTTGAGGGCCTTGTTGTAGGGTGTGACAGGACATATCTTTTTGGGGATATCGAACAATGTGTACACGGCGATACGGGCCGCACGGACAGAATATTCCTCGGTGAACACCATATCCTCCGGTATCTCTACAAACTGGCTCACCATCGCAAAGTTTGTGCTGCCCTGCGGCACCACCGGCGGCCGGTCGGCCATTGCCCGCGGCTGGAATTGTGCATCCACATACGGCATCATACACGGAATGACATTAACGACATCCGCCATGATCTCTTCCTGATGTTCTTCCCAGTGCAGTTGATGCAGCAGCTCTTTCAGGATCTCTGCGCCGGTACAATCTCTCATGGGCTTTTTCACATAATCTCCCACATGATCCGTATAAAGGCCGTAGCCCCAGAAAATCGTGGTATCCGGGTCCTGGGCTTTGAAGTGCGGTTGTGCCGCCACCACAATGCTCATACGCCACGAAGAATCCTTAAAGGTCATCAGCGCTCCGGAGCCGGGGATGTTGCCCGAATAGTTTTCGATCATCTTCAGCAGCCGGTTTCCTTTGCAGGTCACCGTAAAGCTTTCCCAGTTGCTTTCATTCACGTTGCCGAAGAACGGTTCCGGATTGCCCAATCCCGGCCGCTTCGCCGCCACCTTCGCCCACAGCTCAGCGGAAACCGGCTTTCGTTCCGGTGCCGGAGCCGGTGCATGCAGGCTGCCCAACGTGGCGGAATCCGTCATACAGGCATTTGTCATGATACATACGTCCCCCTCGCGCAAATCGACCGCGCAACCGTCCGAAAAATGCAGCGCTGTCGCCGTCAGTGCCTCCCCGGGTGCAAAGTCGATGTCCGTCACGGTACGCCCTGTTTCAAACCGAACGCCGTTCGTCTCCAAATAGGCTTTCAGTGGCAGGATCACGCTCTCATACTGATTATACGGCGTTCGTGTGACGCCCTCCAGCGTTTCAATACGCGGGAACTCAAAAATCATGCGGTTCATATAGCGCCGGAACTCGAACAGACTGCTCCATTTTTGGAAAGCAAAGGTCGTCTGCCACATATACCAGAAATTCGTTTCAAAGAAATGCGGGCCGAACCAATCCTCGATGGTCATATTGTCGAGCCGTTCCTCCGGTGTAAGCAGCAGCTTTGTCATTGCCAAGCGGTCCGCATTGTCAAAGCCCATGCTGCGGACATCGAGAATTTTGGCGTCCTTGTCGATCAGACGTGCATGCGCACATGTGGGATGCGCATGGTCAAAGTTCAAAATTTCCTCTGTGACGCTGCGCTGCGGTTGCTCCAACGACGGAATGCTGCGGAACAGCTCCCAGAAATTTTCATAGGTCTCTTCGTTGAGCATACGGCCACCGCGGCAGACAAAGCCCTGCTGTACACTGCCCGCACCGTCGTTTGAGCCGCCCAAGACATCCATGCTTTCCAGTATGTGAATGTTGTGACCGTCAAAATTCGCATCCCGTACAAGGTATGCAGCCGCCGCCATAGATGCCAGGCCGCCGCCCACAAGATAAACCTGCTTATCGCCGTAATTACGGGGCTGGAGGCTTTCCTTTTCCCTGCGCATTCCCTGTGCCTGCGCCTGTTTTTTTACTTTGCTTGCCGCGTAAACCGCGCCGCCCGCTGCTGCGGCTGCCGCTGCGATGCCCAAAACCTTTTTATTCATAATTGCTCATGCACCCTTTCTCTTCGGGACATATGCCCCGTTTTCCTTTCGGTGGCATCAGTATACCGCCCGTCCGGGCGCATGTCATTATACAGTTGTACGCCCCTGTAAAAAAAGCAGACAGTAACCATCGGTTGTACGTTTTTTAGACAAACCGCACATTTTGTCTATGGGCAAGTGTACTTCCATGGCGTAGGATAGAAGCGAAGTAAGGTGATGAGATGACCTTTGAACAAAAGCTGAAGGCTGCAGCGCTGGAAGCCGCCCTGCATCCCGCACTGCGGCACGCAGCCAAAAACCCGGCGCGAACGGCACGCAACCTCGTTGAATTTACCGCAGGCGTCGCCGGCGGCTTATTTGACGATGCACAAAAAGCCAAGCTGTATGATGCAGTCTATCCCATGCTGCAGGAAGCGGACCGGGAACACCTTTTCGCTCTGCTGGAACACGCCGCCGGACTTTGCGAATGACAAGAAGGACGCCGCAAGATCTGCGGCGTCCTTTTTGTTGTACATATTTCTACAAAGCAGGCTTTTCGCCCCGCTCTTCAACATAACGCCGGTATGCCAGCTTCTCACTGTCCTGTGCAAGCCGTTTTAGGCTGCGGGCCAGCTCCTCCGGCGGCGTTTTCATACCGGCAGCCACCCAAGCTCTGACTGTTCCGCAGCTTCCGTAGGCATAAAAGTCTGCAAAAAACGCCTTGTCGGCATCCGGTACCGTGCCATTGTCCAGAGCTTCGACGGCCTCCAGGAAAAGTGCGCGCACCACTTTGAACAAATAGTTTCCAAAGGTGTCCGGCGTACAGCGCACCGTATTTTCGTAGAACTTTTTATCCGCGCGCATGGTCTCGAACAGCACTGCGATATGGCTGTCCCAGTTTTCCAGCGTAATTCCGTCGACCAGCCGCGCAAACCCCTCCGTATAATAAATCCAATTCAGCAGCTCATACTTGTCTTCAAAATGATAATAAAATGTCTGACGGTTGAGGCCGCAGGTGGAGGTGATATCCGCAATGCTGATCTTGTCAAAGCTTTTCTCGCGGCATAGTTCTTTCAAGGCTGCGGCAATGGCGTGTTTCGTGATATTGGAATCCGGCAAATCAGCGTTCCACCCTTTCCTTTTATTGTTTCCAGTATACGACGCCCACCGTATTTGTGCAAGCGCAAAACATTTTCGCACAATATTTTTCATCATTTAAATATTATTTTGTTGATTCGACTCATTATATATGGTATACTTAAAAAAAGCGTTCAACTTTCTGCGTGGAAAGGGGGACGCTTTTGAAAATGGGAGGCTATTATGGAAAAGCGCATCGTTAAATTGTACGCAAAGAACAACACCGTTCCCCTGAAGGTCGTTCCGGGCCATTTTGCCACCAACCATTCTCATGTAAATTACTATATCGACATGACAACGCTCAAAACGCGCCTGTCAGAAGCCGGGTCTGTAGCCGCTTCGCTGGCAGGCCTTTATATGACGAACACTATCGTGGACACCATCGTCTGTCTGGACGGCACCCAGGTCATCGGTACTTTGCTCGCCCAGGAACTTACACGCGCCGGATATCTCTCCATGAACGCTCACGGCACTATCTACGTGGTCACACCGGAATACAACTCCAATAGCCAGATGATTTTCCGCGACAATATCCAGCCAATGATCCAGGGTAAGCATGTCATTGTCCTGATGGCCTCCGTCACCACAGGCATCACCATCCGCAAAAGCATGGAATGCATCTCCTATTATGGCGGCATGCTCGTGGGAATATCCGCGATTTTCAGCGCAGTAGACGAGGTGGAAGGCCAGCCCGTCAACGCAGTGTTCCACAAGGATGATATTCCCGATTATCAGAGCTGCGCCATGCACGACTGTCCGCTGTGCAAAGAGGGACGGCGTATCGACGCCCTGGTAAACAGTTTTGGATACTCCAAGCTGTGATAAAGCAAAAAAGAGCGGCTTCACGCCGCTCTTTTTGATTTGCGCTTCCCGCCCGCCTTCGTACGCAGCGGCGCACACGAGCCGTTTCAAATACCTGCGCCGCGCAGGATATCATTTGCAACAGGCGTATAAAAGAGCTTCTGCACCTCGTTGGGGTCATCCGTCAATGCAAGCAGCCACATCAGCTTTGCCACCACGGCCTCAGTCGTCATATCAAAGGCTTCCAGCACGCCCAGGCTGTTTTTCAGGCTGTGCCCCACATTATATATGCTCAGATCGCTGCCTTCGTTCTGCACCTGTGTCGTAACAACAACGGTCTTCCCTTTTGCTGAAGCCTTGCGGATAACCTCGTAAAACTCCCCGGTCTCACCCGACGGCACGCCGCCGACGCCAAAGCTCTCCAGAATGACCGCATCGTTTTCATCCAGAAGGAAGCGGAGCTGCCCCGCCGAAGCCCCCGGAATCAGCTTGAGCAGTGCCACACGGCTGTTCAAAGCATCATAAAACACGGGTTCCGCCTGAGCCTGCGGGCGGATATAGGGTACCAGACAATTGTCCTGCACAACCCCCAGAACCGGATAATTAATGCTGGAAAACGCACCAAAGCTTTTGGAATAAGTTTTGCGCGCACGGGTCCCCAGGATCACCGCACCGCCGAACACAATCTGCACGCCCGGGATGCGTCCGTCACAAGCGCAGACAAAGCTGTCCAGCAGATTGGTCTTGGAGTCCGTAATATCCATATTGATGGGCTTCTGGCTGCCGGTGAGTACAATGGGCTTGGGGCCCTGCTGAACAAGGTAGCTGAGTGCAGCGGCGGTATACGCCATCGTATCCGTGCCATGGCACACCACAAAACCGTCAAAGGAAGAATACGCTTCGCGAATGGCACGCGCGATCTCCAGCCAGTAAGCAGGAGACATGTTCGTGCTGTCAATGTTGCATACCTGGCGGCAGGTCACATCGCAAAGCTCGCGCACCGCCGGGACATATTTCAGGAACTGGTCCGTGGTAAGCTCCGGCACAAGCCCTGCGCCGGTCATTTCGGACGCGATGGTGCCGCCGGTACCAATCATAAGAACACGCTTCATGTCCATCACTCTCCCGCTTTATATTCTCCTGTACACTCAAAAAAATACGAAAAGCGCCGGACAATTTCGTCCGGCGCTTTTGCATTGGAGGTGCCGACCAGATTTGAACTGGTGCATAGAGGTTTTGCAGACCTCTGCCTTACCGCTTGGCTACGGCACCATAAAACTTTGGCGCCGCAGTTGAAGCTACAGCGCCAAATTTTCATGGAGCGGATTACGAGGCTCGAACTCGCTACCTCCACCTTGGCAAGGTGGCGCTCTACCAGATGAGCTAAATCCGCGGGAAGGCTTTGCGCTTGCAAAGCCCTTGGTGCCTCCGATCGGAATCGAACCAATGACACGGGGATTTTCAGTCCCCTGCTCTACCGACTGAGCTACAGAGGCAAATGGCGACCCGGATGAGGCTCGAACTCACGACCTCTAGCGTGACAGGCTAGCGTTCTAACCAACTGAACTACCGGGCCATCCTGGTGGAAGTTAACGGGCTCGAACCGCTGACCCTCTGCTTGTAAGGCAGATGCTCTCCCAGCTGAGCTAAACTTCCGAAACCAAACCGACGCATGCTATTTTATCACATCAACTACTTATTTGTCAAGCAGTTTTGCGATAATAAAAATCCGGTATTCGGTTTGGCGCATACCGGAAAATGGAGCGGATTACGAGGCTCGAACTCGCTACCTCCACCCTGTCTCTTATACACATCTCCGAGCCCACGAGACAGGCAGAAATCTCGTATGCCGTCTTCTGCTTGAAAAAAAAAAAAAAAGAAAAAAAGAGAAAAAAAAAAAAAAAAAAAAAAGTTAAAAAAAAAAAAAAAAAAACAGAAGGAAAACAAAAGTATAATGTGGTCATAACAGATGTAGAAGGGCTTGTCGGAGACACACCGAGACG
>OJJT01000891.1_pt1 | contig 10721 bp, 8 predicted proteins | sample 1596281 | NCBI WGS metagenome assembly OJJT01 (sample SAMEA4350145, study PRJEB24818) | metagenome | biome: human; feature: gut; material: faeces | place: Denmark | collected 2013-09
TCTTTATAATGTATTGCTTCATTTCCTATGTTAGTCTATCAGCGTGTTCATGCCTTTTTTTTTTTTTTTTTGTTCATTTTTTTTTTTTTCAAGCAGAAGACGGCATACGAGATTTCTGCCTGTCTCGTGGGCTCGGAGATGTGTATAAGAGACAGGTACTTGGGTGTCCGTATGGATTTCAAGATGCCGGCTGACAATTTCGACATAGCATATTTCATCCATTTTCAGCCAGACCCATCCCTGAGTTGTCTTAATTGAAATTCGTTTTTCCTTCTGCTTTCTTTCAATGCGGCGTATGGCTTTCATCAGTTTTTCTTTAAACAGAACAGGGTTCACCGGCTTCAGAATAAAATCCATCGCTTGCACAGCATAGCCTTGTATTGCATATTGGGCAAGATTCGTGATAAAAATGATGATCAGATCCTCATCTTGCTTTCGGATCTTAGCGGCAGCCTGCATTCCATCCATTTTATCCATTTGGATATCCAATAACGCCAGATCAAAAGAATGCGGAGGCATGGAGGAAAAAGTTTCACCATCCTGAAAAACAGTAATTTGCAAATTTAACTTTTCATCATGCTGGATTTGATTCAGAATTTCTTCCATACGTTGGATTTGCGGTAAATAGTCTTCTACCAGCGCCACTCTGATCATCGTCGTTCCCCCTTATGTTTCCTTGTGAAATCTTTACGTTATTCGTATCATATCATAGTTTAAGAGACCAAACAATCCGGATCCAGAAAAGCAGATTCCCTTACAAAGACTACTTGGGCATTTTTAGTGACTGATTGGAAATCGTGATCTTCTTTTTTCAGCGGCAATTCGTGATATAATGAACGAAAAGAAAATAGGAGAGGATTATTTATAGATGAATACAAATAAAACGATGGTCATGGCGATCAATTTTCCATTCTGTCTGCAGGAAGAAAATTTAGCGCATCCTTTTCAGATTCTTGGGGATTCACAAACTAAGCTGGATTATATGGAAGCGTTGAGCCGTGAGATTCATAGTGCTGCGGATGATTTTCAAGATGTTGCTTTTACTGCAGTGAAGTTTGCTGGATGTCCGACGATCATGAATGCGGATAAGTTAGGAATGTTATTGCATCAAATTCGACAGGAATACCGGCTAGCGGATTTCTGCGAAGTGAGTATTGAAACGTTGCCCAATACCGTATGTGTCCCTTTATTAAGTGGATTGAGTCAGGGACAGCCTACTCGTTTCCAACTAAGAGTTCATTCACTGCAGCCACGCGAATTGCTGACGTTGAAAGTTCCGTTTACCCTGCCGGATGTGCAAAATGCGGTCTTATTTTTGGATAAATTCCGGGTTAATAATGTTTCTATGGTATTAGATCTGGGAATTCCTGGACAGACGTTTGTTTCTTTAAAGCGCACATTGCGTTCTTGTTTGGAAATGGAGCCGGATCATCTAATGCTTCAGCCGTATCTAGGGCCGAAAGGACAGGCAGATCAAAAATTACAGCGACGTATGTTACTAGCTACAGATGAGTATTTAAAAGAGCAGGGGTGGATTGCCTATGCACCTGGGCTTTATTGTAAAAAGGAGTGCCGGGATCAATTCTTAAGTCAACTATGGTTACAAGGTGAGGTTGTCGGCTTTGGTTTAGATGCTTATTCCTGCTTTGATGGTTATCAGTACAGGAACACACGAAATTTGGAAACTTATATAAAGGAAGCTGAAAATTGTCAGCAGTTAATTGAAAATCCTCAGTCTTTATCATCGGAAGAAATGGCAATGCGAAAACTTCGCGGTCAGTTATTATTGGATCAGCAAGCTGCCGCTGAAGGATATACAGAGAATATACAAAGTGAAATTGATTCTTTTATACATCAGGAATGTCTTATCAATCGTGAAGGAAAACTATCTTTGACCGCTGAAGGATTGGGAGCTTTCTGGTTTAGCTTATTGAACGATGCTTATTATTAGAAACAGATAAAGGTCAGGAATGTTTCCTATAACATGTTCCTGACCTTTCTTTAAATTAGTAATAATTATTTACTTAGGAAAAATAAAGGATAATCTGGTGCGAACCTGAAGTGAACATAAAAACCTAGGGAGGTTCGCACCGGAAATTTGTGAAATTTATTTAAATAGTTGCAAGCTGCCAAGTGATTCGTTATTATAAGTATAGAATAAGTAACAAGTAAAACTTGTACAGTTTCTTATTTGCGGTCGCATCGCTCACGCGGTGCGTGGATTGAAATCTAAACTTGAAAATAAGCTTTTAAAGGAAAAACCGTCGCATCGCTCACGCGGTGCGTGGATTGAAATGACGGTGTCAAAATACTGTAAAACTCCCCATCGCGTCGCATCGCTCACGCGGTGCGTGGATTGAAATAGCTGCCGTTCTATTTCTTTGCGGTCTTTCGCGATAGTCGCATCGCTCACGCGGTGCGTGGATTGAAATCTCCTGACCGTCTGATCTGGCGCTGATGTTCCAGCGTCGCATCGCTCACGCGGTGCGTGGATTGAAATGATCATGCGGTACTTTCGTTCAAGTCTGCCTTCCGTCGCATCGCTCACGCGGTGCGTGGATTGAAATGCGATGTTTGTGGATTGTGGAAACGTATTGTCCAGTCGCATCGCTCACGCGGTGCGTGGATTGAAATCCCGAAGACCTATAAAAAAGGTGGCGCCACCAACGGTCGCATCGCTCACGCGGTGCGTGGATTGAAATACTTTGTCCCAGTTGATTGTTCCGTTATGCTTTGTCGCATCGCTCACGCGGTGCGTGGATTGAAATCCATCGAGCTGCCGCATCTTCTCACTGCCCGTGGTCGCATCGCTCACGCGGTGCGTGGATTGAAATTGAAATACTCGCAAACTGCGACGATGTCGGCCAGTCGCATCGCTCACGCGGTGCGTGGATTGAAATTTGGACGCTTCCACGGCCTGTTTTTCCAGGTCCTGTCGCATCGCTCACGCGGTGCGTGGATTGAAATCCTGTCCGCATACACGGACAGCCTGGCTGGTGAACGTCGCATCGCTCACGCGGTGCGTGGATTGAAATCTTAACACGGATCGTCTTTGAGGTATCTGACTTGTCGCATCGCTCACGCGGTGCGTGGATTGAAATTTCAACGCCGTTCATCGTCGTGTTTCTGACGTCGGTCGCATCGCTCACGCGGTGCGTGGATTGAAATTGTCCAATCTGGATCGTAGAATTTTAAGTAACTGAGTCGCATCGCTCACGCGGTGCGTGGATTGAAATACCTCACACCTCCTTTATTTGTTTGGAAACCTTGTCGCATCGCTCACGCGGTGCGTGGATTGAAATCAAGTTCCCACAGTTATACACGAATATCTGCGAAGTCGCATCGCTCACGCGGTGCGTGGATTGAAATTATTGCGACGATGAATTTTTCGGCTTTGCCGATCCGTCGCATCGCTCACGCGGTGCGTGGATTGAAATCAAAAACAATATAAATATGCGTATGATATGTACCGTCGCATCGCTCACGCGGTGCGTGGATTGAAATAGCAATTAACGTATTCATTCGCCTTTTCCTCCTCGGTCGCATCGCTCACGCGGTGCGTGGATTGAAATTCTGCGTCGATTGATAAAGGTAACAAATTGGAACGTCGCATCGCTCACACGGTGCGTGGATTGAAATAATGGCGACGGCGCAAGTAAAGAGTACAAGCTGACGTCGCATCGCTCACGCGGTGCGTGGATTGAAATATTTTGTCTGCGGTCGGCATTAAATCCTCAAAAAGTCGCATCGCTCACGCGGTGCGTGGATTGAAATTCTGTAGTAACAATGGATTGGTTGGTATTTGTTTGTCGCATCGCTCACGCGGTGCGTGGATTGAAATCAGCTGTTTGCCGCCGAACGGTGTTACAAAATTGTCGCATCGCTCACGCGGTGCGTGGATTGAAATTGTACGAGTTTCGGTATCGGGTATAAATTCTGTTGGTCGCATCGCTCACGCGGTGCGTGGATTGAAATTCACTTCCGGATTATCCGCAAGTCGGATATATCCAGGTCGCATCGCTCACGCGGTGTATTGATTGAAATAGGGGCTTTAATCTCTGCTTACTCATTAATAGTTTGAATTTGTACCTCAAGCAATGTATTAATTATTATGATAGTGTGCTGTTTTTTACTTGATTGGAAAAAGTTAGCCAGATGTAAGATTTATTTTGTGGTAGGAATAATTAGGAAATAAGATATAATATAACTATCAGAGGCTGTGTATAGGAGGTGTGTTTATGTTATTAGCACACTGGGATGGAAAAGAACATCGAGCACAATCCCTAAAAGATCATAGTGAAAATGTAGCAAGAATAATGGAAGAAAATTGTTTTTCGCTTGGCCTTACATCAACTGGACGATTAATAGGATTACTCCATGATGCAGGGAAAGCCAATCCTGTGTTTCAGCAATATATGCTTGAAAATCAAACAGAGAAGAAAGGAAAAATCAATCATTCGGCAGCAGGAGCTCAGATCCTAAGAAAACTATTTTTTGGTACGGAATTTTGGACAATGCCGAAAAAGCAGCAACAATTCAGAACACTTCTATTTCAGCTATGTTCCATCGCGATATTAGGACATCATCGTGGATTGATGGATATATATGATCCAAATGGGAACTCTCCTTTTGAGCGGATGCTGAATGCTGAGGAAAACCAATCAGTTCATGATTCGTTTTTCAATGAATTAAATTGTAAAGAAGAGATAAACCAGCTTATTGAAAAAGCACAAAATGAAATAATTCAATTAAATACCCGAATAAATATACTTGTAAAAGGACATTCCTTTGAAATAAATAATGATAAACTCAAAAAGGCGAAGTTAGAAGAAGGGATGTTCACCTATGGACTGATCGAACGTTTTCTTTTCAGTAGTTTAATAGATAGTGATCGACTGGATACAGCTTGTTTTCTAGATAAGAAAAATATTCCGGTAGAAGAAAATAGGATAGAAATCTGGGCAGAACTTCAGGAGAGATTGAATAAAGAATTATTGGGTTTAGAAAAACTCAATCCATCACAAGCTTCTTCGACTTTGAATCAAATTCGCAAGCGAGTGAGCAAATCATGCTTAAACGCAGGAAATTGGCCTTCAGGAATATATCGATTACAATCAATAACTGGATCCGGAAAGACCCTGGCAAGTCTCCGTCTCGCTTTGCAACACGCTTGTAATTTTCCTGAAACAAAACATATTATTTATGTTATTCCTTTTCTGAGTATTTTGCTGCAGAATTCACAAACTATTAAAGAAACTCTCCATTTAGAAGAACATTCGGACTGGATTCTTGAACATTACTCTGACTTTGAGAATGAGTTAATAAATGCATCAACGGATGATAATTTGCAAAAACAGGAAGAACTTCAGGAATATGAATTGCGAACAGAGCGGTGGGATTCTCCAATAATTATTACGTCTTTGGTTCACTTTATGGATACATTTTTTTCCGCAAGAAAAAAAGATGTACGCCGTCTTCATCAGTTAGGCAATTCCGTAATTATTTTTGATGAAATCCAATCTATACCGGACAACTGTATCGGAATGTTTAATAGTGCATTAAATATGCTTGAACACTTAGCCAATGTGAAAGTTGTTTTATGCAGTGCTACGCCGCCGCTTTTGGAAAAAATAAAACATCCATTACAATGGTCGCAATGCAAAGATATCGACACGAATTATTCAAAAGATATGAAAAAAATTCATCGTGTTTTTGTTACGGATAAGACTGATGTACAAAATTGTTTCTCAGTTGAAAAGATTGCTGAACTCGCTTATGAAAAGCAGCAAGAGCGATCTAATGCATTAACGATTATGAACACTGTATCTGGAGCTACTCGCGTATTTGAATGCTTAAAGAAGAAATTTGAGCAAATTCCAGAGATGAATCGACCACTCTTAATTCTCTTGACAACAAATTTATGCCCTGATCACAAAAAAAGACGGATACAACAGATGATTAACGCTTTGAAAGAAAATATTCCAGTCTTATGTGTTAGTACATCCTTGATTGAAGCCGGGGTGGATATCAGTTTTGATGTTGTTTTACGTGCCTGTTCAGGATTGGATTCATTAATCCAGGCTGCTGGAAGATGCAATCGACATGATCATAAAAAGCTAGGCGAACTCATTGTCTTTTATTCGTATGAAATTGATTTTATGCATGAATCAATAACTAAGAATACAACCATTTCACAGCTGACAAGAAAACTGATTTGCTCTCATTGTGTATTAGATAAATTCAAGAAAGCTCCAGAAGATTTTGAAAATAATATATTATCGAATAAGGCTTTGGAAATGTATTATTCTCGATATTATGAAATGATTCAGGATCGAGTTGATTATCCTGTAACAAGCCAGGGTTTTACATTATATGATCTGAATTCTTTCTGTTCTTGTTGGTGTACTGAAATTTCAAAGGCAAAGAAATCAGACGTAAACTGGATGATGCATCAAGCTTTTGAAACGGCAGGAAGGTATTTTAAAGTGATTGAAGATTATTCAATTGGGGTTTTAGTCCCTTATGAAAAAGGGAGAGAACTGATTGAAGAATTGAATAGTGGAAATATTAAATTCCAGCCAGATAATTTGCGAAAATTAAAACGTCAAGCTCAAAATTATAGTGTTAATCTGAATGAATCCTATATTCGGAAACATAAACAGAATTTTAGTTATTTTGAAGCTGCTGATCTTTATTGCTTAAAAGAAGGCTGTTATGACGAAGAAAAAGGTGTGACTGATTTCGAAGCACAGTCATGGATTATTTGAAAGAGGTGAGAAAATGCTTTATGACAATAAGATTTGTTTCCGTGTCTGGGGAAATGAAGCGCTGTTTACAGATCCACTTACCAAGGTGGGAGGAGAAAAATTCAGTTATCCTGTCCCGACTTATCAAGCTCTGAAAGGAATCACTGAAAGTATTTATTGGAAACCTACATTAATTTGGGTTATCGATCGTTGCCGGGTGATGAAAATCATTCAGACGCAGTCAAAAGGGATTCGGCCAATTCGATATTATTCCAATCAGAACGATTTATCGCTGTACACTTACCTTCATGATGTTGAATATCAGGTTGAGGCTCATTTCATTTGGAATGCAAAAAGAGCGGATTTAGCTCAGGATCGCAATGAACATAAGCATTATGATATCGCTAAAAGAATGGTTGCTCGCGGCGGCCGCCGAGATATTTTCTTAGGCACGAGAGAGTGCCAGGGCTATGTTGAACCTTGTACTTTTGGAGATGGAACTTCACCTTATGATGAAGCTGAAGAGGTAGCTTTTGGTGTTATGTTTCATTCGTTTATCTATCCTTCTGAATCACAAGATGAAAACTTAAAATCCTGTTTCTGGATGCCGGTTATGAAGAAAGGTGTGATTGAGTTTATTTCACCGCAGTCATGTACAATGATCCGGGAATTAGGGAAAATGTCGGAAAAGCAGTTTATTCCTGGCGTGAATATGACGATGGAGGACAAGTGACATGGGATGGATACAAAACTTGTGTTCGGTTTATGATCAAAATCTCGAAGAAATAAAGGCAGAAACAAAAGGCCTTTTACCGATCGGGTACATAGAACAAGCAGCTCAGTTAGAAGTATGGATTGATCAAGGCTGTTTTGAATATGCGAGGGTTTTGCCTAAATCTGAATCCATGACACGAATCCCCTGTACTATCGAATCTTCCAGCCGGTCTGGTAAAAATCCGGCGCCTCATCCGTTATTTGATAAACTTAAATATATTGCGAAGGATTTTAATCAATATTCAGAAGAAGGCGGAAGTTATTCTCAGTATCGCTTATTTTTGGAAGCTTGGTGTAAATCCTCTTATGCGTATCCATTAGTGCGGGAATTATTTGAATACTTAGAAGCGGGGACTTTGATTCAGGATTTAGTTGAGGAAAAAATACTAGTCCTTGACGAACAAGGAAAACTAATTGAAAAATGGAAAGGTTTAGAAAACAAACCAGCGATTTTTCAAATGGTTACGGGGACTCAAGCCGATGCCTTTGTCAGATTTGTTGTCGATGGTGTTCAATTGTGGAAAGATCCCAATTTAGTGGAATCCTTTACTCATTTTTATCAGGATCAATTGAGGAATAAAGAAAGAATTGATTTAGACTTAATCACAGGTCAACAGATACCTGTAACTATGAGAATTCCATCAAAAGTTAGAAATTCAGCGGATATGAGTAAATTGATTTCATCCAATGATTCTCAAGGTTTTACATATCGCGGTCGGTTTGTAAATCCGGAAGAATCGATGAGTATGGGATACGAATCTTCTCAGAAGGCAATTAATGCACTAAAATGGTTAATTAATAAACAAGGCCGCACTTTTGGAGAAGCAGTGTTTGTCAGCTGGGGGAGTAATATTACAAGTCTGATCGAGTTTAATGAAAGTGCTGACTTATTTGATCTTGATGAAAATCTGCCGGAGTATCAGTTTGATACCTATGAAGAGTTTTCAAAAGCTCTAAATCAAGCTATGAAAGGATATCTGTCAAAACCTTTAATTGCGAATGAAGAAGTTATGACCCTGGGCTTAGAAGCTGCAACTCCAGGACGACTTTCGATCATTTATTATCAACAAACCAGCAGTTCTCAGCTATTTAGAAATGTTCTGTTTTGGCATAAGACAATAAGTTGGCATAAAACCCTATTTTACAAACATGCAGAAACAGGAAAGACGATTTCACGTCAAACAATCGGTTCGCCGGACATGAATAAAATCATCAAGACATTATATGGTGAGTCAGTCAATCCTAAATTACTTGCATCTTCAGCAAAAAGACTGGTTAAATGTATTCAGGAAGGTCAGCCATTACCGCGGGATTTCATGCAGAAAGCGGTCGTTAAAGCTTTAAATCCCTATGGGAAAAGCGCAGATGAATACAATCAGATTTTAGAAGTCTGCTGCGCTGTGATCCGGAAATATTACATTGATGAAGCCAGAATAAATGGAAAAGAGGAGGAAATGCCTGTGAGAACAGATTTGGAATGCAAAGATATCAGTTATCTTTGTGGCCGCGCTTTGGCAGTAATGAATTTTATTGAAGACAAAGCAAAACCAGAGAATGAAAAGAAACGTGAAACGAATGCTATGCGGTATATGGGTCAATTTTCACGTTATCCGCAATCCACATTGATTAGTTTGCAAAGTAAACTTCAGCCCTATTTATTAAGATTAAAAACAGATTATTACGAATATCTTTTGAGTGATATTCTTTCTCAGATTGATCCAAAACAATTTGAAGACGCACCTTTATCAGGTAAATTTGTATTAGGTTTTCATGCTCAACTTCATGATTTAAAGTACGGCTATAAAAAAGATCAAGCTAAGGCTGAAAAGGAGGATTAAGTGTATGAGTTTAACGAACAAGATTGATTTTGCGGTTGTTTTTTCAGTAAAGAATGCCAATCCGAATGGAGATCCACTAAATGGCAATCGTCCGCGAACGACGTTGGACGGTCGTGGAGAAATCAGTGACGTTTGCTTGAAACGAAAAATCAGAAATCGGTTGATGGATCTTGGTGAAAATGTTTTTGTTCAAAGTGATGATAAGAACTTAGATTCCTATCGAAGCTTGAAGGATCGGGCGGATGCTTGCGCGGCGTTTAAAAATGAAAAAGATAAAGAGAAAGCAGCCGCTGCAGCTTGTAAACAGTGGTTTGATGTGAGAGCTTTTGGCCAGGTTTTCGCTTTTAAAAACGCAGGCGGAGCTAAAGGCGAAGGAGTTTCAATCGGTGTAAGAGGTCCAGTTTCAATTCATCCAGCGATCAGTGTTGATCCAATTTTTGTGAATGAGATGCAGATTACCAAGAGCGTGAATAGTGTTACCGGTGATAAAAAATCTTCAGATACGATGGGAACAAAGAATACGGTAGACTTTGGAATTTATGTGACTTATGGAAGTATTAATTGTCAGCTGGCAGAGAAAACTGGATTTAGTGAGAAGGATGCTGAGCAAATTAAACAATGCCTGATTACGTTGTTTGAAAATGATTGTTCTTCGGCACGTCCTGACGGCAGCATGGAGGTTCTGGAAGTAATCTGGTGGCGACATAATTGTCCATCAGGGCAGTATTCTTCAGCAAAGGTTCATCGTAGTTTAGAAGTACGAAGAAAAGAGAATGTGGAAATTGGCAGTAAAATAGAAGATTATGAAATTATCGTTCATAACCTTGAAGGACTGACTCCGGAAATTATCAGTGAATTATAACGAAGATCAATATTTAAATTTAGCTGGCATCCAGCATTTCAGCTTTTGCCCCCGACAATGGGCTTTGATTCATGTCGAACAGCTTTGGGAGGACAATTCACTTACTATTTTAGGTCAAATTGTTCATGAAAAAGCACATGATGAAACACAGCTTGAAAAAAGAGGGAAAGTAATTATCACTCGGAATTTGCCTGTTTATTCAAAGATATTGGGAATAAATGGGTATTGTGATGTGGTGGAATTCCATCAGGATGAAGATGGAGTTCCACTCATTCACTTTGATGGAAAGTATAAACCTATTCCTGTGGAAGACAAAAAGGGACATAGTAAAACAATTGACGCTGATCGGCTACAGCACTGCTGTCTCTTATACACATCTCCGAGCCCACGAGACAGGCAGAAATCTCGTATGCCGTCTTCTGCTTGAAAAAAAAAAAAAACAAAAAACATAAGACGACGCCGACTAACAATCAACAAGACAAAAAAGAGTACACAGAAATA
>OJJT01000894.1_pt1 | contig 10670 bp, 10 predicted proteins | sample 1596281 | NCBI WGS metagenome assembly OJJT01 (sample SAMEA4350145, study PRJEB24818) | metagenome | biome: human; feature: gut; material: faeces | place: Denmark | collected 2013-09
TGTTTCTATGCTTGAAGCTCTCCATGCATACCAATCACTCCACCTCTCTAGTCGTCGGCAGCGTCAGATGTGTATAAGAGACAGCTTCCTGAACGCGCATGAAAATCACCCCAGCCAAAGCATACCCGTACAGGACAGATTTTTCAAGAAAGAATGTGAAAATAATAATTAAATGTTCAGAAATGCGAAAAAACAAGATCACAAAGGCGGAAAAAGGGAAGAAAAATCCGGCTTGACTGTCCCGGTAACGGATGTTGTATTCTGAAATCAGAAAGAAAGACTCATCAATGATGAGTTAAAAGAGGAAAAAGAGATGAAACTGAAAAAGATCTTCTTACCCCTTCTGGCAGCCCTTCTTTTTGCCGGATGCAGCGCCGCGCCGGAAGCGCAGGCTCCGTCTGGTAAATTTGACGCGGAAGTTGACTACCTGATCGTAGGCGGCGGAGCGGCGGGTATCGCCAGCGCGGTTGAAGCCGCGGATCAAGGGATTGAAAACATCATGATCGTTGAAAAAACAGGAATGCTGGGCGGCGCCGCCGTTTACTCCGGGGGCATTTTCGGCGGTGTGGAAACTGAAGTCACCAAAGCATTGGATCTGCATGTCGACGTCGAGGACGTCATTGCGGAGCAGCAGCGGGAAAAGCACTACATTCTGGACGAAGAATTAACACGTTTAACGATTGAAAGCGCAGGCAAAACGATCGACTGGATGATCGACACTCTGGGCGTTCAATTCCAGCCGGAAGTCATCGTCAAAGACGGTTACGGAACGCTCCAGACTATTCATCTGGTGGAAGGCGAAGGTTCCGGCTTACGCGAACCGTTTGAAAAAGCCATTGCGGACCGCGCCATCGACGTGCGGCTGAATACGGAAGCCACTGCTTTAATTATGGAAGACGGCCGCGTCATCGGTGCGGAATGTGTGAACGAAAATGGCGAACCAATCCGGATTAAAGCCAAGGCGACGCTCATGGCGACCGGCGGATACAGCGCCAACGGGGATTTAATGGCAGCGGTTGCCGAACAAAACCGCTATTTTCAGACGTCGAATTTAGCTTACCAAACCGGCGATGGCCTGGTCATGGCGACCGCGGCGGGCGCCGGCGTTCAGAATCTTGATCAGGTTCAGGTCTATCTGCGCGAAGTGGAAAACCGCACGAGCCAGTTCCCGTATATGTTTACGATTTTTGTCGGTCAGGATGGCCGCCGCTTTATGGATGAGAAAAGAACGGCGCAGACCTGGAATCAGGAAATCAAGGATGACGTCGTCGATCTTTACGGAAGAACCGGCGTTGATTATTTCTGGAGTCTGGCCGATGAGGCGTCGCTGCAAATGATGCAGATCGCGGATGCGGCCAAGGATCATGAAGGGGTTGTCGTCGCGGATACGCTCGATGAGCTGGCACAGAAAACCGGAATCGACGCGGAAACCTTAAAAGCGACTGTGGATCGCTGGAATTCCTTCGCGGCGAAGATGGAAGACGAAGACTACGGCCGCACGACACAGTTCTGGTTCCCGATCTCGACAGGTCCTTACTACGCGTTAAAGACAACGTTCTTCTCGAGCGTTTGTCATGGCGGTATCACCAAAAACCAAAACGCTCAGGTTACGCGGATTGACGGCAGCGTCATCGACGGCTTGTATGCCGCCGGCGAAGTCACAACCGTTACCAATTCCAACGGCTATACCATTTCCAACGCGATGACCTTTGGAAGAATCGCGGCGCAGCACGTCGCGGCTTCCATTCAAGCAACGAAATAAACTTCCAAGCCGTCCTCACAATTCGATCTGTTACCGGAAAGTGATGAGGGCATAAGTAAAATCAAGGATCGCGATCACAAGAAATACTTTATTCAAAAACGCCGCAGAAAAATTACGGCGTTTTTTTATGCGAACTCTTTGTTTTAAGCAACAGAAAAGCGGCGCTGAGCCGCTTCCTTCCGTTATTGACTTGATTTCTGTTCGCTGCGTTCCAGAGCTTCGGTTAAGAAAATCCGCAGTTTATCCATGGTTTCATCGCTGACGCAGTGTTCCATGTGACAAGCGTCTTCCTCTGCCGTCGCCTCGTCGATCTCAAGCACTTCCGTCAAAAACCGCTTGAACAAGACATGCCGGCTGTAAACCTTTTCCGCATATTGCCGGCCGGCCTCGGTTAAATGGATCGTACCGTAAACTTCCTGATGAATATATCCGGCATCCTTCAGGACGCCCATCGCCTTATTGACACTGGGCTTGCTGACATGAAGCATGGCGGCGATATCGCTCATTCTGACGCTCGGGTTGCGCTGTTCCAGAATCAATATGCTTTCCAGATAATTTTCTGATGATTCATTAATGCGTTCCATAATGATCCGGTCCTCGCTTTCTGAAGTTAATTATAACAAATCCTTTAAGCTTGGACAACTAAACCGCTTTCTTTCTCCGCAAATTCGGCTGGCAAAATCCATCGCCGCAACTTTGGATCTTCTCCGGCAGCTTTTCATTCTTTAATATCATTTACTTTCCTATATAAATAAGGAAACGACATGGTACACGACAAACGAAACGCAATACGCCACGCTGATCTGAAAGCCCATCGACTTGAGCGTGTATTTCCAGCTGCCCGCTTCTGAGTGAATCGCGGAAATCGCCGCGACGCACGGCGCATAAAGCAGCACGAATGTCATAAACGCGATCGCCGAGGCCGGCGTGAAGACGCTGGTTAGAACGCCGGAAAGCTGCGAAACATTGCCGACGTTATACATGACCGCCATCGACGATACGACGCTTTCCTTCGCAATCAGCCCGGATATCAGCGCGATTGCCGACTGCCAGTGGCCAAAGCCCAGTGGAATCAGCAGCGGCGCAATCAGGCGTCCGACAGTCCCCAATATACTGGAAGTGGGATCCGTTACCGGCTGCAAGGTGAAGCTGAAATTCGTCAGCACCCACAACAGCACCGTCATCGAAAAGATGATCGTTCCCGCTTTGATCAAAAATCCTTTGGCTTTCTGCCACATGTGGATCATCGTGACCTGAAACGACGGAATCCGATACGGCGGCAGCTCTAAAATAAACGTGGATTCATTGTCTTTAAACACCGTGTGACGCAACAGGAAACCGCAGCCGACAGCGACCAGAATTCCCAATACATACATGCTGAAGATCGCGATGCCGGAATGCTCCGGGAAGAAGATCCCGGCAAACAGGGCATAGACCGGCAGCTTCGCGCCGCAGGACATAAATGGAATCAACAGAATCGTCATCTTGCGGTCTTGTTCATGTTCCAGCACCCGCGAGGCCATGACCGCCGGCACCGTACAGCCAAAGCCCATCAGCATCGGAATGAACGCTTTGCCGTTCAGCCCGATCTTGCGCAGCATTCCATCCATCAGAAACGCGGCCCGGGACATATATCCGCTGTCTTCCAGCACCGATAGGAACAAAAACAGAAGCATGATCTGGGGCATGAACGACAGCACGCTGCCTACCCCGCCGATCACCGTGTTGACCAGATCCAGCGCCCACGGCGCTACGGACATCGAAGCCAGCGCCGCTAACAGATTTTCCGCCAGCACGTCGTTGATCAACATTTCAACCCAGCCCTTCAGCCCTTCGCCGATCGGGCCAAAGGTCACGATGAACATCAGAAATAAGATCAGAAAGAAAACCGGAATCCCAAGATATTTATTCGTGACGATCATGTCGATGCGGTCGGAAACCGAGGTTTCGCTTTCGCGTTTTTTTACGCACTGCTTCATCATCGCTTCAATTAACGAATAACGCATATCCGCGACCGCCATGTCGATTTCCTGTTGACCGCGCTGATCGCAGAACTGCTTCTGCAGGGCGTGCAGCTCGTCTAACTGGGCGTCGGACATCCGCAGATCGCGGACGATTGCCTCATCGTTTTCCAGCATTTTCATCGCGTAGAACTTGTCGTGCACATGATCGTGCTGACAAGCTTCACGGATCACGCTGATCTGTTTTAAAATGGTTTCCGTCGCCGGATCATAGTCCAGCACCGAACTATGTGTGTTGTGAACCAGCTCATGGATCAGCTCGGCCATGCCGCTGCCGTTTTTTGCGCTGATCGCGACGACCGGCGTGTCTAACAGCGCCGACAGCTGTTTTAAATCAATCGTAATGCCTTTGCCTTTCAGCTCGTCGAGCATGTTCACCGCGATGACCATCGGGATGCCCAGTTCTTTCAGCTGTAAGCTCAGGTACAGGTTGCGCTCGATGTTGGTACCGTCGACAATGTTTAAAATCAAATCCGGATGTTCGTCCATGATGAAATCGCGCGCGACGATTTCCTCCATACTGTAAACGGACATCGAATAAATCCCCGGCAGATCGACCAGCGTGATTTCATGCTCCTCAATCTGAAAGGAACCTTCTTTTTTCTCAATCGTAACGCCCGGCCAGTTGCCGACATGCTGCTTGGAACCGGTCAGCCGGTTAAACAGCGTCGTTTTTCCGGAATTGGGATTGCCTGCGAGGGCGACTTTAAAGTTCATCAGCCGACCCTCCTGACTTCAATCGTTTTGGCTTCATCTTTGCGCAGCGATAATTCATAACCGCGGCAGCGAATCTCGATCGGATCGCCCATCGGTGCTACTTTTCTGATAAACAGGACAGTGCCTGTGGTAATTCCCATATCGATCAGACGTTTGCGGATCGCCCGTTCCCCGCTGACGCCGAGAACCTCCGCCTTTTCGCCGACCTGACAATCAAATAAGGTCATGCCACTCCCTCTTTCTAACTATATCAGTACAATTTTAGCATGGTCCCCCGGCATGTCAACGGATTTTGTTAAGATTAACTAACTTTATTAGCGTAAGGCAACATTATGACCGCGACTTCCCGCAGGCAACCGTTGGAGAAAGAAAAAAGGCTCTCCGCTGCCAGCGTGGAAAAGCCTTGTTCCGATCATCCTGATTGAATTTTAATTGGGGAAATAGTTAGGAAATACAGAGGTTAGGATGATCCGTTCGTGGAAGCTGCGGAATTTTCATCCTGTCCAGCAGGAGTGAAAACCCGGGACCGCAGCCCTCTTGTTCAGTATCGCAGGAAAGAGGAGATTAAATCTGCGATTAAGTTAGCATTATCTAACTTACGATAGAATGTTACCACAGGATAACTGGCCTGTCAACCACAAACTATAAAAAAGAGTACCGGCAATTCAATCCGGCGCTCCTGTTTTGTGGAAAATTGATTATTTGCTTTGACGAATCGCGTCCTCGACTGCTTCTTTGATCGCCTCCGAGGTGATCGTTGCGCTCGCTACATTATCAACTTCGGTAGAATTCGCGGAAACAATGGCCGCCGGCAAATCCTCGATTGCCTTCGTACCAATCCCGTCGGTTTCCTGGTGAGAGATCACTTCCACCGCGGAAATCTTATCGTTGTCAAGCGTGACTTTGACCTTTAAAGCTCCGCCTACACCGGTACCTGTGCCGATATACTCATTCTCACCGGCAACGGCATCCTTCTTGAAATCCTCCGCATACGCGGTATTGGGGAGTGGTTCCTCATTATAAGTGCCGTCCCAGATCGTATACCGGGCTGGCCGGGCATGATTCGTCGCAAAGCTCACGGAATCGACTTCATCTGCAAGCGGCTTGCCTAAAACGACGGCGCAGGTCAGTACATAATTGCCGCGAATCGGCGTTGCGTAATCACTGTTCAGCTCGTCATCCGGCGTTCCGTAGGTATCCCAATATCCATTGTGTCCCATCGCGTCGCTTTCAACAAATTGACTCATCGACTGCCATTTGCCTCCGCCCAGGTCAAACGGAGCGTTTTCGCCGACATTGCTGCCCCAGACGTGGCCATAATAACCCATGGTCGCCGCGGTGGCAAGCATCGTTCCGACAACGGTCCCGGCGTCCAGGAATGCGAAATTATAATTTTTGTTGTTCACTGTCGTATCCGGAGCCTTTTCATTTAAGCGTCCTTCTTCATTGGACAGGATGCTGTCGGCCAAAACCAGGATCGTAACCGTTCCCGGCGTGGAAGAATCTTCAACCGGGCAATACTTTTCACCGATGATCGACCGCTGGGCCTCGACATCCTTGACGGCGACCAGATAAACAGATGTACCTCCGCCGGCGCTTTCCGGGAGCGTCGCGGCTTGCATGACTTTTAACAGTTCTTCATCGGTCATCTGATCGGCGGGATCATCGGACCAATGACCGTTATCGACGGTCATCCAGGTTTTGCTGCTGATAAACCAATCCTCGAATCCTTCCGGGGTAAAAGCGGCTGCGGTTTGGGAATCAGGATTGCCCTGATTGTCCTGGCTGGGCTGATCTGCGCAGGAACAGAGTCCGACAAGCATCGTTAAAGCCAGGATGAGAGAGATCGTTCTTTTCATTTCCATTTCCTCCCTTACAATTGGTGTTTTTGCCCGGTTCTGCGCGGGCTTGTTTTTATTTTAATGATTTGCTAGAATGGTATCAACTTACAGACGGAAGCCGATTTGTTCAGTCCATGACAGTTCAACCCTGATTTGTAATGAGGTGATTCCCATGAAGGTGGAGAAGCAGATTAAAAATACAAAAACAGCCTTTTTAAAAGCCTATGCCGTCCTAAGCCAACGCAAAGCAGCGGACAAGATTACCGTGAGCGACCTTTGTCAGGAAGCGGAATTCAGCCGCAACACCTTTTATGCCTATTATAAGAACATAGAAGATTTCCTCACAAAATCCGATGTGATGATTCTGGAAGACGTGATGAGCGAAATTGGCAAGTATCGGTTTGACATGGACTTTTCTCATTCGATCGAGTTTTATACCTATATAAAAGAAAATGCGGATGTGATTTTTTCAGTCTTGGAACGTCCCGGCGGACCGGGTCTTTCCGGGATTTACGAGGCAGAAAAAGAGTATTGCCTGGCTGGGTGGAGCACAGAAACACAGCTGCCGCCTGAGCAGTTGGAATTGATCTTCGCGCATCATTTCGGAGGGATGTTTTCCATGCTTCGGGCATGGTGGAAATCCGGATTCCTTGTCGAAACGGAAACCTTTAAAGAACTTTTGGAGAATTCAGGCATGTTTGGCCTCTATCATTTCGTTTATACTGTCTGAATAAGGCTTATCCCATCGCGCCTGTTTTAAAAGCGTTACCGCATAACTACTTCGTTAAATTCTTTGTTTCTATCTTTCGCAGTGCTTTTCAGCACTTTTTTTGTTGGATTTTCCCAACAAAAAAGGCAGATTCATTTCTGCCGTTCTCTATTTATTGAGGATTTCATTCAGCCAGATCGTCTGATCCTGATTCAGGAACATTTCGATCTCCGCTTCATAAAACGGATCAAGCTTGCTTAACCGTCCCTGGTTCAATACCAGCGGATCAATCCAGCGCCGCTTCGCTTTGACCTGCAGCCAGCCTTCCTCTGCCCCTGGCGCAGCCGCCCGGCGCAGCTGATGCAGCTGACAATAGGCATCCCATGCCTGAGCGCTTGAAGCCTCCTGTTTCAGCTTGGCGATGACCTGCGGTTCACTCGTCATTAAGTCCTCCAACGTCAACACGCGGCGATGCAGTGCGGATCGGATTAAATCCGCCAGCCGCTGCATGGCGTAACGATCCTCATCGGCGACATAAATCCAGGAGTTGATCAAAGCCAGCCGAGCGAATTCCCGCGCCCGGCTGAAGGAGCGAAACACCAGTTCCTGCTGACCGTGTTCGTCATGAGCGACGATCAGATCCGCGTAGATCGCCCGCAACCGATCCAGAGGATAGGCCTGAAAAGCCAGCGCGTTGCCCAGCGTATATTCCAGCCGGTCCGCTGACAGCTGCGGCGAATCGTTATCCGCAATCGGATACTGATGATAATCGCAAACCTGTCCGACGCTTAAACCCGATTCCTTTAACAACTGCCGTAATTCCGGCGACTGCTCGATCAACAGACGCGTTGACCCTTCCGTCGATTCCTGCGTCAGATGATCCTCATTGAGGAAGTCGATCACATGCGCGAACACCGGCGTGCTGACATCATGAAGCAGCGCCGCAATCGTCTGAGCGGGATCCTGCGTAAAATGCCAGACGATCAACGCGGTTCCGACGCTGTGTTCATATCGGGAATAGGGTTTTGTCAGATGGCGATAGATCGGATACCGGGTATATTCCAAACCGCAGTTCATGCCGATTTCTTTCAGCCGCTGCATTGCGGGGGTTGCCGTCCACGGACGCAGCCATGGCGGAAAAGAACTGACATACACGGGATAAAGCGAACCTTCTTTGATCATCCGCCGACCTTCTGATTATGCCGGTACAACAGCACCGCGACGGTGATGATCAGCGCGTAGCCGACAAACGACAGCGCATCCGGGATCTGACCAAAGACAATCCAGCCCAGGATCGCCGAGAAGACGACCTGGGAATAATCGAACACCGAAATTTCCTTGGCCGGAGCGTAACTGTACGCCGCCGTCACGCTGAACTGCGCACAGGCCGCGGCCACGCCCGCTAACAACAGCGAAATCAGCTGAAGCAGCGTCATCGGCGCAAAGCTGAATATCAGATAAGGCAGTGTCACCAGACAGGAAAAAGCGGAAAAGAAGAAGACGATCAGCGGTCCGCGCTCGCCTCGCTGACTTAAACCGCGCACACAGGTATAGGCGCTGCCGGCCGCCATCGCTCCCGCAAAACCGACCAGCGACGGCACGATCTGTTCGATCCGCAAGCCGGGTTTAATGATAAACAGACTGCCGATAAACGCCGCCACAACACTCAGCTTCTGCACGTTATCCGCTTTTTCCTTCAGGAACAGCGCCGAGAAGATGATGACGAAAAACGGCGAAAGCTTGCTTAGCATCGACGCGTCGGACATCACCAGATGATCGACCGCGTAGAAATTGCACAGAATACCAATCGTACCAAGCGTCGAACGCAGGATCAGCAGCGGCAGATTCTTTTTCTGGAATCCAAACCCCTGATGACTGCGGATCAAGATCACCGCCGCAACGCCGGCTGCCACCAGATTGCGGAAAAAGCTTTTCTGAATCGACGGCAGATCACCGGATAATTTGACGAACAAATTCATGACCGCAAAGAAAAACGCGGACAATAAAATAAACTGAACCCCTTTGTTTTTCATTTCTGTTCCCCTTCCTCAAACACCCAGACTTCCGCGGTGGAAAGCTCCGGTTGGTAACAATAGCCCGCCACATCCAGCGAACGCACGTCCGCGCGCTTTATGATTCGCCGATCTACAATTTGACGCGCCATTCTGCCGCGCAGCTTCTTCGCTTCCATTGACGGCGCCTTGCGGCCGTTCTTCACAAACTGCACGGTCACCGTGTCGGAAACATCGACCATCCGGGCATACTCCTGCGACGCCAGGATCAGGATCTCCCCGCCGTCTAACGCCTGCCTTAAAATCGGTTTCCATAGGTTTAACGGCGTCAGCGCACCGGCTTTATCCAACGGATCCAGCCGGTACGGCTGAATAAAATCCAACGGTCTTAACAAACCGTAATACGCGGACAGAATCCGCAGGTGTTCCTCGCAATAGCGCCAGTCCTCCGCGCTCAAGGTCTCCGCCTGGAAATTGCGGAAGGCTGCCCCATGGAAGGCTGCCAGCGCAGCCATCGCCGGCTGCGGCTGATTCATCCGCGCTCTGTTTTCCAGCGCTGCCTTTTCCGAAAGCTTAAACTGCGTCTGCCATTGATCGACAGTCAGTTTTTTCAGCTCCGCACGGAGCTGTTCGGTCGTTTCCATGTACTGCGGAGTCTGCCCGGCAGGCACATCCTGCAGCGGCTGTTTGCGGAAGGTTTTGGCCGGCGATAACAGAATCTTCATACTAACGCGGCATAGGCCTCGGCCCGATAGCCGACCAGCACCTGATTTTCCTTAATTAACAGCGGACGTTTCACAAGCATCCCGTCGCTGGCCAACAGCGCGATCATCTCATGCTCGCTCATCGTTGACAGTTTTTCCTTCAGCTGCAGCGACTGATACAGTCGGCCGGACGTATTAAAGAATTTCTTTACCGGCAGACCGCTGAGCGCGATCCACCGTTCCAGTTCTTCCGCGGTCGGATTTTCCCGGGAAATATCCCGTTCTTCAAACGCCAATCCCAGCTGATTCAGATGTTTCTTTGCTTTCATACATGTGCTGCATTTTGGATAACATACAAATATCATGGCTTTCCTCCTGTGTTCTTCATTGAAATCAATGTCTTTATTGTATCGGAAAGGCAGGTTGATTTTCAATGCTAACGATCTATTTCATTGCCAGCGCGCTGCGCGCGGCGATCCGGCCGAATGTCACGGTATCAGGAATCGAACAGGAGCCTAAACGGTTCGCGCCGTGAATCCCGCCCGTCACTTCCCCTGCCGCATACAGGCCCGGGATCGGGTGACCTTCGGTATCGATCACGCGGGCATCCGGATCAATCTGCACGCCGCCCATCGTATGATGCACAGACACGACGGCGGAGAACATCATATACGGACCTTCGCCTAACGGCTGGAGCTGATCGGTCCGGCCGAAATCCGGATCCTGACCGGCTTCGGCATACAGATTCTGTCTCTTATACACATCTCCGAGCCCACGAGACAGGCAGAAATCTCGTATGCCGTCTTCTGCTTGAAAAAAAAAAAAACAAAAAAAAAAAGAAAATAAAAAAAAAAAAAAAACACAATACAAAAAAAAAAAAAAAGGCAAATCAGAGACTCTAGCA
>OJJT01000896.1_pt1 | contig 10662 bp, 9 predicted proteins | sample 1596281 | NCBI WGS metagenome assembly OJJT01 (sample SAMEA4350145, study PRJEB24818) | metagenome | biome: human; feature: gut; material: faeces | place: Denmark | collected 2013-09
TCCCTTATAATTTCCTTGTGGATTTAACACTTTTTGCATAGTTTAATGATACTAAAAAAATGCGCTTTCTTCTCTCGAAGTTACGCATTTTTTTATTTTTTCCTATCCCTTATCTGTCACAGCCTCTTTTTAAATCAGAAAGCGAAGATAGTCCAAATCGACCTGCATGTAGCCGACTACGCCTTGTCCCAGATCAACTTTAATCCACTTGTAGCCATCTTCCAGAACCGTAGCGCTGATTAAATCCACAGGCAAGCTTTCGCCCGGGCTCAGCTCCGCGATCACGGTTCCTGAAATCACGGCATTGCGCACATAATAGATGTTGCGGCGGCCGACACCGCGCACGACCTGCACCGTAACATACGGATTAATCCACTGAATATCCTGTCCCCCCTCTTCATTCTCGCCGATAATCACCGGATAGTTTTTATACGCAGTATTCAGATCACAGCGCCCCGGTACGCCGGGCACAGATCCGCTGCTCGTATATTGCCACATCCCGCAGGGTAGCGACGGCCCGTTGACATTCCATTGGGCCAGCCACAGATCGTAGCGGTCCAGCTCACTCAAGATCAGCTTGTTGCGAAACCAGTCCAGATTCGCGTAGACCATCGGATAGAAACCCGCTTCTTCAATTTTCTGGCAGGTGTAGCGGCAGATTTCAGTGTTCAGAGCTTTGTTATACAGCGTTCCGTTGCGTTCTTTGTAGCCGTCTGCGTCCTCCATGTCGATTGCAACCGGCATGCGCGGGGAAAATTGCCGGGCCAGCGCGATCAAACCGTCTGCTTCGCGCATCATCTCGGATTCGTTTAAAGCATAGCTGTAATGATAGAGTCCATACGGCAGCCCCGCGTCGTTGCATTTACGGACATTCTCACGAAACCGCAAATCTTCAACGAAGTGACCCCAGCTTGACCGCAGCATCACCGCTTCTACGCCGGAAGCCCGGACCTGCCGAAAGTCCACGTTTCCATTGTGCCGGCTGATGTCGATAACTTTCATGTTGCGTCCTCCTTTCTTCCCGGATTGTCCGGTAATCTATTTTATTCACGGAGAAGAAGGCGCTCTGGCGCATGTTCCTAGTTCAGTCTAAAACAAAAAAGGTGCGGTGAATATCTTTACGATACCCGCCACACCATTTTATTGATCACGCCCACATAGCTCTGAATAATCTTCACTACTTTGGTGCTTACATTTTCTTCAACATAATCCGGAACCGGAATTCCGTAATCCCCGGACAGATTCATTTCCACTGCGGTTTCGACTGCCTGCAGCAGCGACTTTTCATCAATTCCCGCCAAAACAAAGCAGGCTTTATCCAAGGCTTCCGGTCTTTCCGTGGATGTCCGGATGCAGACGGCCGGGAATGGATGGCCTACGCTGGTAAAGAAGCTGCTTTCCTCCGGTAATGTACCTGAATCCGAGACTACCGCAAAGGCATTCATCTGCAGGTGATTGTAATCATGAAAGCCTAACGGCTCATGTTGAATGACCCGCGGATCGAGCTGAAAGCCTGACGCTTTCAAGCGATTGCGGGAACGCGGATGGCAGGAGTACAGAATCGGCATATCATATTTTTCCGCCATTTTATTAATCGCGTTAAATAACGAAAGGAAATTCTTTTCCGTATCCAGATTTTCTTCCCGGTGAGCGGAAAGCAGAATATAACGATGCGGCTGCAAGCTCAGCTTTTCTAAAATTGTCGAGCTTTCAATTTCACTCAGGTTCTGATGCAGCACTTCCGCCATCGGCGATCCGGTTACGTAGACACGCTCTTTCGGCAGACCGCATTCATGCAGATACTTTCGCGCATGCTCGGAATACGCCAGGTTGACATCGGAGATGATATCGACAATCCGGCGGTTTGTTTCTTCCGGCAGACATTCGTCTTTGCAGCGATTCCCGGCTTCCATATGGAAAATCGGAATATGCAGACGCTTGGCGGCGATCGCAGATAAACAGGAATTGGTATCTCCCAGAATCAATAACGCTTCCGGATGAATTTGATTCATCAGCTTATAGGAACAGTTGATGATGTTGCCGACGGTTGCCCCTAAGTCGTCCCCTACCGCATCCATATACACTTCCGGATCCGCGATCTTCAGGTTTTCAAAGAAGATCCCATTTAATGTGTAGTCATAGTTCTGTCCCGTATGGGCTAGAACCACATCAAAATATTTCCGGCATTTGTTGATCACCGCTGCCAGCCGGATAATTTCCGGCCGCGTGCCCACGATGATTAAAAGCTTAAGTTTTCCGTTATCCTGAAAATGGATAGAAGAATAATCGGTTCTGATTTCACTCATTCTGCTGCCTTCCTCACTACTTCTTCAAAAAAGGTATCGGATTGCTCCGGGTTAAAGATTTCATTGCACGTCATCACAGTGACCAGGTTTTCAGTTTCTGACAGATTGATGATGTTGTGCGTCCACCCGGGAATCATATAAACGGCTTCTATCTTCTCGCCTGAAACTTCAAATTCAACGAATTCCCCAGTATGAATATTCCGTTCCTGAATCAGGCCGTGACCGGCCACGACAATGAATTGTTCCCATTTGCTGTTATGCCAATGCTGCCCTTTTGTAATGCCCGGTTTACTGATATTAATACTGACCTGACCGCAATCCAGCGTATGCAGGAGTTCCGTAAAGCTCCCGCGTGCATCACAGTTCATCTTCAGTTCATACTTAAATTTCTCCGCCGGAAGATAAGTTAAATATAAACTATACAATTTCTTCGCAAAGGAGCCTTCCGGCATTTTAGGCATCATTAACGTCTCAGGCTGTGCTTTGAATTGTTCCAATAAATCGACAATCTCGCCCAGGCTAACCTTATGCGTCACAGGCACGCAACAATAACGTCCATCTTCTTTCAAAACCGTTTCTACTCCATCAAATTCGCAGTGCTGTTCTTTTCCTTCCAGAAGATCAAACATGCCTTCAATCAGATCGTCGATGTAAAGCAATTCTAATTCCGTACTTCTGTCATTCACAGTGAACTCTTCATCATTCGCCACAGCCCAGCAGAACGTCGACACCGCTGAGTTGTATTTGGGACGGCTATGGCCCATTAAGTTCGGAAACCGGTACACGGCAACCTTGGCCCCCGTTTCTTCGGCATACTGGAAAAACAGTTCTTCACCTGCTTTCTTACTTTTGCCATACTCCGATTCCCCAAACCTTCCAGCCAATGTCGCCTGAATCGAAGAACTCAGCATAATCGTCGCTTTGTTCTGATGTTTTTTCAACAATTCCAACAATGTCGATGTAAACCCGAAGTTTCCCAACATGAATTCAACCGGATCCTGAGGTCGGTTGACACCTGCCAGATGGAATACAAAATCAGCTTTCTCACAGTACAGTTCTAATTCTTCTACCGTAGATTCCCGATCATATTCATAGATTTCATCGACTTTCAAGCCTGGTCGAGTTCTATTCTTATTTTCTTTGATATTTTTCAAATTGGCTACCAAAGCTGTTCCTACCATACCCTTAGCGCCTGTAACTAATATGTTCATTCCACACCGCCTATCACGTTGATATTGTACTATTAGTTAAACAAGGATTCAAGAAAGTATTTTCGCACTATCCTCTATATAAGTTTAAAAGACTTTTTATACTTTATTATTTAATATGTTCCTAAATGATACTAACTTGCATCCATATTACCTATTCAGTAGGAAAAGCTATTTAATCTCGTCCAAATAAATCTCTGGTATACACCTTTTCTTTAACCGTCTCGAGCTCCTGACTATAACGATTCGCGATGATTGCTTGGCTCTGGTTTTTAAATTCTTCCAGATCATTAACAATTTCTGAACCAAAGAACCGATCTCCATTTTCCAATGTCGGCTCATAAATAATGACCTTAGCCCCTTTTGCTTTAATCCGCTTCATAACACCCTGAATTGAACTCTGTCGGAAATTATCACTGTTGGATTTCATTGTTAATCGATAAACGCCAATAACGATTTCTTTTTCCTTTTCTTTATCCCATTGAGCACTGCCTGCATAATACCCAGCCAGTTGCAGAACCCGATCCGCAATAAAGTCTTTTCTTGTCCGATTACTTTCCACTATTGCCTCAATCAGATTTTCTGGTACGTCCTGATAGTTCGCTAGCAATTGTTTTGTATCCTTTGGCAAGCAATACCCACCATAACCGAATGATGGATTGTTATAATGAGTCCCTATCCGCGGATCCAGGCATACCCCATCAATAATTTGCTTTGTATTCAGTTCTTTCATCTCGGCATAAGTATCCAGCTCATTAAAAAATGACACCCGGAGTGCCAAATAGGTGTTCGCAAATAATTTTACAGCCTCTGCCTCTGTGAAGCCCATAAATAAGGTATCGATATTCTCCTTAAGTGCTCCTTCCTGGAGTAAGGATGCGAATACCTTTGCCGCTGTATTCAATCTCTCAGAATCATCCGTGGAAACGATAATCCGCGATGGATACAGGTTGTCATACAGCGCTTTGGATTCCCGCAAGAACTCTGGGCTGAAAATGATATTGTTCGTGTGGTACTTCTCTCGAACGGAAACTGTGTATCCTACTGGGATGGTCGATTTGATGACCATAATTGCGTCCGGATTCACAGACAGAACCAGCTCAATCACGGACTCCACGGCAGATGTATCAAAGAAATTTTTCCTGCTGTCATAGTTCGTTGGTGCCGCTATAATCACAAACTCAGCATCACGATAGGCTGATTCACCATCTAATGTAGCGGTCAGGTTAAGTTCCTTTTCAGCTAGATACTTCTCAATGTACTTATCTTGGATCGGTGAAATATGTTTGTTTATAAGATCAACTTTCTCCTGGATGATATCCACAGCTGTCACATGATTATATTGTGCCAAAAGAACAGCCAAAGATAGACCAACATATCCGGTTCCTGCTACTGCAATATTTTTCATTTCAAACTCACTCCCTATTTCTTTTTTACAGTATATTATTCAGTCTGGTATATCCATCATCATCTTGACCTTTAGTACCGAAAATGATTTCATATTTCTATTTTGATTCTTGGTACGGCCATAGCATCTCTGCTCAATTTTCATCTTCTAAGAAAATGTCGTATCATGTCCTTATGCCGCGATAACAATATATGCATACACAGGCCAATATATGTTACAATCCCGACTATTACTTCAATTACAACTGATAAAAGGCTAACACCAAAATGTATGCCTACCATCCTTACGGCCGCAAACATTATAATTCCAGGAATCAAATATGCAGCACCATCTTTCAGATATTCCGCTATTGGTAATTTTTTTCTCACAAACCACGTCTGGTAAATCATAACAGCACCCTCTGCGCAAATCGTACCCACTACAGCACCAGCAGCGCCATATCGTCCAATAAGAGCATAGTTTATAATTAAATTGATAACAGCGCCAATCCAAACAGATATCACGTAGGGCTTGTCGTACTTCAACGGAATCAAGTACTGTGTACGGATCACATTCGCCCAGCATTTGAAAAAAATTGTTGGCGAAATTAACATAATCAGTGATCCCACAGAGGTAAACTCTGTTCCAAAGAAAACCGGTGAAAATTCCTTGGCTACACCAGCGATGCCAAACATCAATGCAAAGCCCATGAAACACACAAACTCCATTGATAATCTTATGTATCCCCTCGCTTTTCCCTTATCTCCACTAGCAAATAGACTAGACATCCGCGGAAGCATTACAGTCCCCAGAGCAGTTATCAGCCCCATTGGAACTGTGATTATTCTCTCTGTACTTTCATAGAATCCATTTTGCGTCACATTGCTAAGTAAACCTATCATTATCTTATCCATTTTGTTGTACAAGGTAACTGCAATAACAGGAATAAAAAGCACAATCATTTGCTTGAAGTGTTGCTTCATCCCACAAAAACTGGGTTTAACAATATCTATTTCTTTTTTTAAAAATGGCCAAATTATCAAGTTGCTGATAAAATGCCCGCCAACCATCAATAATGTATATAGCCATACCTGCGAGGAATTTTTGACAAACATAAAGATAGCAACAACCGTAAGCAGACGGACAACAGCATTTCTCATAACAGTCAGCTTAAACTTCTCCATTCCGAAGAAAAACCAATTAACGTCAACAAAAGATGCCATCACCGTCAACAATTGTATACACGAAACCAACCGGTACTCTGTAGGGCAAAACCATACCAGATAAACACAGTACACAACTACCATAATGGCTGTCGTGAGCATCTGCAGTGTTACTATATTCCAAAATGCGGTACTTCTCTTCTGTCTGTCATTCTGTAATGCTGCTACCGTCCTATTGCCATAGTTATTCACTCCGAGCATCCCCACAAGGGCAAGGCAATATGCGATTGAGTAGGTATAGGAATAAGTTCCTACTCCATCGGCTTCCAAAACGCGGGATATGTACGGGGTAGTAATCAATGGCAAAATTATAAGCAGTATCTGGTATACTGAATTATACAGAAAATTAGAAATCACATTCGTTTTTTTCAAGTTATATCCTCTCATATAATAATATTGCTTCATTAGTTATCTACTATGTTTCTTTGAATATATGCTTATGAATGTAAGCATAAAAAACACAAATCGTATAGAAGATGCCTCAAATTGGGACATTAACATGAATACCCCAACACAAACGGAAAGAAAGTCTGTAAGATTCTTATCGTCAATTTTTCTTATCCATGAACAGGCATAAAGGAACAGTCCGATAATCCAGCCAAATCCTACTAAACCAGTCTGATAAATTATGTCTAAATATATGTTATGTGAGCTCAGGCCTCCAACTTCCTGCAGCATTTCCTGGTCGCTTTTATATCCAAGCCCCAATAACCGATGATTCACGAGATTATTCCGGGTATTCTGCCAAATCATAGTCCTTCCACTGAAAGTCAGGTTTTTCCCTACAAGTGCAAGAAAAGCCATAATAACTGCTGGCCTATCACCATTCCACACAATAAGGAAGAAGAACAATATGTTAATCAAAACATAGATTTTCAAATTTAATATGTGTTTAGGCCATCCAAATCTGGAAACAACCAGGTACGCCATTATAAGGCATATTCCCACAGTTGAAGTAACAGAATGCACTTGCAAATAAGTAGCTATAACAAGAAGACAAAATACAATATATTTCCAAGTCAATTTCTGTTTGAATTTCATCTCATAGATATATCCTGGAATCAGCGCAAACAGAATATAAATTATAAATCCGTTGTAATTTCCGAGCAGAAAACAAATTCCATCAAGCTCATGTCTATCATAATAAAGTCCTTTTGGAAATATGATAATAGACAGATAATTGATAAGTACTAATATATAGAATAGCCCATATACAGTCTTTAAAAACAATCTCTCGTTTCTTTCATATGCAATCTGAACTGCTATGCATAATCCCAACAACAGTATTCCTTGGCCGTAGATTGCTGACGAAATAGAGCCTCCATTAATAAATGTTGATATTATTTCCGTTAGGATATATCCTATAATAAAAATGAGGGATGAATTATATCTTTTAAAAATTATTGCATATAAAGTAACTCCCGCGGAAAATATAATATTTAATATGGCCCGCAAATAGTTCAGAACACTGATCTGCAAAAAATAATTTGGGAAGAACGCTGTAAAAAGAACCATCCCCAATACAAAAATGTAAAAAAATTCTTTCTTATCTATTTTGATTGACAACTCGAATCCCTCCGCATTATCAGGAAAATCGGATTTTTTTTAATCTTTACAAAATAATCCATAAACCTCCTCCTCAGACTAATATTCATCATAAGGTATATATCAAATATAACAACGACATCAATAATAAAAGATCTGGCTCCTGTTACAAATAAATGAAGAACCAGAAAAACAATCAGTTCCAATGCTAATATTTTCTTTTCTCTTTTCCTCCGATCTGTCAGAACAACAGGGAGAAGAGCCACTGCAGCAAATTCTGCGGCCTGTATGACATACATTTCTATACGGTACATGAAACCGGATTTTATCACTGTCCCCATTTCTATATTATCATAGGTAAAGCGGATCTACTCCAGCGTATATCCATTCAACATGAGCATAATGGATGATGATGCCTAAACAGCTGTAAACACAGCTAAAAACCCATAAAACGGTATTAACAATTTATATCTAAGTTCACAGCTTTCTGCTTTCTCTGGTCCCGAAAAAAATAAACTGAAAAAGGAAACCTCAATTTTGGAATCCGGATTTTAAACTTATTCCTAACCTAGCAAGCCAGCAAAAAAGAAAAGGACACCAAAAAAAATCACTGTATACGCCCAATCAGACGTTTCATTTAATTCATATAATTGTAATGTAGTCAAAAAGACATTCAGCACCCATATTCCTGTAAAAATGAATGCCGGATGATATACATTTTTTTCCTAAAAAATGTCAGGAACAATATAAAAACCATTATAATCAAATAACAATATACCATATCAATTCCTTTCCACAGACTTAGGCAGTCTGTCTTACTGGCCTCTGCCATAAGTAAAATACTCAGGATAACAGATGTCGCCATACAGCAGCAATAAAAGAAAATGTTATATATAGGAAATTCAAGCAATCTTGCAATGGCACAGATCGCAATGTGTGAAATATACAGTTCCAATGAATCCCAGCATAAGAGAAAAATCGATTTAGCTTATCGCACTTCATTTTTTCTAACAGCATAACAACAACACAAATCAATGCTACAGCAAATACCAAAACAGCCAATCTGCTCCTCAAAATATTCGGCAACGTATACTTTCCTACCAGCATTCCAAAAATGCAAACGCAAGCCATAAATTTATGGGCTATCCCTATAACATAGACGATTCCATCACCTCTGTTAGACTCATCCCCGGCATAGAGAGGCTCTCCCATATATGCGCCTGCCAGAAAAATTGGGATCCTCCACAAACAATTTCAATGTTTTCGTATGTATCTTTTCCGAAAAACCATACAATGGTTATAAGCAGAACACTTCCAGAAATAATAATCATTAATCGACGAAACGCCATCTTCTTTTCAGTATCAAAGCACTTATACACAAGCAGATATAAAATGTATAATGGAAGCAGCAGTTCTATGTACCAAAAACGTGTAACACTATCGCACCAAAAGGAAGCAAACGAAAAATCATATACTACATTTATGAAACTCCCTTTCAATATGATGATATCTTCCACAATCCAATAAATCCCCACCAATAGCATAAGCGGGTAAAATTCTTAGTAAATGGCGCTTATAAAAACTTTTTACAGTATTATCCATTTTTAGTGAATAACACAAACTATTCCGCTTAGAAAAAGGAATATCTCAACATCAATGCTGCCTATCAACAGTACATATACTTCTGCCATCATCCATAGCAGTCCGGAATCATAGACAGCAACATAGTTTTCACATTAGTGAAAGATCATAATGCTGATAATAGCTCCCGAATAACACATTTCGGTACTTGCTTATGTTATTTAAATACGCTTTCTTCATTCGGATTCCTTCCTTTTGTAATGCTAAACCCTTGTTAATCCCATTCAGGAAAATCCTGTCAGCAGTTTTTCCCAGCGTTCTTATCCATTATGGAACCATATACTGCCGCCACTTTTTCCGCAGTCCTTTTGATTGTGAAATTCTCCCTGACATAGACATATGCCCGCTTCTGGATCTCCTCCACTTCTTTTGGATGTTTCACCGCAAACTCAATCCTGTCCGCTAATACTTCTACGTCTCCGACCGGATACAGGAAGCCTGTAAAACCATCTTCCACAAGCTCTGATGTACCGCCGCTATCTGATCCGATGAACAGGAGTCCTGCTTCCATAGTTTCTACCGTCACTCGGCCAAATCCCTCTTTTTCAGAGCATAAAACTCCGATGGAATAACCGTTCCGTATACTTCTTAAGTCAGGCGCAAAAACCTGAAATTCAACTTTTGCTTCCAGGCAATTCCCAGCAATATATTTACGGATTTCGTCCTGATATTCCTGTGACAGGCATTCCCCAATCAAAAGGAGATGGACATTATATCCCCTTTCAGTTAATATATGTACAGCTTTTACAGCATCCATTTGCCTTTTACCTTCCATAATTGTCCCGGCAAACAAAATCCTTATTTCCGTGGGATCAATGCAATGCGGTCTCCAATCGGCATCAGCTAATTCTATCCCATTGTAAATACATACAATATCCCTTTGGATCCTTTTTTCCCAAGTATCCTGAACTCCTTTTGAAATTGCTATGACCTTCTGTGATTGATTAATTAATTTGTATGCATATTTCTCAAGTGAGAACTTTCTATGATAATCTTCCATTAAAAATTCCCGTATGTGCCATACATATGGGACTTTCAGCCATTTTGCAAGTACAGCGCCGCCAATCCCGACCACTTTGTTGATATGGACAACGTCAATGTTCTCTTTTCTGAGCTTAAGCGACAGAATAAATGTCGTTGCATAATTATATATGATCTTTAAATGCTGTGCAGCTTTTCTGCTTAAGGATACATTCTCACCCACTCCATCTGTCAAAGAAACGGTATCACAAATATAATAGCTGTCTCTTATACACATCTCCGAGCCCACGAGACAGGCAGAAATCTCGTATGCCGTCTTCTGCTTGAAAAAAAAAAAATAGAAAAAAAAAAAAAAAATCTAATATACACAT
>OJJT01000902.1_pt1 | contig 10645 bp, 10 predicted proteins | sample 1596281 | NCBI WGS metagenome assembly OJJT01 (sample SAMEA4350145, study PRJEB24818) | metagenome | biome: human; feature: gut; material: faeces | place: Denmark | collected 2013-09
TCAGTTGTGTTTAAGAGACAGGGTTTTTTTTTTTCAAGCAGAAGACGGCATACGAGATTTCTGCCTGTCTCGTGGGCTCGGAGATGTGTATAAGAGACAGACTATAACTACTATATTGAATATCAGTGTTTTAGGTTTTGGTATATGTAAATTTGATCTTTCTGACAGGCTGTGCCAACAAGGAGATGGGATGGACGGTCCGCAGTAAATAGTATGCCATATGCCCCGCCTGATAGAGTGCTATGTAGTACTATTATTATACAACATACCAAAAAATTAACAAAAAATGCCTTGTAAGGTCATTGAATTTTTCAATAAAATCAAGCTTTTTTAGATATATGAGCGGTTTGAAAGGTATGGGGCGATTTGAAAACGTCGGAACTTTCATAGTACTACGACGGAAGACGGGGCTCCGTTTTTTTTTTGTGCTTGAAAATATATGTATTTATATACTTCTTTTTTATAAATAATATTTCCATAACTTGACATAGTATCAAAGTATAGATATACTATCAATTGATAGAAGAATAAACGGAGGTGTTTTATATATTTCTTAGTGTACAATCGAAAAAAAGAGAAGTAGTTGCTTTCCTGAAGGAATTAAAAGACTTGTTAGGACAAGATGATTTTGACATAAATACAGACATGATACTGATTCGAAAGAAAAAACAAGGGAAAGATCAAATATACTCTACTCCATATACAATGTTGGATCTCGACTATGATATAGATGATGTAATTGCCAGATTAAAGGAACTAAAACTGGAAGAGTATTCAGAAACGAAGATAGACAGGGATGATGTGAATCCGCCATTATTGTTTGTGTTCGGAAAAGATATAGACAGTAAACTGGTATATGTGAAGTTAAAAATAAAGGGAGATCAGAGAAAGCATATTTTATGTGTATCGTTTCATTATGCGAAGGGGCGTATGACATTTCCTTATGCATAAATGCGGAATAATACTGGGAGGTAGGAAAATGGAAAACTCTATATTAATAAGAAAAGTTCACATGAACTGTCCATTATGTGATAAAATGCATGAAATCGAAGAAAGAAAACGTACAACATCGATTACAATAAAAGGAGAAGAAGTATTCTACGAGGAGAGATTTTATTTTTGTGCAAATGCGGATGAAGATGAAAATGAATTTGAAACAGCTGCAATGACAAATGAGAATCTTTTGAATGCAAGGAATGCATATCGTGTCAAGATGGGACTTCTTACATCAACAGAAATTGTTGCACTAAGAGAAAGCTATGGTCTGTCACAGGTAGATCTTGCAAAATTGCTAGGTTGGGGAGAAGCGACCATTTCCCGCTATGAAAGTAAGGCAATTCAGGATGAGGCCTATGATACCATGCTTCGACTGATAAAGGATAATCCTCTCCAGGCATTAGAGTTCTTAAAGAAGAATGCTGACAAATTTACGATGTCAAAACGTGTAGAAATCAGATCTCATATAGTGGATAAGCTGGATTCTTACGGAAAAGAATTTCTTACCAGACAAACATTTGAGAGTGAATATGCAAATTTTGAAGAACCTTCGGATTCCAATGGATTTACGATGTTGAATATTGAAAAGATTGAGGCGATGATTTCCTATATTGCTGAGAAAACAGATAACCTGTTTAAAGTGAAATTGATGAAAATGCTTTGGTATTCGGATGTGCTGGCTTTTATTGAGAATGGATTGGCAATGACAGGCATGGTATACAGACATGAAGCTATGGGAGCGCTTCCGGTTGGACATTACAGTTTGATGAATCTGGAGAAACTGAATATTCAGGAAGAAATGAGCTATAGCTGTGATACCATGCTTCATATCTATCCGACTGTCAATATGGACTATTCCGTATTGACTGACAGAGAAAAGAGCATTCTTGACAAGGTGATTATGAAGTTTAGTGCTTACAGAGCAAAAGATATTGTAGAGTATATGCATAAGGAAAAGGCATATACTGAGACAAGACCGGGAGAAATCATCCCGTTTAGTCTGGCAAAAGAAATAAGAAAATTTTAATGGATTCCCATGTGCATTTGTTCATAGAAATTTGATGCAGCAGTATGATAATTACAGGTTGGGGGATGGCAATATGAAGACAAGCAAAAAATATTGGCAGATGAAAAGTCTGACCGGAGTGATTTTAGTATGTATATTTCTTACAGCTTGCGGCGGAGAAACGCAGGAAGCTGAGAGGAAAAGCACTGTGCAGGAAAATGAAACGGTAAGTACCACTACCATTGAACAAACAGCCGAACAGACGCAGGAGACAACACAGAAAGCGGAAGAGTTTGTGCAGACAGATACCATCCTGGAAAATTTGAAGGGGAATAGAGAACCACAGACGATTTTGCAGGAACTGTCTGAACTTCCATTAAGTATAGAAGAACTGAGGGACTATCCGGTGTATGTGTTAAGTGATCAATTCGAAGAGCGCAGTGGGGCAGAACTGCTGACGGAATTCTATGAACAGTCCACACAGGGGAATCCGGCACAATTGTTGATGGCAAATTACCTCTATAATGAAAAATGGATCCTTTCTTATATTGAATTTGACGGAAGTACATATTATATGCTTAGGGGTGATGTGGATGCCGGGACTGCAGAGGAAGACTATACGGAAATGTATTTTCGTTCCCTAAATATTATCGAAAAGAAAGATATAGAACCGGACATGGCACTCATCATGATCGTATTTACCAATCAGGAAGATGTTTCCGATGAACAGGCGGAGCAGTATGTGAAATGGTCGGAAGAGGGAAAACGGCCTGATGACATAGAAATATATTATTTCTTAAATCTGAGATACGGCCTTATGAGCGGTGATGACGAACTGAAAATACTGGATGAAGTGGAGAGAACAGCAGACAGAATGGCTGTGTACCGGATCGCAAAGGATTTCACAAATACATATTTTCAGGAGGAATACACAGGCGAAGTTGAGATCATGGGCATCAAGGGACTTTCCGGGGTGGATACGGACAGCAAGGGTGACTGCACGGTGGAAGTAGAGTTCCGGCCGGTACAGGAGGATTCGCTATCGTATCTGTTTATGACGTTTGGATATGATGAGATGGGATGGACAATCCGCAGTTACGGACTGGAAAAGTAGGCGGACATAGGATACAAAAATTGTATAAAAATCCCACAAAATTTTGTTGACAAAAGCATATACCCTATGTATAATAAGTCAGTGTGTGAATCAACACATCGTAGGAGACTTGTGTTTTCTACGCAACATATTGCATAGGAGTCGCTATGTTAGTAAGTTTATCTGATGTATTAACATCCGAAGGCAAGGTAGAAACTGTTGCCATTCCGCTTGAGATGACAAGCTTTAAGAGCCGCCAGGGAGAATTCCCCATTACGGAGAAGACACCCGTTACCCTTACTTTTACCAACATCGGTGTGAACAAGGCAAAAGTAACCGGTACTGCAGAGCTTACCTTTGATACGAAATGTGACAGGTGCCTTACTGAAGTACCTACAGCAATGAAGCTTAAGTTTGACAGAATCGTTTATTCTCCGGAAGCGGAAGTAAGTGAGGAAGAAGATACCGAGCAGAGCTTTATGGATGGATGGCAGCTGGATGTAGAGGCTTTTGTGTACGATGAAATTCTGGTGAATTGGCCGGCAAAGATCCTGTGTAAGGAAGACTGCAAGGGTATCTGCCCTGTATGTGGTCAGAACAGGAATCTGAAGGAATGTGGTTGCGATACTTTCGTACCGGATCCTCGTATGGCAGCAATCCAAGATATCTTCAACGCGAATAAGGAGGTGTAACGATGTCTATTTGTCCTAAGAATAAATCTTCCAAAGGTAGAAGAGATAAGAGAAGAGCAAACTGGAAAATGAGCGCTCCTACATTGGTAAAGTGCAGCAAATGTGGTGCACTGATGATGCCTCACAGAGTTTGCAAGGCTTGCGGTTCTTACAATAAGAAGCAGGTCGTAAGCGTTGATTAATTTATAAATCAATGAAGCGAAATTAAGTGAAAAGAAAAGAGGAGATTCCGAAAGGAGTCTCCTTTTGCTTTCACAAAAAAATCACTTGCTTTTTATATACGCCTTTAGTATAGTAAGAATGAATCTGCCATCATCAAACTGTTTGGTGCGATCCACGGAGCGGTTTGATGATGAGCGGATAAACATAAACAGGTAAAGGAACGACGAAATGGCAGAATATGTAAATGTTGCTGTAGACGCAATGGGTGGCGATAATGCTCCAGCAGAGATCGTAAAAGGTGCTGTGGAAGCTGTCAATGCGGACAAACGTGTCAAAGTATTCCTGGTAGGCAAAGAGCCTGTGATCCGTGAGGAATTAAAGGCATATACCTATGATGCAGAGCAGCTGGAAGTTGTACATGCTGAAGAAGTCATTGAGACGGCAGAACCTCCGGTCATGGCAATCCGTCGGAAGAAGGATTCCTCCATTGTCAAAGCCATGTATATGGTGAAGAACGGCGAATGCGATGCATTTGTATCTGCGGGAAGTACCGGTGCGGTACTGGTAGGCGGACAGGTGATCGTAGGTCGTATCCGCGGTGTGGAGAGACCTCCTTTAGCGCCTCTGATCCCTACGGAGAAGGGCGTAAGCCTTTTGTTAGACTGTGGAGCCAACGTAGATGCGAGACCTTCCATGTTAGTCCAGTTTGCCAAGATGGGCAGTGTCTATATGGAAAGCGTTATGGGAGTAAAGAATCCGAGAGTCGGTATTGTGAATATCGGCGCCGAGGAGGAGAAGGGCAACGCGCTGGTAAAAGAAACCTTCCCGCTTCTTAAGAATTGCCCGGAGATCAATTTCATCGGCAGCGTGGAAGCAAGAGACATTCCGGCAGGTGCGGCAGATGTCATTGTCTGTGAAGCGTTTGTGGGCAATGTGATCTTGAAGATGTATGAGGGTGTAAGCTCCGCACTTCTGCATCAGGTGAAGCAGGGGATGATGTCCACACTTCGCAGTAAAATGGGTGCACTGCTTGTGAAGCCGGCACTCAAGACTACATTAAAGAGTTTTGATACTTCCCAGTACGGTGGCGCTCCGTTACTTGGACTGAACGGTCTGGTAGTGAAGACTCACGGAAGCAGCAAGGCAGTGGAAGTGAAGAATTCTATTTTGCAGTGTATTGCTTTTAAGGAAGAGAAGATCAACGAGAAGATCAAAGAACAGATCAGCCCGGAAGATAAGGCTGCAGAGAATAATTAATCAAGAGAAATATTTTGAGAAAGAAGGAACTGTTATGGAATTTGAAAAGTTGAAGAAAATCATTGCTGAGGTATTAAACGTAGATCCCGATGAGATCACCATGGAGACCACATTCCAGGATGACCTGGGTGCTGATTCCCTCGATGTATACCAGATCATCATGGGCATCGAGGAAGAGTTCGATATCGAGATCCCTGCAGAGTCTGCAGAGCAGGTTACTACTGTAGAAGAAGCAGTAGAGATGATCAAGAACGCAGTGAACTAGTAAAGCTACGAGCCATGCAAAAATAGAGGGAATGACTCCGGTGAGAGCTTGCTCGCACAAGAGGTCATTCCCCTCTGTTTTTATACGATGTGTTCCGTAAAACGGGACACACTTGACAGCCATTTATGAATAGGCATGGTGAGGGTAATTATGTAGTCCAGTAGGCACGGCTATGGTTAAGAATAAGCGCGCCGTAAGCAGACGTCGGTACCATAGCGTCCCAAGGGACGCATTGCGTGGGTATTTTCCACGCCTATGTACCGTTACGCTCTGCGACATGAGTGCATCGTACTAAAGTACGAGCGTGCCGCGTTTCTTACCATAGCCGGGACTACGGAATATAGTGAGGACAAGAAAATGTTTGATGGTTATACAATGGACGTGCTGGAGCAGCGCATCGGCTATTGCTTTCACAACAAAGCATTGCTGAAGCAGGCTCTGACCCACAGCTCCTATACCAATGAACAAAAGATCAACAAGACAGAGAACTATGAGCGCATCGAATTCCTGGGAGATGCCGTACTGGAGCTGGTATCCAGCGACTTCCTGTTTCGGGAACACCCGGATGTTCCGGAGGGCGAGCTGACCAAGATGCGCGCCTCCATGGTGTGCGAGCCTTCCCTGGCATTCTGTGCCAGAGACCTGGAGCTGGGACAGTTTATGCTTTTGGGTAAAGGCGAAGAGAATACCGGCGGCAGACGCAGAGACAGCATCACCTCTGACGGTATGGAAGCTATGATCGGTGCCATTTATCTGGATGGTGGCATGCAGCCTGCCAAGGCTTTTATTGACCGCTTTATTCTGTCGGATTTAGAGGACAAGCGTCTTTTCTATGACAGTAAGAGCAATCTCCAGGAATTGATCCAAGGAAAACTCAAAAAAGAGTTCGAGTACCGGCTGTTAGAGGAGAGCGGACCGGAACACGACAAAACCTTCGTGGTAGAGATCGACATGGAGGGAGAATGCCTTGGCCGTGGGCAGGGAAGAACAAAAAAAGCGGCAGAACAGCAGGCAGCTTATGAGGCGCTTCTGCTATTGAGGGATAGAGGATATGTATTTAAAAAGTATTGAGATCCACGGGTTCAAATCATTTGCCAATAAGATCGTATTTCAGTTCCACAACGGAATCACCGGTATCGTAGGACCTAACGGCAGCGGTAAGAGTAACGTTGCGGACGCGGTAAGATGGGTGCTGGGAGAACAACGCATCAAGCAGTTGCGTGGTGCCAGCATGCAGGATGTTATTTTCTCGGGAACAGAGACCAGAAAACCGTTGAGCTATGCTTATGTTGCCATTACTCTGGACAACAGCGATCACCAGCTGGCGATCGACTATGACGAAGTTACAGTGGCGAGACGGATCTACCGTTCCGGAGAAAGTGAATATCTGATCAATGGTACTCCCTGCAGATTAAAGGATGTCAATGAGCTGTTCTATGATACCGGTATCGGTAAGGAGGGCTATTCCATTATCGGACAGGGCCAGATCGACAAGATCTTAAGCGGTAAACCCGAGGAACGGCGTGAACTGTTCGACGAGGCTGCTGGAATCGTGAAATTCAAGCGCAGAAAAGCAGCAGCCCAGACAAAGCTGGAGAACGAAAAACAGAATCTGGTGCGTGTGAATGATATTCTGTCCGAACTGGAAAAGCAGGTAGGCCCTCTGGAGAAGCAATCCGAGGTGGCTAGGGTCTATCTGAGGAAAAAGGAAGAATTAAAGACTCTGGATATCAATGTCTTCTTATTGGAAAATAAGAAACTCAGAGAACAGCTGTCTTCCATGGAAGAAAAATATAATCTGGCCAGCAATGAACTGAACGAGACCAGTGAAAAGTACGAAGGTATCAAGGAAGAATACGAGCGGATCCAGCAGGAGATCGAAAGCCTGGATGCAGCCATTGAAGTCGCCAGAGAGCAACTGACGGATACCGGCCTGATGCGGGGCAAACTGGAAGGTGAGATCAATGTCTTAAAAGAGCAGATCAATTCCGCTCACGGCAGTGAGAACCATCTGAACAATCGTAAGGCAGCCCTGGAAGAAGAAATCGCCGGCAAAGAAAAAGAAAAACAGGATATTTTAACCGATAAAAAGGATACGGATACTCAGGTACAGGAGATCGCAGAGGCGGCAGCCATGGCAAAGGCCGACCTGGAAGCTATCCAGAACAAGATCACCGAACTCAATAATAATATTGAGGCCGGGAAAAATACCATCATCGGCGAGCTGAACCAGCGGGCTACCATCAAGTCCAAGATGGGACGTTTCGATACTATGATGGAGCAGATCAATATCCGCAAGGCAGAGTTGAATTCCAGACTGCTTCGTGCCAAATCCGATGAGGCTGCCAGAGAAGAGACAATCAAGAAGCTGGAAGAGACCTTCGAGACTGTGACCGAAGAACTGCGGCAGATGACAGAACAGGAAGCAGCATCCGAACTGGAGCTGGGCAATATCCGTGAGAATCTCACAGGCTTAGATGCGAAGCTGCGGGAGACACAGAACCGTTTCCATCAGGAGCAGTCCAAACTGGAAGCCCTGACCAATATCACCGAGCGGTATGACGGCTACGGTGGCAGCGTCAAGAAGGTCATGGAGCAGAAGGAAAAAGAAAAAGGTATCATCGGTGTTGTAGCGGATATTATTCAGGTAGAAGCCAAATATGAGACCGCTATCGAGACCGCTCTGGGTGGTAATATTCAGAATATCGTAACGGATAACGAAGAGACCGCCAAGCATATGATCGGATTCTTAAAGCAGAACCGCCTCGGAAGAGCCACATTCCTTCCCCTGACCAGTATTACCAAACCTCAGGAATTCAAAAATCCCGAGGCCCTGAAGGAAAAAGGTGTCATCGGTATGGCGGATGAACTGGTAAATACGGAAAAAGAATACCGCAATGTGGCCAAGGCCATGCTGGGACGTATCGTGGTCGTAGACAACGTGGACAATGCCGTGAAGATCGCAAGAAAATTCGATTACGGCATCCGTATGGTCACATTGGAAGGCGAACTCTTAGTTCCCGGCGGTGCCATCAGCGGTGGTGCATTTAAGAATAACAGTAATCTTCTGGGAAGACGTCGTGAGATGGATGAACTGGAGAAAAAGGTGAAAAAACTCTCCGATGACATCAAGACCTATAACCAGAAGATTGAAGGCGCCAAGAGCAAACGAAATAAGCTGCGTATGGATCTGGAAGCATTGAAGACCGAGATGCAGCGCAAGTCCATTGAGCAGAATACCGCAAGATTAAATATTTCCCAGGCCAGAGAACGTATGGAAGAAGAGGCAGAGAGTGCACAGTCCCTGAAGCTGGAGGAACAGGAGATCGAGACCAAGATCTTCGAGATCCGTTCCAGCAAGGAAACAATCGTACAGGAACTGGCTGCAAGTGAAGAACTGGAGAAAACCACTCAGGAACAGATTCTTGTCTTCCAGAAGGAACTGGAAGGCTGCAGACTGGAAGAGAGTGAAGCTTCCGCCCATGCCGGAGAATGGGAAGTAAAAGTCGAGAAGATGCGTCAGGCTCTGGATTACAAACAGGCCAATGTAGACCGTATAGGCGGCGAACTGGAGCGTGCACAGGCAGAACTGAATGAGATCTTACAGGCACTGACTGAAAACGCACAGGAAGTGGAACGCAAGAAAAACAACATTCTGGAGATTGAGAAGACCATCGCGGCTTCCCATGAGAATCAGGATGCTTCCAAGAAAAAGCTGGACGAGGATATTGCAAAGAAAGAAGAACTGTCTGCAAAGCAGAAAGGCTTCTTCCAGAGCAGAGAAGAAATGTCAGAGCGCATGAATGCTCTGGACAAAGAAGTCTATCGTCTGAGTGAACAGAAGAAAAAGCTGGAAGACAATATCGAAGGCCAGATCAATTACATGTGGGATGAGTATGAGATTACCCTGAGTGATGCGGCAGGCCTTCGCAATGAAGAGATGAATGATCTGCCCGCCATGAAGCGTGAGATCAGCGGTCTGAAAGATGAGATCCGGAAGTTAGGTAATGTCAATGTCAACGCCATTGAGGATTACAGGAATCTGATGGAGCGTTATACCTTCATGAAGACCCAGCATGATGATCTGGTAGAGGCGGAGAAGACCCTGGAAGGCATTATCGAGGAACTGGATACCGCCATGCGCAAACAGTTCACAGAGAAATTTGCGGAGATCAGCAGAGAGTTCGATAAAGTATTCAAAGAACTCTTTGGTGGTGGTAAGGGAACCCTGGAACTGATGGAGGATGAGGATATTCTGGAAGCAGGCATCCGCATCATCGCACAGCCCCCCGGAAAGAAGCTTCAGAACATGATGCAGCTCTCCGGTGGAGAAAAGGCATTGTCCGCTATTTCCCTGTTGTTTGCCATCCAGAACTTAAAGCCCTCTCCGTTCTGTCTGTTGGACGAGATCGAGGCAGCGTTGGATGACTCCAACGTAGGCCGTTTCGCTAAGTATTTACATAAGCTGACCAAGAACACTCAGTTCATTGTCATTACCCACAGACGCGGTACGATGGAACAGGTGGACAGACTGTATGGTATCACCATGCAGGAGAAGGGTGTATCTACTTTAGTCAGTGTTAACCTCATTGATAAAGATCTGGATGATTAGAGTATGAAAAGAACTTCTAATCACTCAGAGCAAAGGCTCTTTCGTGAAGAAGTTCTAAGTTTCATACAAGAAAAACGCAAGCGTTTTTCTGGATAGAATGCTGATTGGAGGAAATCGGATGAGTGAGGAAAAGAAAGGCTTTTTTGCCCGGTTAAAAGAAGGACTGACCAAGACCCGTGACAACATTGTCCGGGGAATTGATTCGGTCTTCAGCGGCTTCTCCGCTATTGATGATGATTTCTATGAAGAACTGGAAGAAATCCTCATTATGGGAGATATCGGTGTGAATGCCACCACCGCTATCGTGGAGAGACTGAAACAGCAGGTGAAGGAAAAACATATCAAGGAACCTTCCGAATGCAAACAGCTTCTGATTGAAAGTATCAAGGAGCAGATGCAGGTGGATGAGACCTGTCTCTTATACACATCTCCGAGCCCACGAGACAGGCAGAAATCTCGTATGCCGTCTTCTGCTTGAAAAAAAAAAAAAAAGAATAAAGGACGGTGGAGTCCGCATGATAAGCAAACTGTAACCGAGCAAGTGCGAAAAACATGACACAAA
>OJJT01000904.1_pt1 | contig 10637 bp, 8 predicted proteins | sample 1596281 | NCBI WGS metagenome assembly OJJT01 (sample SAMEA4350145, study PRJEB24818) | metagenome | biome: human; feature: gut; material: faeces | place: Denmark | collected 2013-09
GTTCTCTTATTTTGTTTGTTACGTCTGCATTTGTTTTCTTTTTTTTTTTTCATGATGCGGCGGCCTCCGAGATCTACACCTCTCTATTCGTCGGCAGCGTCAGATGTGTATAAGAGACAGGATCATATAGTGATAAAAAGTAAAGCCGTCGCCCTTGCGATAACGGTGCAGCATTTCCTTGGCCAAGATCTCGTATTGCTCCAAAAGCACAGGCAGGTCGCTCTCCTGCAAGGCATAGTTCTCCTTAGGATCGCACACCACCGGCTCAATAGACAGCTCCTTAAATCCCAGATCCGCCATGTGCAGCACATCGGCGGCAAAGTCCGTATTGAAGTGGGTATAGGTGCCACGCATATAGTAGTCCTTTTGCCCTCTGGAGTCTGCAAACCGCTTGAATTTATCCAAGATCAGATCATAACTGCCCTTGCCGTTGCGGCCCACCCGCAGCCGGTCATGAGTAACCTTGCGCCCGTCCAAAGACAGCACCACATTGCCCATCTCCCGGTTGGAAAAGTCGATCACATCATCGTTGATAAGCAAGCCGTTGGTGGTAAGGGTAAAGCGAAAGTTCTTATTATGGAGCTTCTCCTGCTCCCGACCATAGGCCACCAGCCGCTTGCACACATCCCAGTTCAGCAGCGGCTCACCGCCAAAGAAATCCACTTCCAAATTCCGGCGTCCGGGACTGTTGGCAATGAGATAATCCAGCGCCTGCTTGCCCACTTCATAGGACATGATCTCACGCTGGCCGTCGTACTCTCCCTTGCCGGCAAAGCAGTATTTGCACGCCAAGTTGCAATCGTGAGCAACATGCAGGCAAATGGCCTTCAGTACCCCCTGGCGGCGTTTAAACTGGTCGGCAACCGCCTCAAAGGTATCCTCGGCAAACAGCCGTCCGTCGGCGATCAGCGCCTCAATGTCTTCAAAACAAAGATCAATATCAGCGTTCGTTACATCCGGCTGATCCTTGTATTTTTCTAAAATAAAACGGCGGATCTCCTCTTTATCATGATCCTGGTACATAGTGATCATATCGTAAGCCACCGGGTCCACAGAATGGACGCAGCCACTGTTTTGATCCAGAATAATGTTGTATCCGTTTAGTTTGTATGCGTGTATCATAGTCTACTCCAAACAAAAAAGGCGGGACCCGGGCAATCGCCCATCCCGCCCTAATTGCAAAATTCTTATTTCTTCAGCTGCTCGCACTTCTGGTTGGCAACGGAGCAAGAGGTCTTGCTGGCAGACTGACAAGAAGTCTGGCACTCGCCGCAGCCGCCCTTTTGAGCGGAAGCACAAAGATTTCTGGAACTTAAAGTTTTAATTCTTTTCATAAAAAGCACCTCATTTCAATATGTTGGCTCTATTTTACAATACTTTCAGTCCTTTGTCAATACGCAGCAGCAAATGCGCTCTGCCCCGCCGCCGGCAGTTCCGTGGAGCACCGTGCCGCTGTTTTTCGCTGCCTGAATTGCCTGTACAAACGCCGCAGTGATCTCCTCACCGGGCACGATCATCGGCACCCCGGGCGGATAGGCAAACACCGTCTCGCAGGCAATACGCCCCACTGCCTGTTGGTATGGTAACGGCTCCCCGGCGGGCACCTGCCAGCTTTGCAGGTGCCGGGGCGGTAAGGGCAGCGGCGTCACCGGCCAGTCGCCCGGCGACAGGGTACGGTCAATCTCTGTCAGGGTATGGGCCAACAAATGAAATCCGGCGGCGGTGTCCCCCACCGTTGCCATACAGATCACGTGGATACGGTCGCTCATCTCCGGCTCGATCCCACGCGCCCGCAGCCGGTGTGCCAAGGCGTTGCCGTCTATGTTGCAATGCAGGGTGGAAATATTGATCTTGGCTGGATCGTCCGCTCGGATCAATCGCAGGTGTTGCAAAGGCAGTTTATATAGCGTTTGCAGTCCCGCTTGCAGCGTCTCAAACGCAGCCGGATCCGCCACCAAATCGGCCATTTTTGCCACGCTGTTCATCAGCACATAGCTGGGCGAGCTGGTCTCGTACATATCCATATACCGCTTGATCTTCGGCGCCAAAGAGGAGTCATATACCTGCACACCGGCGGTTTGAGTCAACGCCGGCAGGGTCTTGTGATAAGAGCAGATCACCGCGTCTCCCTCCATACGGCCGGGCAGCCAAGGGGCCAGTCCAAGGTGGGCGCCGTGGGCAGCGTCTACCACCAGCGGCACCGAGCAGTGCAGACGAGAAATATAGCCCTCGTATGTAGGCGAGGTCACCACCACCGCTGCCACCTCCGGGTGGGCAGCCAATGCCTCATCCAGCGCTGCCTGGGTCACACGGGTATAAAAACCGGTAGTCGGGTCAAATGCAGCCTCTACATAGTGCACCTGCAGCCGGTTCAAAAAGCAGGCATTATACACCGCCTTGTGGCAGTTGCGGGCAATGAGAATTTCGTCCCCCGGCTTGCACAGGGCGGATATTGTCGCCAAAATGCAGCAGGTAGAACCGTTGACAGAGAGAATAGATGCCCCCGCACCATACAACGCTGCCAAATCCGCTTGCAGCCGGGCCAACACCCCGGTGGGGGCGTGCAGGTCATCGTAGCCGTCTATTTCCGTAATATCAATTTCCGCACCCGGCAAACAAAAATCCGGGTTGCGCTTGTGTCCGGGCATATGGAACGGATAGCGCTCTAAGTGCGCCAGCGCTCGATCAAGCCGCATAAGCTGTCACCTTTTCTTTTTGATAAATCGCAATGTTCAGCAGCACCACACCGGCGAGCACAGGTATCGCCTCGATCAGGCCGGTCTCTTTATAGATTAGCAGCAAAATCAGATCGCCGATCATCAGCGCCGCCCAAAATACCGTGGCGCACTGCCAAAATCGTCCTTTTTTGAATGAAAACAAAAAGCACAGAAAGATCGCTACCCCGCTGAGCACGGAAAAAGCCAGCGATCCAATGCAGTGCAGCAGCCACAGGGTGTGCCGCTCAAATTCAAAAGGACAGCACACCGTCAGCACCATCCCTACACCGGCAGGCAGTACCAGACCGTGGCACAGCCCTCTGCGCTTTTGCTTATTATACATGGTATAGAGCAAAAGGTAAAGCACCACGTAAGTGCCCGCACCCCACAGGGCAAACAGCACCGGGTGGTCCAGTCCGATGGTGGAGAGCGCCCCGGCGTTGGTGCGCGGATCCGCAAAATGCATATACCCTAATGTAAAACCACAGTATAACGCGGAAATCAGCGAAATCCAAATTTTTTTCATAAAAACCTCAAAAAAATCAAAATTTCTTATTGACATTTTACTCCCCTCGTGGTATTATGTCAATGCTGTTTCGGACAGCACCGCAGATCAAGCCTTTCGGCTCTGCCTCGCCCGCTCTTGGCGTGTAAAAATTTAGAGCAAATTGAATATGCGGATGTGGCGGAATTGGCAGACGCGCTAGATTCAGGTTCTAGTGAATGCAAGTTCATGTGGGTTCAAGTCCCGTCATCCGCACCATGAGCCTTTTGCAAATGCAAAAGGCTCATTTTTTATGTACTCCCCTCTTTTTTTATAAAAACAGAGCAGATCCTATGATCTGCTCTGTATATTTAATATTCGTCATGCCACACAGCATTACAAAACAAGGAACCGTCCCCTGTTCTATGCGTGTGATTACTTATTGCCCCCAAATTTTGCCTGCACCGGCGTTGATCATATAATCTCGCAGAGCCTCTACAAACGCCTCTGGATCATCCACATAGAATACGAATATTTCTTCCTCATAAATCTCTGCTGTGATCCGTATATATCGCTCTCCGGAACCGCCTATAAGAAACCATCCATCGTCTTTTGAATTGAAAAAGGATTTTGGCGGGCGCTTACCCTCGCAGATCTGAATTTTCTGAATACAGGCATACGGCACCTTTGGATTTGATTTTTCTCTATGCCAAGAATCCGGAACGCCGTGAACATCAAACTGCATATAGTCGTTATACAGCGTAACCCCTTTCGGTAATTCATAATAGCGATAGGTTGCAATGATCACAACCGTAGCGACAATGATACCGAAAATGAGTTTTACCGGCATTGTCGTCGGCACATGTAGTCGCGGAAATACTGAAAAAACGAGGACAATATATACCATAAAGCCAAAAATGGCATAACCGAATCCAACACGCTTATCGGCAATCTTTTGAAATTTTGATTCCTCTGAAAAGAGAAAGAATTTAGCTTTTTTTCTCATCATAACCCCACAAATGACCATTATAAAAACAAGGAATCGTCCCCTGTTCTATCACTTGTTTGCACACTGCTCCACCTTTGCCATAATTTCCGCACAGCAATCCTCTGCGTCTTGGACTGAGAAAATGTATTTCTTGCCATCGCGCAGTTGCAGCACCACATTATAGTTAAAGTCGCCATAGGGCACCAATTCAGAAAACATATCCTTAGTCCAATAGATACTGCTGTACTGCACATAGGCGTTCTCGATCATATAGTACGGTACAGCGATCTTGTTCTTCCAGTTCAAAGCGGTAATGGTATAGCGGGCAAGCACCACTTGGTCGTCGTACAAAAAGCAGCCCTTGGGCATAACCAACGGCAAAAGCGAATAAACAACCGACAAAATCAAAACAGCTTTTGTTATGTAATCTAAGACAGGATCCTGTAACAAGAAATCCGCCAAGCCAATGCGGCCCAATATACCCAGGCCTAATCGACACAGCAGAAAAACAATGGCGAAATTATCTGCCGCACAAAGAAACGGCAACAATAACTGAAAGGCACGATTCGGCGCTTTGAATTTGTATTTTTTCATTTTCTTCTCTCCTGTTTTCTATGCAGACAAGACCCGCCTGCACTGATTTCAGTATAACATAAGGCGCATGCCGTTGCAAGATAAGATAAAAAGACAAAAAGACTCTTTACAAACACGGGCAAAACGGTTATAATAATTGCACCGATAGGAAATGAAGGCGTAGCTCAGTTGGTTAGAGTACTTGCTTGACATGCAAGGGGTCGGTGGTTCAAGTCCACTCGTCTTCACCATTTGACTTTGCAGAAATGCAAAGTCTTTTTTTCTGAAAACAATGTGTTTATCTGTTCTGTGACAAGAAACTGTCACCTGTTCTAAAGCAAGTAAATTGCAGGAGAATATAAAAATGACAAAGGACGAATATTTAATAACAGACCCACCCCTAAAAGCGTTGACTGTTTTCGCAATGCCTATGATTTTAGGCAGTTTCTTTCAGCAAGTGTACAATATGGCTGATTCAATCATCGTCGGTCAATTTGTCGGCTCCTCTGCACTTGCGGCCGTCGGTGCTTGTGCCGCGCTGACAAATGTTTTTATTTGCATAGCACTCGGTGCAGGCGTAGGGGCAGGTGTACTGGTCAGCCGTAATTTTGGCGCCCAAAATTACGGCAAGATGAAAACAATCATTTCTACTTCGTTAATCAGTTTTTTGCTTTTAAGCATATTTCTTGGTATTTTCGGTGTTTGCAGTGCACACTGGATGATGCGCACACTGCAAACACCTGCTGATATCATGGAGGATGCCGTGCTGTATTTGCGCATCTATTTTGCAGGCTTCCCGTTTTTATTTATGTATAACATTCTGTCTACCATGTTTACATCCATCGGCGAATCAAAAATTCCGTTATGGCTTTTAATATTCTCGTCAGTTTTGAACATCATCATGGACCTTTGGATGGTGGGCGGTCTTAAACTGGGTGTGTTTGGCGCAGCTCTAGCCACACTCATTGCGCAGGGCATCTCCGCCGTTCTATCTCTTTTGATATTCCTTTATCGTATGCGAAAATACGCAAGTCCATTTCATTGGTTTGACAAAAGCGAACTGCGTTCCATGCTAAAAATCGCCGTTCCATCTGTTCTTCAACAATCCACCGTGTCCATAGGTATGATGATTGTGCAAGCGGTTGTAAATCCATTCGGTACGCAAGCACTGGCCGGCTATGCGGCAACAATGAGAGTGGAGAATGTTTTTTCGCTGATATTTGTATCTATCGGGAATGCTGTGTCCCCTTTTGTTGCCCAAAATCTCGGTGCGGGCAAAATTGACCGTATTAAAAAAGGTTACCGTGCCGCTTTGCTGTTAGATGTATGCTTTGCCGTATTTGCATTTATCATCATCGAAACCATGCATACGCAAATTTCTTCGCTTTTCTTAGGCAAAGACGGAACGGCTTTCGCGTATCAGGTATCCGGCGATTATATGCGATGGATCGGCTACTTTTTCATATTTATGGGTATCAAAATGGCAACAGACGGTGTTCTTCGCGGACTTGGGAATATGCCCCCGTTTTTAATTGCAAATATGGTTAACCTTGCCATTCGCTTGTCCGTAGCGTTGATTTGTGCACCGCGTTTTGGTATTGCCTTTGTCTGGCTTGCTGTACCGGCAGGCTGGCTTGCAAACTTTGTCATTTCTTATGTGGCACTAAGAAAATCCTGGCCTAAGGATACTTTGGCTTAAAATTCTTATTTTATCAAAACAGGTGCGCTCTAAACAGCGTAAATAAAGGAAAAAAGCACCGAAAATTCGGTGCTTTTTTTGGCAGGGGCTTTATAATCAACTCAATGCGTAAACAGTCCACCGGACTGTTTACTGTCAAAAGTGCAAGCACTTTTGAATTTCGTGGTTCAAGTCCTTCTGCTTTAACAACAAAACAAAAAGACACCCGCAGGTGTCTTGTTGTTTTGGCAGGGGCAGAAGGACTTGAACCCTCGGCACGCGGTTTTGGAGCGAAAAGCACGCTTTCAGTTAAGCCGCGTGTTAAAATACAGTCCCCCTCAAAATCCGCATAAAAACAGCACTTTCAGGATTTGAAAGTGCTGTTCGTTTTTGTCTTTATAGTTTTTGTTGAAAATTGATGCTTTTTTGATGCTCTTGAAAATTGAGAAGTATCATAACTCAAATATAATGCACCCCACTGCAAGAAATAGTGACAAATAATAGTAAAACCCTTTCGGTATGAATTTTATAATTCTTCACCCTTGAAAGTTGTTTTAGGCATTTTATCGATATTTTTGAGTGCCATATTGCACCTCTAAAAAGTAAAATTTCTCATAAGATTTATGTTTTTATTATAACATTTTTTGATTAGAATTCAAATTAATGATTATTATATGCCCTCATCTTATTAATATATGTATGAGCAGTATGCAAACCTAAAAGCATTTTTATTTTAGCTCCCCAAAGTGACATCTTATTTGTCACTTTGAATGTTACTTTAGGCTGTTGCTTTTATTATTACACAGCTCATACAGTTTTCTTTTAATCAATTCTAAATTTTCGATTTACATTTCCATCACATTATCAGTCCAAAGCTCGCACTGGGTCATAACTGTCTGGACAGCATCTTCCATGCCTTCAGGCGGATACTTGTGCTTTTTCAAAAGCTTTTTGATAAGCATACGCATTTTTGCTCTTGCCGACTCACGCTTTTGCCAGTCAATCGTCTTGTTTCTGCGGAGAGTATCGGCAAGTTCTTTCGTAATGGCAATGAGTTCGTCGTTTTCGTAGAAGTCTTTGATTGCCTGCGGCTTTGTGAGGGCATCGTAGAATGCAAGTTCATCGGCTGTAAGTCCGAGCTGGTCACCCTCTTTTTGTGCTGCTGCAATTTGTTTTGCAAGTTTCAGCATTTCTTCGATTACTTCTTCATTGGTCAACATACCGTTAAGGTAAGCGTTAATTGAACGCTGCATAATCTCGCTGAATTTCTCGGATTTAACGATATTTGTTCTGCGATAAACAGACACCTGTTCTGCAATAAGTTTTTTCAACAACTCAACAGCAAGATTCTTTTCTTTCATGTTAGCAACTTCTTCAAGGAATTTCGGGTCAAACAAAGAAAATTCTTCCTTGACATCCGAAAAAAGATTGATTACTCCGTCGCTTTTAATGCTCTGTTTGAGAAGTTCGTTAATCCTTGCGTTCATTTCGGGCAAGGATATTTTTTTGCCGACACCGGTATTGGTAAGCCTGAGAACAAGCACACGAACAGCATCAAAGAAAGCTGCTTCGATACGGTCGTCCTCATCAACCATAGAGGAACAGAGGGACAATGCCTGATGAAGCATAAGTGCTTCTTTTACAAACGAGTCTTTATCATCAACTTTTTCTCTGCCCATAATGAAGTTGACAGCGCCGCTGATAGTCTTAGACCTTTCAAGGTCTGTGCCGGTTTGGAACTTGGAATAATCAAATCCGTGGAACTTATCACGACATACGGACAGCTTTTCTTGGAATTTTGGGAATGCAACCTTTGCAACATCGGTGTCACCGTAATTCTTTTTATCACGGGCAGTGTAATCGTTCATTGCCTTTTTGAGTGCTGTTGCAATACCCACATAGTCAACAACAAGCCCACCCTCTTTGTCACGGAATACACGATTCACACGGGCAATCGCCTGCATAAGATTGTGCCCGGACATCGGCTTATAAACGTACATCGTTGCAAGGGACGGCACGTCAAAGCCTGTAAGCCACATATCTACAACGATTGCGATTTTAAGTGGACTGTTGTTGTCCTTGAATTTCTTTGCAAGTTCGTCCTTGTAGTGCTTATTACCGATTATCTCACGCCATTCTTCCGGGTCATTGTTGCCGGAAGTCATTACAACCGCAACTTTTTCCGTCCAAGCTGGGCGCAGCTCTAAAATACGCTTGTAAATTTTCATAGCGATAGGGCGAGAGTAAGCAACGATCATCGCCTTGCCTGTCAGCAGACTTTCTCTGTTGTTCTCGTAGTGGTCGAGTATATCGCATACAAGCGAATTTATAGTATTGTCATTGCCAAGTACAGCTTCCATTTGACCGAGTTCTCGTTTACTCTTCTGAACAACTTCTTCATCGGCATTTAAAGCCATAATATCATATTCTTTGTCAATCAACTTCAATGTTGCTTCATCAAGATTAAGCTTGATAACACGGCTTTCATAATAAACAGGGCGAGTAGCTCCGTCTTCAACAGCCTGTGTCATATCGTAAATGTCGATATAGTCACCGAACACTTCACGGGTACTGCGGTCTTTAGATGAAATAGGAGTGCCTGTAAATCCGATATATGTAGCATTAGGAAGTGAATTACGAATAATGCGAGCAGTTCCTATTTTAACCTTACCGGTTTTTGCGTCTACGGTTTCGGTAAGTCCATATTGACCTCTGTGTGCTTCATCAGCCATAACAATAATATTGTGGCGTTCAGATAACGGCTCGTGTGATTCTTCAAATTTCTGCATCGTGGTAAAGATAATGCCATTTGCCTGTCTGCCATCAAGCCAGTCTTTTAGTCCGACATCATTCTTACCGGAAGTTTCTGTCAGCTTTCTGCAAGTTGCGTGTACCGGCTCTTGACGCAAGAAATCTTTACATTTTGCAAACTGACCGTAAAGCTGGTCGTCAAGGTCGTTTCTGTCTGTGATAACAACAATCGTCGGGCTGTCCAACGCCTCTTGCAACAAATGAGCATAGAACACCATAGACAGCGACTTTCCGCTGCCTTGGGTGTGCCAAAATACGCCGCCCTTACCGTCGGTAACGGTAGCGTGCTTTGTGGATTCGATTGCTTTTCTTACAGCAAAATACTGGTGGTATCCTGCAAGAATTTTGAAGGAGTTCGTACCCTCATTAGAAAAGCAGATAAAGTTTTTGATTATATCCAGCAGTCTTTCTTTTTGGAACATACCCTCAAAGAAAGTATCAAACTGGGCATACTGCGTGTTTTCATAGTCGCCGTCTTTTGTTTTCCACTCCATAAAGCGGTCTTCACCGGAGGTGATCGTACCCGCTTTAGAGGTCAACTGGTCGCTCATTACGCAAATTGCGTTGTAAATGAACATAGACGGAATCTCAATCATATAGTTGCGGAGCTGCCTGTACGCTTCGGAAGCGTCTGTTTCCTCACGGGAGGGAGATTTCAGCTCAACCAATACAACCGGTAAGCCGTTCAAAAAAAGAATTACATCAGGGCGTTTATTGCTGTTCTCAATAAATGTCCATTGATTAGCAACGATAAAGGAGTTATTGTCGGGATTTTTGTAGTCAACAAGATAGACGATAGAGGAACGCTCCTCACCGTCAACAAAATATCTAACCGGGATACCGTTTTGCAGATAGTCCATAAAAACAGCGTTTTTCTGCACAAGCTCTCCGTTTTCAAAGTTTTTGAGCTTGAATAAAGCATCCTGAATAGCATCATCAGGTAACCCTCTGTTCAAGCGGTACAGAGAGTCAAGCAGAACTTCCTCATATAACGGACTGTAAAAGTCTCTTTCAATATCGGGACCGTATGCATAATCGTACCCTAAATCATTTCTAAACAGCTCGATTACTGAGTTTTCATAATTAGCTTCCGTATAATTAGCCGACACTTTATTCACCTCTCTCATTCGTTGCTGTAATAAAATCTTCAACCATTTGGTTTAATAATGTCACAATCTGTTCTGCCTTTTGCTTCGCAACATCCTTTGATTGACATTTCTTAAAATAATACCCTGTAATCTGTCTCTTATACACATCTCCGAGCCCACGAGACAGGCAGAAATCTCGTATGCCGTCTTCTGCTTGAAAAAAACAAACTCCATATTTTTGTTTTGAATCCGCGTCATGATATCTTCATAATGTTCTGTCCCTGTTTCTTCTCCCCAT
>OJJT01000909.1_pt1 | contig 10572 bp, 7 predicted proteins | sample 1596281 | NCBI WGS metagenome assembly OJJT01 (sample SAMEA4350145, study PRJEB24818) | metagenome | biome: human; feature: gut; material: faeces | place: Denmark | collected 2013-09
ATATATCCCTCGTGGCAGCCTGACCGTTACCAAGACCGTGGCTGGCGACGGCGGCGACAAAGCGAAAGACTTCCACTTCACCGTAACGCTTAGTGATAAGACGATCAGCGGGAAATTCGGTGATATGGAGTTTACAGACGGTGTTGCGACCTTTACTCTGAAAGACGGAGCAAGCAAGACGGCAACCGGACTTCCGGCAGACACGACCTATGAGGTGACGGAAGCCGAAGCGAATCAGGAAGGCTACGACACCACTTCTGAGGGTGCAGCTGGAACAATCGTCAAAGAGCAAACAGCGAAGGCTGAGTTTACCAATACCAGATATATCCCTCGTGGCAGCCTGACCGTTACCAAGACCGTGGCTGGCGACGGCGGCGACAAAGCGAAAGACTTCCACTTCACCGTAACGCTTAGTGATAAGACGATCAGCGGGAAATTCGGTGATATGACGTTCAAGGACGGTGTTGCGACCTTTACTCTGAAAGACGGAGCAAGCAAGACGGCAACCGGACTTCCGGCGGGTACGACCTACGAGGTGACGGAAGCCGAAGCAAATCAGGATGGTTATACGACTACGGTCACTGATGCGACAGGCATAATTCAGAAGGGCAACACAGCTGTTGTACAGTTCATAAACTCTAAGAACGGAGACGAGGGCGGAAGTAATAAGGTCGATGTTACCGTGAAGAAGGTATGGAAACTGGATGATGGCAGTAAGGCGGTAGATTCTGTGACAGTTGTCCTGCTGAGAGATGGCAAGGAATATCAGAGGGTTGAATTGAGCAAGCAAAACGGCTGGACATATATTTGGACTGAACTCAGTGACAGGTATACTTGGACAGTGATCGAAGTGGACATACCAGATGGATTTACCTCTACGATCTCTCAAGAGGGAAATCTCTGGACAATCACAAATGACGACAATCCAAAGATCCCTGTTGATCCCATCGATCCAACGGAACCAAATGAACCTACCGATCCTAGCAACCCCGATGATACAAAACCACCGCAGACGGGAGACGCCGGGAACCTGGGGCTGTGGTTTGTCCTGATGGCTGTGAGTACTGCAGGGCTTGGCAGTGTCATTCTTCTGCAGAAGCGTCGGAGAAGCAAAGTAAAATAATCGCATGAAAAGACCGGCCTTATCAGGCGCAACATATCGAAAAGGCGTTGAGAATACCCATCTCAACGCCTTTTCTGCGTGTGGTTTTGCGTTTCATCAGCGGTACAGTCCATAACGGTTTACCCGTTTATTTATGAACGGGTAAACCGTTATGTCGTATATAATCGGTATATGTACTTGACTTTTTGCCTGTTCTATGGTATGATAAAGGTGTCAAATAAGACTCGTCTGAGCGAGTATAAACAGTAATTAAGCTCAGAGCGTCTCGGAGTTATCCGGGGGTTTAGCAGTTTGCTAATGAGGAGTCGAATTAGGATTGATACACCTGTGTGATGTGCGGACTCGCCACAGTAGCCTTTGCGAATTGGAAAGTACATCATTGACCTTCACATGAGTAATCCTTTTGAAAGTGTGCTGTAAGTAAAACGTATCGTGAATGTAGCCGGACATACTGATAAAGTGCCGGAGAGCTGATTCCTCTAAAAAGAATCCGACAGATCTTCCACTGCTCGTAGAAAAAGAATAAAGGGAGCTGCACACATAAGCAGTAAAAAAGTGTTTGGGGAGAAATCCCAACAGTCACACATAAGACTATAAAAAGTGTATTTGCCGAGTGTCGAGTCCTGATGGGCTGGCAGGAGGCGGCTTTGCTTCAACGAAAATTCAATATATGGGAGGCGGTTTTGCTTGGGAAGAAGAAACAAAGCGTATGCGAAGGACTTGCACCAACAGGCGTATGACCGTCTAACCGGTATGCAAGCCTTTGGAGAGAGCAAAAAAGAGGCAGTAGCGAACGGGACGGATAAAGAGAAGATATTTTCCTTTAACACCTATAAGTCCTATTGGAAACACACAAAATATTTTATCGAATATATCAAGTCGGAACACCCGGAATGTACCACGCTCAAAAGTGCAAAAAAATATGTGAATGAGTGGCTGCAGGTTCGGGCGGATCAGGGGCTTTCTGCATGGACGGTACAGCTGGAAGCGAAAGCAATGGGAAAACTGTACGGGATAAGTCCTGATGATAAGGACTATTTTCAGCCTCCGAAAAGGAACAGGGCGGATATTAAACGGAGTCGGGGCGATCGTGTGCGTGATCGGCATTTTTCCATTACTAACAATGATGAACTTATCAAGTTTTGCAAAGGAACAGGACTGCGCCGGAGTGAGCTGGGCGCCTTGAAAGGCGGAGATCTTCTGACAAAGGGAGAAATCGAAGCGGAGGTTGCTCAGTTAGAGGCTATGCCGGATCAGAAAAGGACACCGGAAGAGGTTAGGCGGCTGGAAGTCCTGAAAGATACCCGGCTGTTCGATAGTGAGTATTATGTATTTGTCCGTAACGGAAAGGGCGGCAGGGAGCGCCTTAGTCCCATTATCGGAAAAAATGCGGAACAGATTGTGGAACGGATTCGGAACACTCCGGACGGGGAAAAGGTTTGGCAGCACGTCCATAAGTGTGCAGATATACACGCATACCGGGCTGAATATGCAACGGATATTTACAGGAAGTATGCGAGACCGATAGAAGAAATCCCCTATGACAAGGTAAATAAGGGAACGGGCAAGCGGTATCAGAGCGAAGTGTATTCTTGCAGGAAGGACGAAGCCGGCAAGAAACTGGACAAGGCGGCTATGCTGGTATGCAGTAAGGCTTTGGGACATAACCGGATTAGTGTAGTGGCTGATAACTATATCCGGGGATTGTAAAGGGGGCGGTTTGTATAGCTGAATTTGTAAAACGTGGGGCATTAGGTGCCTATCGGGCAGTTTCGGGAGGAAATTCCGACCCGGAGTGTACCCATGTGATTTTAACCAGGGAAGAATATGAGCAGATAGTCCGGCAGAAAGCAAAAGCGGAATCAGAAGCGGCGGCTGCAAAAAAGAATGCAGCGGCGGCGATTGAGCAAGCCGATCGGGACGCACAGAGAAAAATTCGAGAGGCAGCGGAAGAAACGCAAAAGGAAAAGGATAGGATTTGTCAGGCTTTGAGTGAGGCTGAAATCAAAATTGAATATTGGCGAGACCTGAATGAAAACCTGCTGCGTATTTCGAAGGAACGAGCGAACGCCGACCGCAATCTGAAGCCTAAAAAGGAGCATACTGGATATGTAGTGGTATCTTCGACAGAAAAAGAATATCGCTATAAAGTGGATCGGCGGCATTGGGAAACCGTTATACTTTGGGAAACAGTGTTGCAAACGCCATATCCTATTGACTTTACTGAGGAACAGGCGAGAGAAGAAACAAAAGAACTGATAGGAAATGATGGCAGAGGTAATTGGCTGATTGCACGTCTCGGTATCAATATGTACTATGGCGGGGATTATGAGGACTTGCTTGAAAATTCTAAGTGGAATGATCCGCAGCCGGAGGAACACAATATTATGTTCAAAGGGCGACTGCGGGCAAATTATCGTGCTGGATATTGGGAGATTATCTTTTCCCATACAAAGCCGCTTGGGATTGTCCCGGCAGATATGCGGGCACGTTGACAGCCGGAGAAGTTTTGTCGTATAATGGAGAAAAATAGGGAAAAAATCTATTGATAATCTAAGCCCCCGTGTAGACAGCAAAGTATAAGGGTTCTAAAAATAGGGAAAAAATCTATTGATAATCTAAGCCCCCGATAGGCTTGTCCTATATAAAAATATTTTATGTGATAGTGAGAAAGTCGGAGAGGGTTAGGGGGTGTGCGGAGTGGTGTGGGAATGTGGTAAACCTGAAAGGTTTTCCATCATTTCCATGCCACGGAGCAGGGGGAAAGGGAGAGGTGGCTTTCTCTTTAAGCACCCGAAGGGTGCGCTCTTTGGCTCTCCCTTTCCCCCTATCCTTTCCCAGCAGGTTTCTTTGAGAGGTGGTATGTATGCCGAAGGATTATAGCGATTGTTATGAATATTTGAGCGCACAGTTTCTGGAAGTGGGTGGCTGCGAATTTTATAGGGAATTGTTCCCGGATAATGAAAACGCCGGGGAGATACATACGGATTTTTCCCACCCGAATGCCATTTATCTGTATAGGGACGAGCAGGCCGGGAAGGAACGCCGCCGGATTATGCTTAATGATACATGGGAACAGGACTACATGGATTATGTGGAGCAGAATCCTTTGACCTTATGCAGTGGGTTGGTGTATCGTAAACGGGCGAATAAGCTGCAGAACGCTCAGCGTATGAATGCTCTTATATTTGATTTGGATGGTGTGGGGCTTGCGGAACTGCGGAACTTGTTCCTGCGGTTTGGCGGTGATCCGGAAAAGGTGCGGCGGCTGCCTATGCCGACTTTTCTTGTTCTGTCCGGCACAGGACTTCATGTGTATTATGTTTTCCGGGAGCCGGTAGATTTATACCCGAATATCAAAGTGCAGCTTAAAAGCCTGAAATATGACCTGACTTTTCGAATGTGGGAGTACAAGGCTACATCAAAGCAACAGGCGATACAGTACCAATCAATCAACCAGTGTTTCCGTATGGTTGGCAGCTTAAATGATAAGCATGGGACACAGCTTGTGGCGTTCCGCACCGGCGAGCGTGTTACGCTGGATTATCTGAACGCCTATGCAAAACCGGAAAATCGGGTAGACGTAAATAAACCGTTCAGACCTTCAAAAATGACGAGGGAACAGGCGAAAGAAAAATACCCGGAGTGGTATGAGCGTGTGGTTGTCCGGGGCGATAAGAGGCAGAAACAATGGGATATAGCCGGAAAGGTGCATGGAAGTGATCCGTATGCGCTGTATCATTGGTGGCTGCGGCAGATCGGCGGGATTAAAGGCGGGCACAGGTATTTTTTTCTGATGTGTCTTGCAATTTATGCCTATAAGTGCGGTGTGCCGAAGAAACAGCTCCGGCAGGACATGCAGCAGGCGTTTGAAGATTTGCAGATGGTAAAGCACGAGAATGTTTTGACTGAGAACGATATTCGGAGTGCGCTGGAAGCCTACGATAAGGAATATTACAATTTTACGATTAAGGACATTGAAGCCTTAACTGATGTACGAATTGAGAAAAATAAGAGAAATGGGCGTAAACAGGAACAGCATTTACGATTAGCAAGAGGACAACTGGCGATATTGAAAGAAATAGGGGAAACGACACAGGGGAGACCTGCAGGAACTGGAACAGCGCAAAAGAAAGTTTTTGAATGGCGGGAACAGCACCCGGAAGGTCGGAAAGCGGACTGCCATAGAGATACCGGGCTTGATCCGAAAACAATCCGTAAATGGTGGGACTATCAGCCGCCGACAGCGAATTTTGAGGACGGGCATATTTCTGTGAAAATTCGTCCGTCACAGGAGTTGAGTGATATGCTGGTCGAAGCGTTCAAGGATAGGTTTTGAAACCGCTCAGAAATGCCCTGTAAGGCGTTTTTGCGGTGTTGGCTGTGTTTTTATCTTGGAGCGCTGAAAAATCGCTATAAAAGGCGTATTTTGGGCGGCTGGTTGCGAGAAACTATAACTGCAAATAATATTTGCAATGCACTTGCAATTTTAATGTATTTTGAGTATAATAATGGTGTAAGCTATAAGAGATGAAAGGAGTGCATTTGTATGGCTGCAACGAAAGAAAATATGACTTTAAGAATGGAGCCTGAATTGAAGGCACAGGCGGCTGCCCTTTTCAAGTCTCTTGGAATGGATTTAAGCACCGCAACAGGAATTTTTTATAGGCAGGCGCTTAGGTATCACGGTTTGCCTTTTGAAGTGAAACTCGACGAACCGAATGAAGTTACCTATGCGGCAATGGCGGCAGCGGAAAAGGACGAGGATATGTATGGCCCGTTTGATAGTGTGGCGGATATGATGGAGGCGTTGAATGCTTAAACCGGAATTTTCAGGACAGTTCAAACGGGACTATAAACTCGCTTTGAAACGGGGCTGTGATCCGAAAAAGCTGGAAGAGGTTGTTTCAATTTTATGTCGTGAGGAACCTTTACCGCAATCGTATCGAGATCATGCTCTTACAAATTCAAGAAATTACAAAGGTATGAGGGAATGTCATATTGAACCGGATTGGCTGCTGGTTTATAAGGTCGTTCGAGATACTTTGATTTTAAAGTTGATCCGTACCGGTTCTCATAGTGATTTATTTTAGCAATGTGAATTAACAGGCGTTTGAGTGTCTTTTTTTGAAAGTGTGGTGGTATGATGGCGGTAACAATTAAAGAAATTTCGGCTGAATGCGGGGTGTCTGAGCAAGCAGTTCGGGCATGGTGTCGGCGAAATCATGTTGCGAAAGATGCGAAAGGAAGTTTCGCAATCAGCGAAAGCATAAAAACCGCCATTTATCAGCATTATCGGGTGATTGAGGGAAACGAAGTTTCGCAACCTGCGAAAGCAAGTTGCGAAACCTCAGAAACAGTCTTAATTTCTATGCTGCAGAAGGAATTAGACTTAAAAAATGAGCAGCTTTCTGTAAAGGACAAGCAGATTGAAGAATTAAACGCAAGACTGGCTGAAACCAGTGCCGCCCTTGTTGCAGCACAGCAGACTGCACAGGCGGCGCAGGCTCTTCATGCAGGGACGATCCAGCAGCAGCTCATTGATGGAACTGAAACTTCTGACGATCAGGTGGATTTGGAGAATAAAAAGAATTGGTTTCAAAGGATATTTAGTAAGTAAAAAATTGTGGGAAAGGGGTTGACTAAAATGATTGAGCAGGGTATGCTTTGGCAGGCAGGCAGGCAGGCAGGCAGGCAGGCAGGCAGGCAGGCAGGCAGGCAGGCAGGCAGGCAGGCAGGATAGGTCTACCCTTTTTTTATATTTTCAGATTAGGCGTGTTTCGCTTGTGGAGTGGATACCACGGGCGGGATGCGCCTTTTTGTGTTGCGGAAATCTATTAAATATTTAAAAATAAGGATGCTAAAGGAATAGTTATGAGAACAAATCGAAAATTTTTAAGTATTATGTTAGCAGTTGCGATGGTGCTGGTGATGGTTCCTATAGAAGCTTTTGCCATAAACATGGCTGGAGGAATCACATCGGTGGAAGAAAGTACCAACAAATCCATCACATACACAGTTAGTGACGATGGACTGACGCTGACGTTCAGAGGCAGCGGAAAGATCGGGACGGATGTTATACAGGCTCTTTGGACTGACGCTGGTGTGCCATTGGGAAACATCGAAAATGTGGTGATTGGCGAAGAGATCACGGCGCTTTCCGGCTATAGTGATTCAAGGTCTTTCCTTTACAGTAAACAAAAGGTCAGCATAACCATCCAAGGCCAAGGCTCTTTCCGTTTTGAAAATTCCGCCTGTAAAAACTTGGAAGTGTCGCTTACAGCGAATAATCGAGACAGTATTGAAATTGGAAACAGCGCTTTCGCAAACGCAACAGTGAATGAATTTCCTATCGACAAGATTACAAAGGTCGAAAGCAGCGGCTTATCCAGGGTCAAGCTCCCAGTGGAGGGGACAACGCTGAGTTTGAATTTGAAGGGAACGGCGGACACGGAACTCTGTATGGGAAGTTCTGCATTAAGCTATAGTAAAAATTGTGATGGCAACGCATTCACCACATTAGATTTAACCGTCAGTGGTAATGTTAATTTGGGTAATCCCGCAGCTTCAGGCTCAAACATTTTTGGCGATAAATTTACATCGGCAAGCATTCACCTTGAGGATGGTGCACAGCTTATTTTGAACACTGGCTTTGGCGGAAATGTTAAGCTGGAAACCCTTACCTTTACCGGAAGTGGAACTGTTTATTTTCAGCCTCCCAATACGGATTATCTAAAAGGAAACTGTCTACATAAGGCAGTAAAGCTGAAAACCATAGATTTTAGCGGTTTTAGCGGAGAAATCCAGTTTGCAGATAATATGTTTAACACGAGTACTTCAAGACCAACAAGTGCATTTGATAAGCCGATTTTGAAAGAAGTCTTGTTTGGAGATGGGTGCCGTGTTACTAGAATCGGACAGAATGCCTTTAACTTCTGTGAGCAGTTGGAGACCTTTGATTTTTCCAAAGTACAAGGCCCTATCGGCGAGCGATCGTTCCAGTTGGCGAACCTGAGTGGCATAGCTGATCTGAGCGGGGTTACGGCCATCGGCCAGCGAGCGTTTGAGGGCGTGGAAAAAATAGACTGGAAAAACACAATATTCCCTGAGAATTTAGATTCTGTGCAGTTAGAGTACAGCACTCCGTTTAAGGACAACGAAAAGGTATGGCAGTATGTCAAAGCGGCGTTGGACAATAAGTTCTGCTTGAATCAGGATGGCAGCTATGCGGCGCTTCAGCCCTCCGGAAACGGGTGGGAGAGTAGCAAATATGGCGAGCAGAATACCACTGATAGCGGTTCTACCCAATTGACCAAGTCCGCTAAATGGACAGATAATGAAAAAACTGAGGCGGCGGTGGAAATTCAGGCGGCCTATGCGCCGAACAAGCAGATGGATTTCGTCTTTGTTCTGGATACCAGTGACTCTATGCGCTCTGTCAGCACAGACGGTGCAGATATGGGCAAGGGATATGAATTACTCTCCAAGACTGCCGATGTGGTAGAATCTCTGCTGACATCAAAAGATGTGGACAGCCATGTAACGTTGATAACGTTCGGGACAAACATCAACAATACGCCGGAAACGTTCAGCAATGCAGACCAAGCAGAACGAGCGGTAGCGCAGATTCGCAACCTGAAATTTGCGGGAAATACCAACTACGCACTGGCTCTTAGGACAGCTCAATCCTATGTCCAGGCTGCAAAAAATGCAGGTCGTAACGTATCCGTGGTATTTTTGTCTGATGCAAAACCAAACAAGGAAAAAGATAAAATTGAAGAAGCAGTAAAACCGATCAAGAATCAGGGAGTGGAGATCATCGGCGTACTGTATAAACCAACCCCCACCACTGAAGAGGAAGGGTACATGAATCAGGCTTGTACCTCTTATTATCTGGCAGAGGATACCGATGGCTTTAACGAGGCGATCAACCGCACGATTTATGATGCATTCCGCACCTTTACCTTGACGGACAAGATCGGCACTGACTTTCAGGCGGTGACCGCAGATGATATTACAGTCACGGGCGGAACATTTACGCTCAGCGATGATGGAAGAATCATTACATGGGATCTTTCCGGAACAGAACCGTATAAGACCTACTCCATGACAATTCAGCAAAAGCTGACTCTCGGAGAAGGTGGTTCGTACAAAGATGGGACGTTTCTGACAAATAATGGTTATGCGACCTTAACCTCAGAGGGAGGCAACGAGCCGGCTAATCGGGTTGAATCCCCTGAACTGAGCCGTATAACAACCGGCAGCCTGACCGTTACCAAGACCGTGGCTGGCGACGGCGGCGACAAAGCGAAAGACTTCCACTTCACCGTAACGCTTAGTGATAAGACGATCAGCGGGAAATTCGGTGATATGACGTTCAAGGACGGTGTTGCGACCTTTACTCTGAAAGACGGAGCAAGCAAGACGGCAACCGGACTTCCGGCGGGTACGACCTACGAGGTGACGGAAGCCGAAGCAAATCAGGAAGGCTACGCCACTACTTCTGAGGGTGCAGCTGGAACAATCGTCAAAGAGCAAACAGCGAAGGCTGAGTTTACCAATACCAGATATATCCCTCGTGGCAGCCTGACCGTTTCCAAGACCGTGGCTGGCGACGGCGGCGACAAAGCGAAAGACTTCCACTTCACCGTAACGCTTAGTGATAAGACGATCAGCGGGAAATTCGGTGATATGGAGTTTACAGACGGTGTTGCGACCTTTACTCTGAAAGACGGAGCAAGCAAGACGGCAACCGGACTTCCGGCAGACACGACCTATGAGGTGACGGAAGCCGAAGCGAATCAGGAAGGCTACGACACCACTTCTGAGGGTGCAGCTGGAACAATCGTCAAAGAGCAAACAGCGAAGGCTGAGTTTACCAATACCAGATATATCCCTCGTGGCAGCCTGACCGTTACCAAGACCGTGGCTGGCGACGGCGGCGACAAAGCGAAAGACTTCCACTTCACCGTAACGCTTAGTGATAAGACGATCAGCGGGAAATTCGGTGATATGGAGTTTACAGACGGTGTTGCGACCTTTACTCTGAAAGACGGAGCAAGCAAGACGGCAACCGGACTTCCGGCAGACACGACCTATGAGGTGACGGAAGCCGAAGCGAATCAGGAAGGCTACGACACCACTTCTGAGGGTGCAGCTGGAACAATCGTCAAAGAGCAAACAGCGAAGGCTGAGTTTACCAATACCAGATATATCCCTCGTGGCAGCCTGACCGTTACCAAGACCGTGGCTGGCGACGGCGGCGACAAAGCGAAAGACTTCCACTTCACCGTAACGCTTAGTGATAAGACGATCAGCGGGAAATTCGGTGATATGACGTTCAAGGACGGTGTTGCGACCTTTACTCTGAAAGACGGAGCAAGCAAGACGGCAACCGGACTTCCGGCGGGTACGACCTACGAGGTGACGGAAGCCGAAGCAAATCAGGA
>OJJT01000917.1_pt1 | contig 10497 bp, 9 predicted proteins | sample 1596281 | NCBI WGS metagenome assembly OJJT01 (sample SAMEA4350145, study PRJEB24818) | metagenome | biome: human; feature: gut; material: faeces | place: Denmark | collected 2013-09
TTGTTCGCGGTTGTTGTTTGGTTAGTTCATTATGTTCAGGTTGAGCAGCAGAAATCGCGTAGAAGTGGGTTTTAAGATAGCAAAGGTCTAATTTTTAATTGTTTTAAGCGCGGAGATCTTCGCGTTTTTCTTTGTTTGTTTTTCAAGATGTAAGCTTTATCCCATGATTTGTGACTGTGGTCATTTTTGATGACCAGGGTAAAAAAGACTGTCGGAAATAACCGGTGATTTTATTGAAATCGCTTTCAATCTCCGGTAATTTAGTAGGCAGGGAGGAACTGCTATGAAAAAGTATAGTGAGCAGATTCAACGTTTCGGTCGATCACTGCTGCTGCCGATCGGGGTTATGGCGCCGGTGGGCTTACTGCTGGGCTTATCCGCGGCTTTTACCCAGTCGTACATGATCGATCTGCTGCCCTTTCTGGGCAATCCAACAGTCAAACTGATCTTTACCAGCATCCGTCAGATTTCCGATTTGATCTTCGGCAACATTCCGATTATGTTTGCGATGGGCGTCGCCTACGGCATGGCGAAACGCGATAAGGGAATCGCGGTCTTCTCGTCTGTCATGGCGTATCTGATTCTTTTGATTACGATGAAAATCTGGCTGTCAGCTTCAGGGCAGCTGATCACCGAAGGCAATATCGCCGTCGGCGGTCAGGCGATGGTCTTGGGCATGCAGACGTTAAACGTCAACGTTTTAGGCGGAATCATTGCCGGTCTGGTCGCTGCCTGGGCTTCCGATAAATTCTATAATCTGGAACTGCCGATCGCGTTTGCCTTCTTCTCCGGCAAGAAGTCGGTTCCGTTAATCTCCATGGGCGTGACGATCGTCATCGGCCTGATTCTGCCGTTCTTCTGGCAATATTTTATCGCTTTCTGCAGCAGCTTGTCCGGCCTGCTTCTGCATAAGATTCTCGGACCGGTGCTGTCAGGCTTTGTCAACCGGATGATGATTCCGTTCGGTCTGCATCACGTCTGGAACGCGATGCTGCGCTTCACGGAAGCCGGCGGCACCTATGTGATCAATGGCCAGACCTATATCGGCTATCTTGATGCGATGAATGAAATCCTGTTTAACCTTGGACCGGAAAGCGAGTACTGGGCGCTGATGCCGGAGCTGACCCGCTTTGGCGCGCAGAATCAGATGGTCAGAACGATGTTCGTTTTCCCGGCGATCGGCTTAGCGATGTACAAGACCGCTTATCCGGAGAACAAAGCGCTGGCGAAATCCTTAATTCTGACCTCGGTTCTGACGGCGGCGCTGGGCAATGTGACCGAACCGCTGGAATTTACGTTCCTGTTCATCGCGCCGGCTTTGTATGTCATCTACGCACTGATCGGAACCCTCGGCTCGTTAGCCCTCTACTTTATGGGAACAGCCGTCGGTTATATCCGCGGCACCGTGTTCGACTTCGTGATCTTCGGCGTCATGATGAAAAATTCCCACTGGATCAATATCGTGATCGTCGGCGTGATCAGCTTCTTCATCTATTATTTCCTGTTCAAATGGTGGATCGTCAAGTTTGACGTCAAGACGCCGGGACGGGAAGACGAACCTTCCGCGGATAACGTACTGATCCGGGAAAAGCGGTACGATGAAATCGCGAAGATTGTGATCGAGGCTCTGGGCGGTCCGTCCAATATCGGCACGGTGGACAACTGTATTACCCGCTTGCGGATTGACATCAACGACAACAAGAAGATCGACAAAGATCTGTTGAAAAAATCCGGGTGCGCTGGAATCTTCTTCCCGACAACCAAGCATATTCACATTGTTTTCGGACCGTTAGTCGAATTTGTCCGCAATGCGGTCGACGATGAATTGGGGCGGCACGCATGAAGAGAACACCGCACACGATAACAATTTCCGGAGCCGGCAGCTGCCGGACTCCGGCCTTGATCGGGACGCTGATGCAGATGAAAGACCGTTTCCCGGTAAAGAAAGTCATCTTTTTTGATAAGGACCTGAATCGCTTCGGCAAAATTGAAGATTACTGCCGTTTGCTGCTGCATACCTTTTCCCCGGAAACCGAGGTCGTGGTGACCGGCGATATGGACGAGGCTTATTGTGCCTGCGACTTTGTTTTCTGCCAGATGCGGGTCGGTCAGAACACGATGCGTTCGTATGATGAAAAGATTCCGCTGAAATATGGTCTGGTCGGTCAGGAAACCTGCGGCCCGGGCGGTTTCGCCTACGGCATGCGTTCAATCGGCGGGATGAAAGAAATGGTCGACTGCGTCCGCAAGTATTCTCAAGAAACCTGGATTCTGAATTACACCAATCCGGCGGCCATCGTCGGTCTGGCGCTGGACCGGTTATATCCTGACGATCATCGCCTGATCAATATGTGCGATCAGCCGTATTCGATGATGGTCAGCTTTGCCAAGATCCTCAACGTCGATGTTAAAACGCTGCGGGCCCGGTATTTCGGATTAAACCATTTCGGCTGGTTCACCGCGCTCTATGATACGGAAGGCCATGACTATTTTGATACACTGCGCGATTACCTGATGAATCACGACTTTAAGCCTTACAATGCGGAACAGCGCACAAAATCCTGGCTGGATACCTATCTGCGCGTCAACAAGATGATGAACTGTGTTTCAGAATATATCCCGACGACGTATCTGCAATATTATTTCTATGCGGACGAGATCGTGAAGGAAAGCGATCCGCAGTTCACCCGCGCTGACGAAACGATCCTGACCCGGGAAAAAGAGGTCTGGGACGTCTGCGCGCTGGCCCGGGGCAAAACCGAGCTGGGCGAGATTCCGGTGCTGACTTCGCCGGTGTTCGGTTCAATGATGGTCGAGGTGGCAGAATCGATCGCCTATGACTTAAATCAGGAATTCATCGTGATGACGCGCAATACAGGACTGATTGACAACTTCCCCGCGGAAGCCGTGGTGGAAGTCGCCGGAACCCTGGGAAAAGACGGCGTACGGGGAATTCCGTACGGCCCTGTGAAAACGTTCTATAAGGGTTTGATGGAAAATCAATACGCTTATGAAGAACTGACTTGCGAAGCCTGGATGGAAAAAGATTATACCAAGGCGCTGCAGGCGCTGACGCTGAACCGGACCGTCAATGATTTTGATAAAGCGAAGGCGGTGCTGGACGATCTCATGGAGGTTAATCAAGATTACTGGACATTGGAAAAGAGGGATTAAACGATGTATTTAAAATCAACAAGAATTTACTTTCCTCATCAGATCTGCCGCAGCGGTTATCTGGAAGTAGCGGGTGAGGTCATCCGGGGGTTCTCTGCGGAAGTGCCGGCCGGCGCCGAGGTTATTGATTATGGCGATCATCTGCTTATCCCGGGTTTTATCGATCAGCATATCCACGGCTGGGGCACCGGCAGCTTCAACAACGATAAATCCGTCCATTCAATACAGGAAATGAAAAAGAACCTGCCGTATGAAGGGGTGACGAGTTTCCTGGCGACCTCCGGCGCGGAACCGGTCGAGGACCTGGTCGAGGGCATCAAAAATGCCAGCTGGGTTGTCGATCATCAGAAAGACGACGGCGCGACGCTGCTGGGCGTTCATCTGGAAGGCCCGTTTATCAATAAGGAGTACAAGGGCATGCAGCGGGAAGATTGCTGCATTGATCCGGACATGGCGATCATGCGGCGGTTCATGGACGCTCAGTCCCACCCGCAGATCATCCGTCTGATGACGCTGGCGCCGGAGCTTCCGGGAGCGAAGGAGTTGATCCAGTTCTGCCATGCGCATCACATTCAGATCAATATCGGTCACAGTGCGGCAACCTTCGACTGCATCCGGGATCTGAAGGAATATGGCTTAGGCGGCGTAACCCACATGTTCAGCGGCATGCGCGGGCTGCATCACCGGGAGCCGGGCGTGGCCGGCGCGGCGTTGTACTTCGACGACCTGAACTGCGAATTCGCAAAACAGACCGGCATGACCGTGCGGCCGGAAGTGTTCGCGCTGACCTGGCGTTTGAAAAGCAAGGATAAAATTATCATGACGACGGACTGCGGGGGGATTGCGCTGACGAAGAAAGAAAAGTATCATTATATCCGGAAGCAGACGTTTATTCCCAACGGCGACGAACTGATTCTGCGCAATGACGACGGCAGCGAGGAACATGTCGATATCCATGATTACAAGGCGGTGCGGAACCTGGAGCTGAGCTATATCAAATCGATCCGCAACCTGATTGCCAACGTCCATCCGTCCGTTCATGAGATCATGAAGATCACGGCGGAAAATCCGGCGCGCTATATCGGCGTGGATGACCGCAAGGGGAGTCTGGAAGCAGGCAAGGACGCTGATATCCTCGTCGTCAACGATGCTTTTGAAATTCAGGCAACCTACTGTATGGGAAAATTGTATAAAAGTGAGGAGTGAAGTTGATGTTTAAGAATCTGTTCAAACCGAAACCGGTGGATTTCGCCGCTCCGTTTAAGGGTCGGATCATGACGCTGGACGAAGTGCCGGATCCGGTGTTCTCAAGTAAGTCGATGGGGGATGGGTTTGCGCTGGAAATGTTGGAGGGCAAGGTATTATCGCCCGTGGCGGGCAAGATTGTCGCGGTCTTTCCGACCGGCCACGCGATCGGCATCAAGGCGGATGACCGCAATGAATATCTGATCCATCTGGGATTAGACACCGTGAATTTCAAAGGCGAAGGCTTTGCGGTGCATGTTGTCTTAGATCAGCGGGTAAATCCGGGCGATCCGCTGGTCGACGTCGACTTGGAATTCTTTAAAAAGCATAAGGTTTCCATGGTTTGTCCGATTCTTGTCGTCAATGCCAACAGCCGCAAAATCCGCCTGCTGAAAGAAGGCGTCGTGCAGTCGCAGGAAAAAGATTTTCTTGCGATCACGGCATGAACCGGGACGAAATGAACCTCGTATTGGAATCCGCCCGGAGCGCGATCGCCAGGCACCGGCTGGCCTTGATGAAGTATTGTGTGGTTACGGCTCTATTGTGCTCGCTGATCTCGTTGGCGGCTCAGCAGTTTAACGACAATCTGATTCCGCTGGGAACTACGCTGGTGATCAATCTGGTTTTTCTGTTCGGCTTGGATTGGGTGATACTGAAAGCGCTGCGGAACGAACCGTATTCGTATCGTGATTTCAGTCAGTTCGCAAAATATTTCAAAGCCTTATTGCCGTTGTTTGGCATATATGCCGTGATTCTGGCCGCCGGCGTCCTCGCGCTTCAGGCGATGATTCATCTGGGCGCGGTACTTCTTGTTCTGCCGGCGCTGCTGGCGTTAAGCGTGATCTTTCTTAACTGCATCAATCATCTGACGCTGTTTTCAATGATTGAAACGCATCAAAGCGCATGGCAGGCGCTGAAAGGCGGGGCGAAGCTGTTTTTTCAATCCAGAAAACTGATCTTGCACATCGTTTTAAAAACGATGGTGCTGATTCTGCTGGGAAGTCTGGCGGTGTACGCGCTCAATGTGTTTGTTTACGCTCCGCAGATCGACGCTGTGCTGAAAAGTGCGCCGGAAATTACGGAAGCTCTGATCGATCCTTATTTCTCAACGAATCTCAGTTATCTGATTCAAAGCGTCGGCATGCAGCTGGTTGTCAGTTATATCGCAATCGTGTCAGGAATGACGTATGGAACGTATTACTTAAAACGGCGTTCTTCTGTTCAGCAGGCTTAGCTTTTACTGAATCTGTGATCCTCAACAATGAAAAAAGATCCTGCCGCAAAGCTTGGCGAACAGGATCTTTTTTCATAATTGCAGGGATGGAAATCTTCGGTCTTAAATCCCTTTATTTGCCAGGATTGATTGCGAAAGCAGAAAATACACGTTGCTCCAGCATCGGTTAACCCCATGATCATTGTAGCGCAGCAGGATATCCTGAATCACTTCGCCGGTGATGTTCACGTTGTTTTCGTTCGCCGCGCGCAGCGCATCCTGCAAAGCGAGGGCAGGATCGGGATGTGTCGGAGCGTTGTAAAGATGGTAACAGAACACCCGCTGAGCAGGAACCAGCAGGCAGGCTTCGTTGATCGTCAGGCCGTATTGTTCGGCAAAACTCTTTTCGACGATGAAGCCCCATTGCTTATCATGCAGTACCGGCCCCGCCGGGTCATGAGCGAACCGCAGCCTGCGCGCTGATTTCACGGCTGGCATCCATTCCATCCAGGAAGGCAGGGCCTGATACACTGCGGGATCTTCCACAAAATTGTCATAATCCGTGTGGTGAAGGAAATAATGCGCCGGCAGCTCAAGATATTCATAGGGTGCGGGATTGTCCTTGGTCCTCGCCGCCCAGGCCGCTAACGCCTGATGTCCCTGATAAGAAACCTGTTTCTGCATCATCTCCTTTTTCAGCTGATCAGCGTTTTCCTGCATCATCGTCATCAATTCATCGCTGGAGACCGAAGCGAAGATCTGCCGGATCTCCCGTGAATGAAAGCCGCAGCTTTTTAACCGCAGACATTCAATTACCCGTCCGGCATTATGAAAGGCATAGCGCTTGGGAACCGTTGTCTTCTCAGCCGAGACCACGTTCAGCTGCTCATAATATTTTACGAAGTCGGCGGTTACGCCAAGATATTTGGAAAATTCCCCGATTTTATATTTTTTCATGAATTTATTTTAGCATAAGATCATTTTTTCGCAAAGTACTCTTGACTCGGTGTAACACCGAGTTTTATCATCCAGGATTGGAGGGATAATCATGGCAAAAAATATCACACGAAGAGACTTTTTGAAAACAGCCGCTCTCGGCGTTGCCGGCATGACGGCAGCGGGACTTCTGGGAGGCTGCTCAACAACGGGGAATAGCGCGAAAACCGGGACTTATACGCCGGGCACCTATTCCGCGACCGCTACGGGGATGGCGACCATTAAGGTAACCGCAACCTTTGATGCGGAGAAAATCACGGATATCGTTCTGGATCTGTCCGGTGAAACACCGTCAATCGGACAGGCAGCCGCTGAAGAACTGGTGAAGCGTGCTTTAGAAGCGCAGTCTCCTGAATTCGACGCGGTCACCGGCGCGACCGTTACGTCCAATGCCGTCGCGAAAGCGCTGAAAAACTGTATCGCGCAGGCGAAGGGCGAAATCGACGTGACGGTTGTGGATGAAACTACACAGACCAAGGAAGTGGTCGACTGGTTAGGCACAGAACCCGATACGCCGGAGGTTTCGGAAACAGTCGAAACCGGGACTGTCATCGTCGGCGCGGGCAACGGCGGTTTAATGTGCGGTGCAGTCGCGGCCAAGCTGGGCTTGAAATTCGCGATTATTGAAACCCTGCCGACCAACGGCGATACCCGTCACTGGTATGGCGCGATCGGCTCCAAGCATGCGCAGGCGGCGGGCGTTCAGATGGATATCAATCGTCTGAAGCGTGAGGTTTCCCGTTACGCTTCCGGTAAAAACTCCAAGGAAGTGCTGAATACCTGGATTAATGAATCCGCTGAAATGTCTGATTTTATCGACGAGCTGTATGCGCAGTATAATCCGGAATCAAAATGCACGTTTACTGCCGGTGAGGAAGCCTACTGGCCGGAAGATTGCCGCGACGGCTATATGTTCCCGGAACAGGAACATGTCTGGGGACGTGAAAAATCACGGAATGACATGCTTGCGGAATACATTGCGGATCATTCCGACGCCGTTATTTATTACAGCACGGATCTGGTAAAAATTGAGCGGGATGAAAATGGAAAAATCATCGGCATCATCGCTCAGAATAATCTGACAGACGCCTACATCCGCATCAAGGCGCAGAATGTCGTCATCGCCACGGGCGGCTACCCGGGAAATCCGGACATGATGGAACAGCTGGATCCGTTAGGCACCAGCGTAACGACCGCCTGCAGCTATGCTCCGCAGGATAAAGGCATGGGCATTAAGGCGGCCTGCTGGATCGGCGCCAAGCTTCAGGAAGAACCAGCTCCGATGTTGTTTGACCGGGGAATCGTAAAACCGGGCGTTGACGCCGGTTTGGTCAAGGTTGAATCGGGCGACCGGGTCTTCCCGGGAACTGTGCGGCAGTTTAATCTGGGAACTCAGCCGTTCCTGAAAGTAAACCGCAACGGTCTGCGTTTCACGAATGAATCCGGGCCTTACAATGATATGGTTTACGCCGCGGCGCAGCAGCCGGGTCATGTTTACGCTTCAATTTTAGCGGCGGACTGGGCGGACCAGGTCGACCGTTTCCATACGATCGGCTGTTCAGCTCAGACCCGTGCGAATCCAAAAGGTCAGCAGGAAGCGCTGGACAAGTATGTCGAAGAAGGGCTGGCCTTCAAGGCGGATACGCTGGAAGAACTGGGCGCGAAGCTGGGCATGGAAGGCGAAGCGCTCACGAATTTCGTCGCGACCTGCGCGCGTTATGACGAGCTGGCGGCCAAAGGCAGCGACGATGATTTCGGAAAACCAGCGTCACGCCTCTCCCGCCTGAACACGGCGCCGTTCTACGGCTTCTGGCTGGGTGCTTCGTTGCTGACGACAGAGCAGGGCATTATGATCAACGGCAAGGGCCAGGCACTGGATCAGAACAACGAGGTGATCGACGGGTTGTATGTAATCGGCGATGCTTCAGGCGGAATGTTCGCCAACAACTATCCATGCCTGATGCCGGGCATTGCCTGCGGACGCACGCTGACCTACGGCATGAAGGTCGCTAAAGTTATCGCGGGAGTTGACGAAGCTTAATTTACCGCAAGGTCGGGCAAGGCTGTTTCAGCCTTGCTTTTTAATTGCTCAATGCCGGCGGCAATTCCGGCAGTAAAGAAGGGAACAAAAAGGCTGATTTCTAACGAACGGGATGACCGGCGGGCATTTCCGCTTAAAAACTTCATCGCGGACTAGGAAAGTGCGGAAGAAATCATTATAATGGAAACAGGCATAAAAAAGAATGGGGGTAATCATTTGATCTTAATCCAAAAGGGAACCGTCCATGACGGTACAGGCCGGATTTTGGCTAAAACAGATATTTTGATCGACGCGGGCAAGATTGTTCAGATCGGACAGAATCTGAAGGCGCCGGGGGCGCAGGTGATCGACGCGGAAGGAAAGTGCGTCATGCCGGGCTGGATCGATCCGTTAAGCGGCTGGGGCACAGCGGCCGGGCGCGGGCAGGCGCGCGACAACGATGAAACGAGCGATCCGCTGACGCCGCAGCTGGATGTCGTTTACGCGTTTGATCCCGACAGTATGATGTACCAGGAGCTGTGGGGCTACGGCATTACGGCGGCGGGCGTCGCTGCAAGCAATAACAATGTTCTCGGCGGCAGCGCGGCGGTGTTCAAGGCGTATGGCCGGACGACAGAGGCAATGTGCGTCAAGGCGAACGCCGCGATGAAGGGGTCGGTCGATGAGAAGGTAAAGCAGACCTATGGTCCGCGAAACAGCGCTCCGATGACAAAAATGGGGATTTTTTCCGCCCTGCGTGAATTGATCGCGAAATGCGGTTCAGAGAAAGAAGAAGACCGGAAGGATCCGAAGGTTCAGGCGTTTAAGCCAGTGCTGGAAGGCAAGCTGCCGCTGATTTTAAGCTGCAACACGAAAGCGGAGGCCGACGCCGTCCTGAAGCTGTTTGAAAACAAACCGGTCAAGCTGGTGCTGGCGAATATGTATCAGCTGGATGAAAGTCTGCTGGACAAGGATTGCGGTCTGATCCTGGGCGATCTGACCGATGGGTTTAACAAGTACAATGCGGCGGTGAACTATGCCGCGCTGTTTTCCCTGATTGAAGCAGGCAAGCCGGTGGCGTTAAGCGCGTTTGGCGACGCGGTTTCGCCGGGCCGGGAGATCCTGATGTGGAACGCGCATGGCCTGATGGCACAGGCGCGGCGTTTAGGCGCAAGTCTGTCCAGCGAGGATGTGCTGAAAATGCTGACAAGCGTTCCGGCGCAGCTGTTAGGCGTGGAGGATCGGATCGGGAGTCTGACTGAGGGCAAGGATGCCGACATTGTGATCTGGTCGGGAAATCCGCTGGAAACCTTCCGCGCCCTGCCGGAAATTGTCGTTATTTCCGGGGAAATAGTAAAGGGGGAACAAGCGTGATGAAACGATGGATCCGCGGAGCCAGAATCTTTACGATGGGGCCGCAGGGCACGCTGGAAAAAGGCGATATTTTAATTGAAAATGGCAAGATCGCGGCGATCGGCGAACAGCTGGACTGCGAAGACGCCGAGGTCATCGACGCGGCGGGACTGACTGCCATTCCGGGCATTGTCGACGCGCATAGTCATATCGGCGGCTTTGAGATCGCGACCGGAGCGCAGGATGTCAATGAAATGGTCAGGAACGTCACTGCCGAAGTTGAAGTGTTCGACGGGATCGATCCGCTGTCGCCTTCCTTTAAGGAAGCGCTGGCTGCCGGGGTAACCTGCAGCGCGATCGCTCCGGGCAGCGGCAATGTGATCCTGTCTCTTATACACATCTCCGAGCCCACGAGACAGGCAGAAATCTCGTATGCCGTCTTCTGCTTGAAAAAAAAAAAAAAACAATGAACAAAAAAAGAAACAAAAAGAAGAGC
>OJJT01000918.1_pt1 | contig 10461 bp, 7 predicted proteins | sample 1596281 | NCBI WGS metagenome assembly OJJT01 (sample SAMEA4350145, study PRJEB24818) | metagenome | biome: human; feature: gut; material: faeces | place: Denmark | collected 2013-09
CTCACTTTGTCTCTTTTTCGTTTTCGATTGTCTTTTATCTTTCTCTTATATTTCGTCATTGTTTTATTTTTTTTTTGTTTTGCTTTTTTTTTTGTTTTTTTTATGTGTTTTTTTTTTTTTTTTCAAGCAGAAGACGGCATACGAGATTTCTGCCTGTCTCGTGGGCTCGGAGATGTGTATAAGAGACAGATAGAATTGGAGGGATAGATTCTGGGGTGTAAATTGCTTGACGAGTGTTGGGGTGGGAAGGTATACTGGTAGCTGTTCGTCGGGGTGGGATTTATTTTGTGTGGAATGGTGTTTTTTGAGGGGGATTGTGTTGGGGCGGCGGGGAATGTTGGTTTTTGTGATGGCTGGATATGAGCAGCGGAGTATGTTTTTTTGGAGGAAATGGAAATGGTTTCGGTGATTTTGTTGTTTGTGTTGGGGCTTGTTTTGATTTGCTTCGGCGGGGACAAGCTGGTGGATGCTTCGGTGGCTTTGGCCAGGAAGATTGGGATCCCGCAGATTGTTGTCGGGGCTACGATTGTGAGTATTGGGACGACTCTGCCGGAGATTCTGGTGTCTACGACGGCGGCTTTTGACGGGTCGGCGGCGATTAGCGCGGGGAATGCGTTTGGGTCGATTATCTGTAATACGGCGTTGATCGCGGGGCTTACGCAGCTGCTGCGTCCGGTGAAGAAGGTTGAGTTTGGTTCGCTGGCGTGGCGGAGTCTGTTTTTCTTTGCTACGATTCTGGCGCTGACGGCTTATGGGTGGTTTACGGGGCATTTTGACAGAATGGCCGGGATTGTGCTTCTTGTGCTGTTTGGTGTTTATGCCTGGCTGAACATGGTGCGTTCCAAATCCGAGGAGGAGGAAACGGCGGAGACGGAGGAGAGCCTGGAGGAGCTGAAGAAGATTTCCCTACCCAGGAATCTGATGCTTCTGGCTTTCTGTGCGGTGCTGTTGTTCTGGGGAGCTAATCTTCTGGTGGATAACGGGATTATTATTGCGGGATATTTGGGAGTGCCGGAGCGTGTGATTGCGGTGACGGCCATTGCGCTGGGGACTTCCCTTCCGGAGCTGGTGACTTCCATCATGTCGGTGGTTAAGGGCTGTGAAAATGTGGGCCTGGGTAATATTATAGGGGCCAATATTCTGAATCTGCTTCTGGTAATCGGGATTCCGGCTACGGTTACGGGGATTGAGCTGGAGGCGCAGACGGTGCGTGTGGACGCGCCGCTGGGGGCGCTTGTGATGGCGGTCCTTATTGTTCCTATTTTATTCCGGAAAAAAGCTTCCCGTATACAGGGGGCCGCTCTGCTGGCTGTTTACGGGCTGTATTGCGCATTCAACTTTTTCTGAGAGTAGCACTTGTAATAGGGAAATGAATCTGCTATAATTTTAACGAACTATGGAAAAAGGCTATAAAATCAAGAATTTTAAAAGGAGATGTCAAAATGAGAGGAAACATTGTAGTTGGACAGTCCGGCGGACCGACAGCCGTAATCAACTCTTCCGTTGCAGGCGTATATGCCGCAGCTAAAAAGCTTGGAGTAAAGAAAATCTATGGTATGGTTCATGGTATTCAGGGATTTTTACAGGACAACCTGATTGACCTTGGCGAATATCTGGATGACGAGACAGGTATTGAATTACTGAAGAGAACTCCTTCTGCATTTTTAGGCTCCTGCCGTTTCAAAATGCCTAAGATTGAAGGACATGAAGAAGTATACGAGAAGGTATTTGAGATCATGGAGAAGCATGATATTGAGTGTCTGTTCTATGCAGGCGGAAATGACTCCATGGATACCGTAAAGATGCTGTCCGATTATGCGGCTGCTCATAACAAGCCTCAGCGTTTCATGGGCGTTCCCAAGACAATCGACAATGACCTGCCGGTAACCGACCACTGCCCCGGATACGGTTCCGCAGCAAAATATATTGCAACCAGCATGAAGGAAATCATCCGCGACAACGAGTCCTTCGGTGTGGAGAAGCCCACCGTCTGCATCGTTGAGATCATGGGACGCCATGCAGGATGGCTGACCGCAGCTGCAGCATTAAGCCGCGGTGATGACTGCTCCGGACCGGATGCAATCTACCTTCCTGAAGTAACCTTTGATATGGACAAGTTCATGGAAAAGGTAAAATATCTGTCCGAAACCAAGTCTTCCGTTGTTATTGCCGTATCTGAAGGCATCGCTCTGGCTGACGGACGTTTCGTATGCGAGCTGGGCAATGCTTCCGATTTCGTGGATGCTTTCGGACACAAGCAGCTTTCCGGCTGTGCAGCTACTCTGGCTAACAAGGTAGCGGCTGAGACAGGTCTGAAGACCCGTGCGGTAGAATTCTCCACACTGCAGCGTGCAGCTACCCATCTTGCTTCCCTGACAGATATCAACGAAGCATTCCAGGTAGGACATGACGCTGTTATGGCAGCTGAAGAAGGCAAGACCGGCATGATGATCACTCTGGACAGAAACGGAGACGATCCTTATCAGTGCGGTACCAGCGCTTACGATATCCATGCAATCGCCAACGTGGAAAGACCTGTTCCGGCTGAATGGATTACCGAAGACGGCTGTGACGTAAATGATGGCTATGTAAAATATGCAAGACCGCTCATCATGGGCGAACTGCAGCCGCTGTATGTAAACGGCGTGCCGCGTCATCTTGTAAGAAAATAAAGAACAGCCGGCCCGCGTAAAGCGGCCGTCTGATAAAGGGACAGTTCCGCCGGGGCTGTCCCTTTTTATCAGATAAGGAAGGAAAAAATACGGTTTAATAGTATTTTTAGATCAAGGACACAGTTTGGACACAATTTAGGTCTAAAGTAGTAGATAGTGAGTAAGACACCAGCTATGCTGACCTGATATTAGCCAGAATGGCGGGCGCTTTACAAATACGGCGGAAGCTCGGCGGACAGAAGAACCCCGGACTCCGGAGAAAAATCAGGAGGCAGCAGAAATGAACGATCAAAAAGAAATTGAAAAAATCAAAAAGCTTACGGAAAAGAAGAAAACAGCGCCTATTATTAAAATGATGGGGAAAGCAGACAGTGATGTGCTGGTAGTTGCACTTGATGCGCTGGGGAAAATAGGGGATGAAGATTCCTTTAATATGATAACCCATTATCTTGAGCATGAGGATGCCAAAGTAAGGGTTGCAGCCTGCAAGGCAGCGTTAGTTATTGATACGGAATATATGAAAACAAGAGTAAGACATCAGCTGATGGTGGAAACCGATCCGGAAGCCAAGAAGCAGATGCAGGAAGCTATGAATTCTTCAAAGGAAACAAGAGTATAAGCTTCTTTTTAATACATACTTTTCAGATAAAGCAGACAGCCGCGGGAGAGTCAGAGTCCCGGCAGGCTGTCTTTTTTTATGCAAATCAGGCGGCTGTGAGCTGTGTTACTGTTCACTCCGTGACCAGTAACTGCATAAATCCATTAAAAATCGCCTGCGGCGATGGGATTTATGCACTCTTGAATCACTTTCTTACGTACTGTGCAGTAAATGCACAGTACTGAGTGAACAGTAACTAAGCTATATCTTCTGAACCACTTTTTTTATCGCGATTATTGACAATTGCAGGGGGATGGAGTATTATTTGTCTGTAGAAAACGTTTTCCGTACGAGGGGAACGCAGAAGGAGGAATGATATGGCTTCCATCAGGGATGTGGCGCGTAAGGCAGGAGTGGCTATTTCCACGGTTTCCAAGGTGCTTAACCACTATCCCAATGTGAGTGAAGAGACCAGGATCAAAGTCAATGAGGCGATACGGGAGTTGAAATTTACGCCCAATACCATTGCCTCCGCGTTGTCTTCCAAACAGGCCGGACGAGTGGCGCTGCTTGTCAATCTGAACACGCAGACCCAGGCAATCGATGAAATTGATATGCAGTACCTTTCCGGAGCCATTAACAAGGCCCAGGAAAAAGGGCTGGATGTCATCACCGTATTTTTTTCCATGATAAAGGACCGGAGTGTGGCGGAAATCGAGAATTATCTCAGAGCGCAGGCCATTGAAGGAATTATTATCTACGGAATGAGCAGAGAGGATAAGGTTCTGCATAAACTGATAGAAGGGCAGCAGTTCAAGATTGTGGCAGTGGATGCGCCCTTTGTTAATCAGAGCACATCGTCGGTTGCGATTGATCATGAAAAGGCCCAGTACGATGTGGCGAGGAAAACGCTGCATGAGAACCAGGGAAACCGGATTCTCTATATCGCAGGAAAGAAAAACGGATTCGTCACAACGCAGCGGCTGGAGGGCATGAAGCGGCTGGCTGCGCAGGAAGGGCTTTCCCTGTTTGTCAGGCAGGGCGATTTCAGTGAGAAAAAGGCAAGGCAGCTGACCTTTCAGTACGCCAGGAACCGGGATATCATCGTGTGCGCCTCGGATCTGATGGCAATCGGAGCCATGCGGGCGCTGCAGGAAATGGATATTTTCAGGCCGGTGTGCGGCTTTGACGGCATCACTCTTATGGGATATGCAGGAAAGCAGATGAATACGGTAAAGCAGGATTTTTACCGGGTATCCTCTGAAGCAATGGAGGAAATGGGCAGGCTTCTGGAGGGCGGAGAAGGCAGGGCTGTTGTGCTTGACTTTTCAATAGTAAGAATGCAGTATTTGGATATTATATGTTGATAACATGGGTTCCAATCATAACCCGGGCAAAGAACCGGACAGGACAGGAGGAAAAACAAGTGGCATTAATGGAAACGATTCAGAGAGAGATTCTGGAAGAGCGGCTGGAGCAGGAAATGAGCGCCCTGGCAAAGGAAATGTATGGAAAGACGATTGAAGAGACAACGGATAAGGAGCTGTATTATGTGCTTCTGAACCTGACAAAGGGGATGATGCATGCAACGATTCCCACGGACGGAAAGAAGAAGGTTTATTATATCTCCGCGGAATTCCTGATTGGGAAGCTGCTCTCCAACAACCTGATCAACCTGGGAGTTTATGAGAAGGTGGAGAATATTCTGAAGGAAAAGGGCAGGGAGCTGTCCAGGATTGAAGAAGCTGAGCCGGAACCCTCCCTGGGAAACGGCGGCCTTGGAAGGCTGGCGGCCTGCTTCTTAGATTCCATAGCAACGCTGGGGCTTCCCGGAGAAGGAATTGGGCTGAACTATCATTTCGGCCTGTTTAAGCAGGTTTTCAGGGATAGGCTGCAGACGGCGGAAAAGGATGAATGGCTGGAAAAACAGTCCTGGCTGACCAAAACGGACACCAGCTTTGACGTTTATTTCGGAAAACAGAAGGTGACCTCCAGACTTTACGATATCGATGTGATCGGCTATGACAGCGGCGTAAACAAGCTTCGTCTGTTTGATTTGGAAACCGTAGACGAGGATCTGGTAAAGAAGGGCATCCAGTTTGACAAGGAGGATGTGGAGAAAAACCTGACACTGTTTTTATATCCGGATGATTCCGACGAGGCCGGTAACCTGCTTCGTATTTATCAGCAGTATTTCATGGTAAGCAATGCTGCCCAGCTGATCTTAAAAGAAATGCGGGAGAAGCATTATGATCTTCGCAAACTGAACGAGCATGCGGTCATCCAGATCAACGACACCCATCCTTCCATGATCATACCGGAGCTGATCCGTATCCTGGTGGAGGATAAGGCGTTCACCATGGACGAAGCCATCGATGTGGTAAGCAAAACCTGCGCTTACACCAACCATACCATCCTTGCGGAGGCGCTGGAAAAATGGCCCTATGCTTACCTGCAGAAGGTGGTTCCCCAGCTCATCCCCATCATTGACGAGCTGGATAAGCGGGTGAAGGCAAAATATAAGGATCCCAAGGTACAGATCATTGATAAGGATAAGAGAGTCCATATGGCTCATATGGATATCCACTATGGCTTCTCTGTGAACGGCGTTGCGGCGATTCATACGCAGATCCTGGAAGATACCGAGCTGCATCATTTTTATGAGATTTATCCTGAGAAGTTCAATAACAAGACAAATGGCATCACCTTCCGCAGATGGCTGCTTTCCTGCAACAGGGAACTGGCTGCCCTTATAGAGGAAACAATCGGCAGCGGCTTCAAGAAGGATGCGGATGAGCTGGAGAAGCTTCTGGAATATGGCAGCGATGCGGATTTCCTGAACCGCATGGAAGCCATTAAAAAGGAGAAAAAGCAGGCGCTGGCTGCTTTTATTAAAGAAAAGGAAGGCGTGGACATCGATCCTGGTTCCGTCTTTGACATTCAGGCCAAGAGGCTTCATGAATACAAACGCCAGCAGATGAATGCGCTTTATATTATCCATAAATATCTGGAAATTAAAAAAGGCAAAAAGCCTTCCACACCGGTAACTTATATTTTCGGAGCCAAAGCGGCGCCTGCTTACATCATTGCCCAGGATATCATTCATCTTCTCCTGGTGCTTCAGGATATTGTAAACAACGATCCGGAGGCCAACAAATATATGAAGATCGTAATGGTGGAAAATTACAATGTAAGCTATGCGGAGAAGCTGATTCCCGCCTGCGACATTTCCGAACAGATTTCCCTGGCATCCAAGGAAGCTTCAGGAACCGGCAATATGAAATTTATGTTAAATGGAGCCGTGACACTGGGAACCGCGGACGGAGCCAATGTGGAAATCCATGATCTGGTGGGTGATGATAATATCTATATTTTCGGCAGGGATTCCGAAACCGTGATCGACCATTACGAAAAAGCGGATTATGTGTCAAAGGATTATTATGAGAAGAGCCCTGTTATCAAAGAGGCGGTGGATTTCATCATCGGAAAGCAGGCGATGAAGTCCGGCCATAAGGAGAATCTGGAGCGCCTTTACAAGGAGCTTCTGAATAAAGACTGGTTCATGACCCTGCTTGATCTGGAGGATTATATCGCAGTGAAGGATAAGATGCTGGAGGATTACAGGGACAGGGAGAAATGGAAAAAGATGATGCTGGTGAACATCGCAAAAGCAGGCTTTTTCTCATCCGACAGAACCATCAGGGAATACAACAGGGATATCTGGAAGCTTAACTGAGAAGGGGTAGTTTGATGCGGTATCGCAGGCGGGCCGGCGATATGCAGGAGGTAGAGATATGAGAAGAAGTGGTATTTTAATGCCTGTTTCCAGCCTTCCTTCGGAATACGGAATCGGTGCATTTTCAAAAGAGGCTTATGAGTTTGTTGATTTTCTGGAACAGGCGGGGCAGAAGCTGTGGCAGATACTCCCGCTGGGACCGACTGGCTACGGGGACTCCCCGTACCAGTCTTTTTCCACCTTTGCCGGCAATCCCTATTTCATTGATTTGGAAAGCCTGGTGAAAGAAGGCTGGATTACCCGTTCGGAATGTGATAGAATGGATTTTGGAGAGGATGAATGTTATATCGATTATGAAAAGATGTATCATTCCCGCTTCAAACTGCTGAAGAAAGCCTTTGACAGAAGCGGAATCGAAGAGAATGCGGACTATCAGGCATTCGTAAATGAAAATGAATTCTGGCTGGAGGACTATGCGCTTTACATGGCCATCAAGGATTCCCTGGGCGGCGCAAGCTTCCTTACCTGGGACGAGGATATCAAGCTTCGCAGGAAGGAAGCCATGGAGGAATACCGCGGCAGGCTTTCCGAAGAAATTGCATTTTACAAGTTCCAGCAGTTCCTTTTTGCAAAGCAGTGGTTTGCACTGAAGGACTATGCCAACAAAAAAGGAATACAGATCGTGGGGGATATCCCCATTTATGTGGCCCTTGACGGAGCGGATACCTGGGCAAATCCGGAGCTGTTCCAGTTAGATGAGGACTGCACACCCCTGGCGGTGGCAGGCTGCCCGCCGGATGCTTTTTCGGCGACCGGACAGCTTTGGGGCAATCCCTTATACCGCTGGGAATACCATAAAGAAACGGGCTATGAGTGGTGGATGAAGCGCATTGCCTACTGCTATAAGCTGTATGATATTCTGCGCATCGACCATTTCCGCGGCTTTGAATCTTATTATTCAATTCCTTACGGAGATCTCACCGCAGAGTTCGGCCATTGGGAAAAGGGACCCGATTATGACTTCTTTAAGACCCTGAAGGAAAAGCTGGGTAAAAAAGAGGTGATTGCGGAGGATCTGGGCTATCTGACCCCTGCGGTCCTGAAAATGGTAAAAAAGACAGGCTACCCGGGTATGAAGGTGCTGCAGTTTGCCTTTGACCCGAGAGAAGAAAGTGATTACCTTCCCCATAATTATACCAGGAACAGCGTGGTATATACGGGGACTCACGATAACCAGACCACAACGGCCTGGGTGGAGGAAATCGGAAGGGCCGACAGGGCCTTTGCCAAGCAGTACCTTCATGTGAAAAGAAGTAAGGATGTGCCGGAAGCCATGGTGAGAGCGGCGCTTTCCAGTGTTTCCGATACAGCCGTTATCCCGGTGCAGGACTGGCTGGGACTGGGAGCTGAGGCCAGAATCAACACCCCCTCCACCCTTGGGGAAAACTGGAAGTGGCGTCTGAAAAAAGGCCAGTGCAGTGCCCAGCTTGCGGAAAAAATCTGCACGCTGACCAGACTGTACGGAAGATAAACAGCTGCCGGTAAACTAAAAAAGCAGGAATACTGCCCTTCCCGGCCCTCGGGCTGCTTACGGCAGTATTATAATACTAGACAGGAAAAAACCGCCGCCGGCGGTTTTTTCTGCTTAAAGAGGAGGGCAGAGACAGAATAAGAATACAGCAATAGTACCGAACAGTCATATTAGATTACAAAATAAGAGGGAGGTATGGGGATGGAAAAACAGAAAATGAATCACTTGGAAAAACCGGAAGGCTGGAGCCATGAAACATCAGGGGAAGGTTATCCGCTGCTTCTGTATTTGGAAGAGGACGGAAAAGGTGTGGATTGGAACCAGGAGAAATATCCCTGCTTTTTCTGGCAGGTAACGGTGAACCAGGGTACGGAGCATATGGACATTGCCGAACGGATGAGGGAGCTTGTGAAGACCTATCCCATTGACGAAACGAGGATTTATTGCGCCGGGGCAGGCCGTGCGGCCAACATGCTCTGGGAGATGATGGGAGCCTATCCGGATCTGTTTGCAGCCGTGGCTGTTTCAGGAGGCGCGGGCCAGACCTGGAAGGTCAGAAGGGCATCCTACGTTCCCGCCTGGATTTCAGGCAGGGAAAACGACAGCTACTGTCCGGCAGGCGGACAGGTATGGTCTGAACAGGGCAAGCTGCTCCACGGATGCCTGACCCTGGCCAGGAGCCTCAGGGCGGCAGGAAATGAAAGGGTGCTTTATGCCCAGAAGCCGGAAATGACAGGAGAAGAGCTGCTGGAACAGAAGGAGGTTCTGGACTGGATGTTTTTCAGAAGCAAACGGGAGGGCTACCGGATTGACATGGTCCGCCCCGGCGTCTTTAAGCTGCAGGATTATACGGGAAGCTCCTTCTATGTGGTGGAAGGAAGCAGGGCGGCCCTGGTCATCGACACAGGCTTCGGCCCGGAAGCAATAACCCCCTGGATCAGGAAAATCACCCATCTGCCGCTGGAGCTTGCCCTGACCCACTGCCACGGCGACCACATGTACCATGCGGATGAATTTGAGACGGTCTACCTGTCCTCCAAAGAAAAAGACGTACTGGAAATCATGAAAAAGACCATGCTCGCCGGAAGAGACATCAACTACGATGCTGTCCTGGACATTCCCGACGGCACAATGATTGATCTGGGCGGCTGCGGCATTGAAGTAATGGAGCTTGCGGGCCATACGCCGGGCAGCGTGGTATTCATCGACCACACCCACAAGGTGATTTTTACCGGAGACGCCATCGGTTCCGGCCAGATGGTACTCCTCCAGCTGGAACCCTGCATCCCGCTTTCGGAATACAGAAAGAATCTGCAGCGATTCTATGAACGCCTGGAGAAAATGGACGATTACGTCCTCCTGGGAGGACACCTGGAGCAGGAAGGCGGCTACCCCTTCGGAACGCCATATAACCCTTCCCCCTATAATCCCCTGGGAAAAGAAGTGGTACAGGATATGATGGAACTATGCGATATTTTTGACAGCGACAAAGTAAAAAAAGAAGAACTCCCGCCCGACAGGCTATGCGAAGAACCATCTTACCTCGGCTTCTTCGGCAAAGCCGGCCTACAGGCCCGCCGCCGCCAGTTCTGACATAAGTGAAGAGTTTTTTCGGGACGGACTGCGTCCCGAAAAACTTCTTCACCGAAATCCAATCCCACTACTTCCGCTCATCACACCAACCTACTTAAAAAGACAGTATTCCGCTTTCCCAAAATAACAAGAAACATCCTCCGTTTAATCCAACACTATAATAACCACGCCCTTCACTACAGACCACACTAATTCTGTCTCTTATACACATCTCCGAGCCCACGAGACAGGCAGAAATCTCGTATGCCGTCTTCTGCTTGAAAAAAAAAAATTCGCGGGTTAATGATTGTAATTCCAATTATTCTTGCATTTGCCAGCTTTGGAATTTACA
>OJJT01000919.1_pt1 | contig 10451 bp, 18 predicted proteins | sample 1596281 | NCBI WGS metagenome assembly OJJT01 (sample SAMEA4350145, study PRJEB24818) | metagenome | biome: human; feature: gut; material: faeces | place: Denmark | collected 2013-09
CTGGTTTTCGTTTTGAAGGCCGCCGGGTGCTAGCTTGTACTCGTCGTCGTTTTTTTTTTTCAAGCAGAAGACGGCATACGAGATTTCTGCCTGTCTCGTGGGCTCGGAGATGTGTATAAGAGACAGAAACAATGTGCCCGATTTAATTTTATTGTCCCGGCAGTACGTCCGAAGATCTCGCAGAAGTTCCCTGCGAACTGGAACCGATCGCGTTTTACCCTTGTTGGTTACGTCGATATAAGGTCCAAGATTTTCAACCGTAAAATATTTCAGTTCTTCAATCCGGATACCTGTCCCAGCAAGGACGCGCATAATCAACTCCGTGTCTTTCTGGCCTACTCTCCGTGCTTGTTTAATCAAGCGTTTGTAATCTGTCAGATCGATCACATTATCAAGCTCATATTCTATTTGTGACTTTACTTTTTCTAGCGCCAAATCTTTACGGTCGAGCCAATAAACAAATTTATCTATCGCAGTGATATAACTGTTTATGCTGGTTGTTTTCTTTGTTTTTTCTTTCAGATAATTCTTGTAGTCGATCATCACTTTTTTTGTAATTTCAGCATTCTCTGGCAACCAGTTAAGGAAAGCTTGAATATCAGCGCGGTACTTATGCAGCGTTTTCTTTGATAGTTCCTTACAGTATTGGTCTTCGATAAACGAGTCGAGCTGATCTTGCATTTCTTTCTTATTCATTTTCATTGGCGCTCGCTAGACATCTAAACTAAGCTGAACAATAAAATCTGACGGATCAGCAAGTATCGCGCTGGAAACCTTTACGGCTCGACGTTTGCCATTTTGATACAACACTCCATCAATGACGATATATTCGCCTGATGGATGAACCGATCCAGAAATGCATTTTAACCGGAAAAACTGATTTTCTTTCACTTGCAAGAGAGTTCCGATGTCAGGCAAATAAATCACCTGCTTTCTTTTTCGCTTCCATCAGTAAATCATATGGAAATGGATTTTTTTCTAAGTATTCAAAGTAGTCCGCTGTGTTTTTGAAAGATTTGATGTTGTCAACGAAATCATGAGAATATTGTGTATAGATGATCAAATCTAAGGCTTGTTTATAATCATCTTGTTTAATCACTCTTGGTGCTGATCCTAAGCATATTCGATCACCACCAAGCATGTTCGGCAGCGGATGCTTATAAAGTTGTGTGTCTAACCCAACCCATTTTTTATAGGCATAAGCTTCGATCGAAACTATTTTATTTCCTTTTGCGCGTACGATATATAACGCATTAGGGAAGTGGATATGATAAGATTTCTCTCTGAAGGTAACATACTTTAGATCTTCTGGTTCAATAATTACTCTGCAATTTTCTGCATATCCAATCACGCAGGGAGGAATGTATTTAGGTGCAGCATCCTCGTCATCTTTTTGAAAATGTTGAATTAATTTCTTTACTAACACAGAAGATCGAACTCTTTTAAATATTTCGAAATCTCCCCTTTTTATCAGAATATCAGCGTCTTCTCGATCCGATTGAATACGGATAATCATCTCTTTCAAAACAGCACTTCCTTTCCACTATCATGTAAAGCTCCTATTTTTATGATGAGATCGTTATTTTCTTCTGCTTCCTCAAATACGCGGATAACATCTTTATAAGGCACATCAGATTCACAATTACCCCTTCCTAAAAGTTTTCTTATTTTTTCTGATGTTTCAATCAAAGAAGCAAGATTTTTTTGAGGTTCGCCGTTCTGAGCTGGTTCTCCGTCATCGGAAATTCTCCAGTAATACCCGACACCATTTTCATCAAATGGAATGCCTAAATTTTCCATCATTTGATTCAAATAAATTTGAATTTTAGATTGGATTTCATCACTGAAATATATTTCTGTTGTATCAATATACCAATCTTCCCAGCCTGCCGTATAAAGAAGATCTGATACCAATGCTGAATCGCCACTATCTATCGCTTGCTTTAATTCGCCCTCATTCGAATTTTCAATTAATACTTCAAGGATTTCATCCACCATCTCCGACGATCGTTTTAACTGCGCAGGATATCCAATATAGTAATCACAAATTTCAGTTACCGCTGAACACGTTGTCTGGATATAAAACTCATCCTCATCAAATATGCAATGAAAGTAAGCGAGAAGTAGTAAATGAATGTCGGTTTCTGCATCATCGAAGACATCAAAGATATGTTGACTGTAGTTAAAAAAGTTAAATATATCGTCATGATCGTACATTAAGTCAGCTGCACTTCCGCGAATACCATCGATCAAATGTTGTTTAACGCTTTGATTGCGACAATGCTGAAGGATATACCGAATAAACTCTTCCTCTGAGGATAGTGTGCAATCATTAGAGATGTACTTCCGCAAATCGCTCAGCATAAGTGACCCCAACTTTCATCTTCCCGGTTAATATTGCGTGACAATGCTCCAGAAGACACATCGCCATTTTCAGATTTGTAATTAAATACTGCGTGTTCCCTTCTGCAGCCTGTTCCTGGCAGCTTTTTTCTGCCGGGTGGATATCTGACTCCAGCTTATACGTTTCACCCCGTAACGGGCCAGATATTGTTTCCTCATCTTTTACTGCTGCATAAATATTTCCCTGGAATTCAAAATTTGCAGAATCAAGATAAATCGCCTGCGGAAGCTGATGGAATGTGCTTTCCAACAACTTCCGCGTTGCATCGTTGTCGACGCATCCGATCAGCACGGGAATGCAGGTCGAATATTGCTTTATCTTTTCGACCAGCTCATCTTTCGTTACATAAGTGCTTAAGGCTTCGCACTGGCAATCATAAAACGTGTTGATTTTTGCAGCCAGTGCGACTGCCTTATTCTCCCCGATGTCCTGCTCCTGGTATGATTGACGCACCATGTTTTTACGCTCCACGGTGTCGCCGTCAACTAGCAACATTCCATGATACGTACCGATCAAGAGCTTTGGTAGATCTCTTGCCAATAAAGATCCAGTACCGCCGACTCCTACAATGATAAACAGATACTCCATGATCAGCCTTTCTTCGGCTGCTGGAAGATAGGAATTAAAACATTATCTTCCGCACGAAAATCATAGCTGACTTTACCCGAAAATTCATAAAATTGATGTTCCAGCATCTTCTTCGTGATCTCATCCGCTGTGTACTCATGGCCATCTTCGAAAATATTTGAAACATCTAAATTATGAGCCGCGTAATGCATGATAAACGGATAGCGATATTTCACTGATTCCTGTTTTTCCTCGTTTTTTGTTTCGTCCTTTATTTCCTTCTTAGATTCTTTCTTAGGTCCTTTTGTCTTTTTTTGTTCTTTCTTTGGTTCGGGCTTTTTAGTTTCTTTTAAGCCCAAAGAATCTAATAAATTTGTCATGCTGTTACCTCCATTGGTTCTGCTCCTTGAACTGTAAATCCTAGCGCAAGCGCTTCAAGATTTCCGTCAGAAATCTCATATGATTTATTTCCGATTTTTAGTTCTGGCTCATCGCCAGCTTGTCGGAGAACTTTCAGAAGCTGTTTAACCAAAGCACCACCCCGGAACTTTTTAATATTGGTTGTGACTTCGATTTCGCCAGAATATGACTGAACAATTCCTTCCGCTACGACAGATTCGATAATCATCTTTTTCCCTTCGATGTCTACCGATACTGCGCTGCTGAAATTAGAAGCCAGATTTAAATGTTTAATCAACTCTTCTTTTTTTAGCTTAAGACGTCCCTCGCCGTCCATTGTGATTCTTTCGATGCTGTCGACAAAGCCTTCATAAAGACTTGAGTAAACAACTTCTCCAGCGCCAAGCATGACGATCATTCTGTTGCATAGCTTTACTTCATAATTCGTTTCTTTGTCTAAAATTTTTAGAATTTCTGGAGGTACTGAAATTTTATGATCAAGATTGGTTTTTAGGGTAAATCGATATAAAATCTTGCCATCCGATGCCGCCACACAGTCCGGCGTTACCAAAATTCCCTTGCTCCGATCGGAGTCGCCGACAAACTCGCTAGCAGCAGTCAGAATATCAATAGGCAAATTTAAATTGATCGGATCAGTTAAATCAGGCTGATATTCTTTGACATCTGTCTGGTTTTGGAACTTTAACTTTGTCTTGCCAGACTGAACGATAATGGTTTCATCCTTCATGGAAATGTCCATTTCGTTGAAATTCCGCAGAATATTGAAATCTTTTTTGTTGAGGATAAAACTTAATTCGCCACTTTGGATAAAATCCAATTTCTCCTTTCTGATGGCACCAGCACCGATGTCATCATAACTGTGAATTTGGATGATATCATCAACGATATTGATGATATTGTTGTTCATACCGCGTGTGAAATGGTAACCTTCAACTTTCATGTTTTTCTACTCTCCTTTTAATTTCTTTTTCAGCCGCTTTGCGGTACGCAATCAGCGGCCGCAGCCTACGATTTAATTCTCGTTTGCGCGATTGGAATTGATCCATCGTCAGCTGCACAGCGTCGATTTCCCTTTCCAATTCTTCGATTGACTTGCATTTACTAAATTTTTTGGGGAGTCGGATCCCGCCACCAGCGTCTGATCGGCTGATCACCGGATGTTCTTTCGCCAGCTCCGCGATCATTTCGCGCACCCGGCGTTCAGTCAGATTGCTGCGATGGGCAACTTCCGGATTTTTTATAAAATCATCCTCAGATAAAAACAAAGCAATTGGATGATCTTGCAGCGACTTCACTGGTCAATCACGACCTGACCCAGACCATCGATCTGATGATCCTCATCTACGACGTAGATATCATATCGCTGGTTTTCCTCATCCCAGAAGCTCGCACCGCAGTGATCCAGGATAATCGCTGGATACTCAACGCCATCAACAAGCAGCGTCAGCTCGTCAAATAGCCGATGCAACTGATAGCCATCCGGAAGCTTGCTGTATTTGCGACAAGCCCCCGCGTTGCTCTCTAAGCACTCTTCTGTTGCTGATGCCACAACTACCCTATCTTGATAGGTAAACCAGCCCTGAGCGTTGATTCCAAAGTCCTCAACGCCTAGACCGGAAGCTGTCTTATTTCCGGAACTCTCCTCCGGCCAGAATGAAGTGAAACGGACATTCTGGCGCTGATCTGTTTGATCCTCCGCGGGGTCGATATCAGCGATATAAATTGCTGCATGATGGAACTCGTTAGCCTTTATCGTTGCCTGCCTAGCTTTGTAGCCGGGCGTTTGCCTGGTTGCCCAGTCAATGCCCAGGCTCAGCACAATGACCAGCGTATACAACGCGATAAGTTTATATGTCATAGCTGTCCCACCATAAACAATCATCACTTGAGTCCCAGTCTTGATCTGGAGTAATCGGATCGCAGGATCGCAGGTATTCCCATGCAGCGCTTGCTGTTCTAAATGTTTTATCAATCCAGGGAGTGATAAACCCATGCCTTTCAATTACTTGATCGGTGTGGTTACTTTTATACATAACCGGCATTCCACCGATGTATGCGACGATATACCGCACTTTTTTGCATCCGCGGAAAAGATTTTTCCTCTTATGCTTCATTGTTTTTACTCGCATTAATCTTGCGCGCCTTTGTGATAATCTCGGTTCCTGTATACCGATCCATCAAATAAGCCATTTCGTCGATCAATCGATCGACATTTTCAGATTTTATTCCTGTATTTTTAGCTGCTACTTTAACGTAAGCAAAAATTTCTTCATTTTTCATTTGTTTCTCCTTTCTTCACAATCTTGCATGGTTGTGATAAAATAGAGATGATCTTTTAGACAGCAAGATCATCTTGAATCCCTTTGGCGGCCAAGCTATCTGGGGATTCTTTTTTTGTGGTATAACCGAGGATTTGTTTCTCTGTTCGGGCGTTCCGTTCTATCTCCTTTTGATCGATCCCAAGAACCTCAAGAACGATCTTTGTGGGAAGATATTGCAGATGCCCGATGTTGTAATACTGTCGCTTTTTTTCCGCTTCTGTTGTGTCTTTGCCGAGCTTCTGAGCGGTTTTAATTTGATTCTCTAATTCGATCACTTTTTTTCGGCAATGCTCATAGATTTTTGCCTTTTGTTTGATTGCTGTTGATCTGCCGACTCTCATCAGGTCGGCAATGTCCTGAACCATCAGATAATCATTACTCATGATGATTTCTAATCGACGCAGGTTACTTACTGGATGTTTGATCATATATTTTCACCTCATATACTGTTTTCTGCGCATTATCACTCTGTTCTTCCTTTTTTCGTTTATAATGAAGGTAGAAAGGTGGTTCTTATGAAACTTAAAAATCTCAAGAATGAATACCTAGAATTTCTTGTGAAAAAATATCATGCTACTCAAAATGATATCTTCACTTGGGAAGACATTAAATCACTTCATCCTGAATTAGATGATGATTTAATCTGCAAAACTTTTGGTGAATTGGAAGATGATGGGTTCGTTAGTGTTACATGGGCAGATAATGTCGCCTATATAACTGTTCTCAACACTTCCGCTATCATTGAAGCTGAGAGTAATTCCAATCTAGTAAAAGCATACAAATTTCTTAAAGAAATTCGTTCCTGGCTTTAATCGACTACAAGCCAGTTAGTTTTGAGGATATACTTTGGTCGTGTAGGAAACTTCTTCAGCATTGTTTTCCTACCATTAAATTCTAAAGGTTTAAAATACTCAGGGTATGGCTTCAGTTTAATTAAATAATGACCATCCCCTTCGCAATCACTATCCCACGGCAAGGCGATACAACGATCTTCATTTATCGCCTTTTTTGTTGCTTCTAAAAAATCCATTATTGTACCTCCTTGAAGTCGATCAATTCCCACGAAGTATCTAACACTATACTTGTATAAATAGGAAAATTGTTCCACCATACTTTTCGACCATAGAATTCTAAACAATCAAAGTAATTATCATGAGGCTCTAAAAGAATCATATAGCTCCCATCACCATGACATTCTTCATTCCAGGGTAATGCCATACACTTTTTTTTATTAACTGCTTTTCTCAAAGCTTCGATAAAGTTCATATCATCCCTCTTTCTTTAATCCTTTTCAAAGAACGATCGTTCCGCCTCGGTGATGTCATCATCACCGAGCGGCTGCTGCGGCGCTGAGCCTGGGCGATCTTTTTTTGACCTGCCCCTGAAGCTCAAGCTCTTTGGCGATATAGCCCGCCAAAAAACCTTTGCTTGTCGGGTTTTCTAACTGCGCGAAACCTTCCGCGATGTTGGCAACCCTCTTTTCTTTATTTTCAGCCATTCAACTCACCCCCTTTGTACTGACAAGTACATGATATATTATATATTTGGATTAGTCAACCCTTTTATTTCGAAAACTTCGCAATTTTATGGGTTGACAAGTACATTTTTACAAATTATACTTAATTTGTATTTATGGAGGACACAATAATGGAATTACATGAAAGAATACGATATTTAAGAAAGAATGTTCTACACCTCACGCAACAGGAATTTGGAAATAAACTCGGCGTAAGCAGAGATGTTATCAAAAATCTAGAACTTGGAATTTTAGCTAGACCGGAACAAAAAGATCCTTTGTTTAGACTAATAACCAAAGAATTCAACGTTGATTATATTTGGCTCACAACTGGAAAGGGCGATCCGATCAGTAAGGTTGACGATGCAAGCATGGCTCAGATCGACAGCATCATGATGGGCGAGAATGAGTTTCACAAGAATTTAATTAAGCTGATCGCAACGCTGGATGATGATGCGATCTCGCGCATTGAAGAACAGCTTAGGCTGCTGCTGGATAAGCAAAATAAAAAAGCTGATGATTAAACATCAGCCCCATGATCTCGCTTATACAGATATTGTGTAAGGTTGTAGATTCGCCGCAAAGAACGAATTGATAGATACTGCATCATCGAACAGATGGCAGAGATATAATCTTCACGCTTCATATGATCCTCCTATTAGTTATTGGGAGGTTCCGGAACCCTGATGAATGTGCTAAAAAGCAACAAAACCATTATAAAAATACTATTTCAATTATCGCCTTCCCTCTTTTCCCCGGGTTATTTGTTACAATCATTATAACAGGTCGGAAAACAAACAACACCCAGCAGCGGGAAAACGTAATTTTGGAAAAAATCGCAAAATTATCCAAAGAAATAACAAAAAACTCTTTACATAATGCACGCACTATGTTATAATTATACCATAAGGAGGACATAGAGGTGAACGATATTGAAAAAGTGCTGGACATTATAAAAGCCTCAATCGAATTGTTAACCACGATGATAAGCTTGGCCGCTGCGGTCATCGGGTACAAAACAATCAAGGCTCAAAAAAATGTCAAGAAGAAGCGGAAGAAGAAGTAATTCTTCTTCCCATCTTCCCACTTCATTATAACAGAAAGGATGAGGAATGTGAAAAGTATTAAATCGATGAGCTTTGTACTAATCGCTGTCAATTTGATCATCATGATGAACTCCGATTATCTGCTGATTTCATTGCTTGCTGCAACAGTCGTACTGTTAAGCTGCTACAATATCTATTCCATTTCTAAACGTGACTATGGACGATAAGAAACCATTTGACCAGGCTGAATATATGCGAAATTGGCAAAAGCAGAATATGCTGTCTGTCAGCAGCCGATACAACCGGGAATTCGTTGAACAGTTCCGCGAAGCGTTGAAGCTGACAGGACAGACCCAATCTGACGTGATCAGAAAGGCAATGCAAGAAGTTATTGAGCAGGCTAAAAACAAATAAAAAAGCCCCAGCTGCTACCAACAGCCGGGGAAAGGATCCAAGCTACCAACAAGGATCCGGCATAGTAAAAATGACTTGGACGGTCATGCCTTTTACTATGCGCTCATTATACCAATTTTTGAAAGAGAGGTCAAAACCAATGAGCGTACATAAAGACAAATCAGGCATCTATATCAAACACAAGAACAAGACAATCCGGAAAAACGATAAGGGCGAACGCTTCGGCGGAAAGCGGGAAGCTCAGGCTTACGAAGCGCTGCTGAAAACAAGGGAAGCCGAAAAGAAGAACCGGCTGCCGCTGCTGTCAGAATTAGGCGAAGAATACCTCGCTTATAAAAAGGGACGCGTTAAAGAAGAATCAATTGAACGATACAATCGATATATAAAATTCCATTTACTGAAGTATCTGGATGATAAGCCCATCGACCAATACACCATGCAGGATATTGATCTGCTGCGCACGGAACTCAATAGTCACGACCTGGCAACAAACTATAAAAACGACATTATCACTGCAACAAGGGCAATGTTTAAGTATGCGCGGCTGTACCACGATCTGCGAAATAGCGTATTTGAACGCTTGGATAAATTTCAGGACACCTTTGACGATGTTCAGAAAAAGGTGAACAAAAAGTTTAACGTCTGGGATTTCGCTGATTTTGACCGTTTTTATAGATGTGTATGGGCCGATATTGAAAAAGCGATGGCTGAGCATGACCAAAAGCAGGAATTCCGGCTGCGCAACTTCTTGATGTTCTTCGTCATTTCCTTTGATACCGGCGCCCGCAAGGCTGAAGTCTGGGGATTAAGAATAAAAGACTATGACCAGGAACATCATCTCTATGACATAAATAAACAGATTAAGCAGAAGCTAGATTATAAATTTGACACATTGAAAAATCGCTTCAGCATCCGCACCATCGAAGCCGGAAACTTTGCCCATGAAAAAATCTTAGAACATATCCAATATTTAAAAACACTGAATGGATATTCTGAAGAATGGTTTATCTTCGGCGGACCGAAGAACCTTCCGAACACTTCCCTGAATCATTTCAAAGAAAAGTATGTGGAATTAGCGAATGTGCCAGACATTACAATTCACGAAATCAGGCATAGTCATGCAACGCTGTTGATCGATCTCGGCGTTCCGATTGAAGCTGTATCAAAACGGCTAGGACATTCCAACGTCGGAATTACACAGCAGGTTTATGCTCATGTTCTCAAGCGCAAAAATACTCAGCTTGTCAGCGTTTGGAATGATGCGATTTCTAAAAGTGAATGCGAAATCTTCTCAAAATCTTCTCAAACATAAAAAAAACGGCTTAACCAAGCCGTTTTATTATCAATGGTCGGGATGACAGGATTTGAACCTGCGACCCCTTCGTCCCGAACGAAGTGCACTACCAAGCTGTGCTACATCCCGATACCTTTTATATTATATGCTAATTTCAAATTTTTGCAAGACTTTTTTCTAGGTTCTGGTAAAAAGTTCGTTTTCTGTCGTTTTTTAGCCTGCGCTCAACGACAACCATCGACTCATATCCGATCCTTTAAAACCAGCTGAGCGATGGGAGTTTCCAGCTGGCCGATCTGCGTTGTTTCAAAGCTGCCATGACAACTGTCTCTTATACACATCTCCGAGCCCACGAGACAGGCAGAAATCTCGTATGCCGTCTTCTGCTTGAAAAAAAAAAAAATCAAACAGCCAACGAGACGGACTCCTAGCGCGAACAAAAAAAATCAGATAGTTAAATAGAAGACAA
>OJJT01000920.1_pt1 | contig 10444 bp, 10 predicted proteins | sample 1596281 | NCBI WGS metagenome assembly OJJT01 (sample SAMEA4350145, study PRJEB24818) | metagenome | biome: human; feature: gut; material: faeces | place: Denmark | collected 2013-09
TTCCGTTATCTTGTGTCTCTTTTCTTCTTTTGTTTATTTTTTTTTGTTTTTTGTGTGGTTTTTTTTTTTTTTCAAGCAGAAGACGGCATACGAGATTTCTGCCTGTCTCGTGGGCTCGGAGATGTGTATAAGAGACAGTCGGAGCCCTTGGCAAACACGCCCTTCTGACCCGACACGAGGATCGTATCCCCATCCATCAGCGCATATTGAACGCTTGCGGCGCCCAGCTGACTGACTAACATCTCCGCCAGCTGATCCGCGGTCTGCGTCAGTCCCGCGGTATCCGGCGCCGGCTCGCTGCTTGGCGTCGGCTGCGGCTGCGCTGTGCAGCCGGACGCCATGATCAACAACGCCAGCAGGCATTTCCATTTTTTCATTAAAATCCCTCAACTTCCTGATCTTTTTTTCGATCTGACTGTAATTAAAACACAGCTGACCGGCAAAAACAAGCCGGCGGCGATCAACGGAGAAAATCAGGACCTGACTGGATCCGGATCTGAGCGGAGCCGGGGGATGGGCAGAGCAAAAGAGGAGAGTCCGGTTTATTCTTTCTGCACCGGATTAACGTGCACGGCGCAGTGCTTCACCCGCGGGATCGTTTCCTCCACGGCTTGATGAACATTTTCAGCGATCGCGTGAGCGTCAACCAACGGCAGCTGGGCGTCGACGCCGATCTCCAGTTCGACATAAATCCGGTTTCCGAAAATCCGGGTGCGCAGCGTATCAATCGTGACCACACCGTGCTGGCTGAGGATCGTCTCGGCTATCGCATGCAGCGCTTTTGTGTCGCAGGACTGGTCGATCATCTTGTTTAACGATTGACAGAACAGCTTGACAGCTACGGCCAGAATCAGGACGCAGATGATCAAACCAACGGCCGGATCCATCCACAGCCAGCCCTTCCGCGCACCGCCGATCCCGATCAAGGCGCCGACCGATGACAAGGCATCGGAGCGATGATGCCAGGCATCTGCCATCAGAGCATCAGAATCCACGGTGAGCGCGGCCCAGCGTGTCCACCAGTACTGGCCTTCCTTGACCAAAATCGAAACCACCGCCATCATCAGCGCCGCCTTGCCCGGGACTTGCAAGGCTGCCGGATGACAAAGCGTCCTGATCGCGCTGACCCCGACGCCGACGCCTGTTATTCCCAGCATGACAGCCAGAATCAGGGACGCGGCGCTTTCCAGCCGTTCATGGCCAAATGGATGATTGGCATCCGCCTGGCGATGTCCGCAATGCACGCCGATCATCACGACGACGGTACTGGCGCAATCGGATGCGGAATGGACGGCATCGGAAATCATCGCCTGCGAATGACCGGCAATCCCGGCAAACAGCTTAAAAACAGAAAGCAGTAAATTCATAAGAAAGCTGGCCAGGCTGACGTTCAGCGCCAGCTTTTCAGCAGCATCGGAAAAATGAGATTTCTCTGTCATGATTTAATCCCTCGCATTCCTCTTATCTTATGAAGTCTGCGGTCTTCCGGTGATTTAATTTCTGATTTTTCAGGCTCTTGGAACAAGGAATCTCTGTTTCACAATCACTTCGTTTAGTTGCCGTGCGGTATGATGGATGGAATCCAATTTCGCTTTTTGCGTTCTTTCCCAGATCCAACGTGGCCATCCCGGGTCAGATCATGACGTCCGCTCTTGAACCGTCACCTGATGAATCCACTGCCCATGATGAATCCGCCAGTCCCCCACAAACGCCTTGATCACATCGTCGCACCGCAGGATAAAGAAGGTCATGAATACCGGAATTCCCGCCTGCTGCGAACACCACCAGCCGACTGGAATACAAAACACCCACAAATAAAATACATCGTTGAAAAAGACGAACCGGGCATCCCCGCCGCCGCGCAGAATGCCGACATTATTGACAAACCCCATGCAGCGGAAGATTTCAATCAACGCGCCCACGGTCATAATTTGAACGAGCACGCCGAACGTTTCCGGCGTAATGTTGTAAAATTTCGGCATCAGCGGAATGATCGCCAGAATAAACAGACAGGCCAGCGTCCCGCTCACCGCCCCGACCCGCTGCAAAAGCCGAATCGGCTGATCCAGCTCGGCCTGTTTCCCTTCGCCGATCAAGTTGCCCACGACGACCGAGGCGGCTGCGGAAATCCCCTGCGAGAGCGCGCAGGAAATCTGCGCCACGACGTTGAAGATCGCATACGCCGTCGCAAACGCGAAAGCCATGTGACCGGAGATCATCGTCAGCACCGAGCTGCCCAGCACCCATGTCAATTCATTGGCGACCACCGGCGCGCAGTTTTTGACAAACGAAGGCCACAGAACCTTCTGCGGATGGAGAATCCAGCTGAAACGGAAACGAATCTTTTTCTCAAACCCAAGCGAATAAATGATCAGAATGGCGCATTCCAGCATCCGCGCCAGAATGTTCGCCAGCGCACTGCCCACAACGCCGCAGGCCGGAGCGCCCAGATTGCCGAATACGAAAAGCCAGTTGAAGATCACGCTCGCCCCGATCGACGCCAGCGAAGCGCCCATTGCCACATTGACATCGCCGACAGCCCGCAGCGTATTGCCCAGAACCGTCGTGATCCCAAAAAACAGGTAGGACACGCTGACGATCCGCAAATACTGTGTACCGACCGCGATCACTTCGGGGTTGTTCGACAACAGCGTCATGACCTCGCGCGGAAACAACGCTGCGATCGCAACCAGTACCGCCGCTGCGCTCAGCATCACGCGGAACGTATAGCCGATCACCGACCGGATCGCTTCGCCATCCTGTTTTCCCCAATACTGCGCGATCAGCACGTTAGCGCCGCCGGTTGTCCCGAACAATGTCAGCTGGAAGATGAAGAACAGCTGGCTGGCCTGCGACACCGCGGTCAGCTGCGTTTCACCCAGCGCCCCGACCATCAGCGTGTCGACCATGTTGATCCCGACGGAAATGATCGTCTGCAGCGCTACCGGCACTGCGATTAACAGGATCGCTTTCAGCAAACCGAAGCGTTGAGGGTTGAGAAAAAGCACGTTCCCGTGCTTCTTCCTCTGCTTATTCATCGTGCGTATTGAAGTATTTCATCTCCGGGAGCGGATCCTGCGTTTTAATGTCCTTCAATTCAATGCCGTAATCCACCGCCAGCCGGTAAGCGAGGATTTCCACAACCGGCGCATATTCCAGGCACGCGAAGTCCTTCGAGGCCGGCGTGAAGCCCAAATCATCGGCGTCGATCGGATTAGCGCCGATCACATACGCATGGCCGACGTCGTTTTTCATGTATTTCGCAATGCCCATCGCGAGATGGTTATCCTTGCCGCCGTCGTTGAGTACGATGACCGCATGCCGTTTCGTGAAGCCCATCGTCGGTCCGTGCAAACCGTCGTCCATTTCATAACCGACGCACATGAAGCGCTTGGCGATCTCGAGAATTTTCAGCGCGCCTTCCATCGCAACGCCGTACAGACTGCCCGGGCCATACAGAACAAAGGCATCGACGTCCATCAACGCTTCCTTGTTATGATCAAACCAGGCCAGCGTCCGGTCGCAGATTTCCTTGTGGTCTTTCGTCACTGCCAGCGCGTCTTCCGTATAGGCCGCCGCTTCCGTCTCACTGACAACGCCGCGCGCCTGACCCAGGGCCACGCCCATCAACATTTCCGTCAGGATGCTCGCGCAGTAGCCGATCGTGCGCATGCCGTATTCTTCGTAGCCGCAGCCCATGTCGATATGCACGTCCGCTTCTTTTGCCAGCGGGGTTGTCGGCGCTTCCGTGATCGCCGCCGTCAGGCAGCCCAGCGCTTTGACCTTTTTCAGCGACTGCTGCGTCAGCGTCGAGGTACCCGACTGGGAAACAAAGACATACAAGGCCTTCGGATTGTAGACGGTTTTCGCCAGGAACTCGTTGGGAATCATCGTGCTGGTTGACAGCTTGCTTGCTTTTTCAACAAAGCGGTACGCCGTCAGCGAACAGGTGTTGCTTGTGCCGGAACCGATAAACATGATTTCGTTCAGCTCGCCCAGGCGGTCCTTCACCGCGTCCAGCAGCGGCGCAAAGGTTTCTTCCCGGCGTGCGACGATCCCTTCGATCACCGACGGTACGCGATAGATGCAATCTAGTAATGTCACCATTTCTTTTCCTCCTTCAAATGGAATAGAATCTGATCAGGCAGAGGATTCCCTGCCTGATCGTCATTCTTCTTTCTTTTATTGTAGCTTGAAATCCGGTTGTTTTACAGACTTCGCTTAGAAAATACCAATCCAGGTCCCCAGGATCGCGAAGACCATCAGGCCGAAAATCAGCAGCGTTGCGTTGACTTTCTTATTCAGCAGCTTGAAGCAGAACAGTGTCAGTAACAGCGGAAGCAGGTTCGGGAAAATCGTGTCCAGCATTGCCTGGATCGACTGTTCCGCGCCGCCCATCGTGAATACGAAGCCGATATTGCAGGAAACCATCGTCGCGGTCATCGCGCCGACCGTCATCAGACCGACCGTGCTGGCCGCCTTGGTGATAAAGCTCATGATGCCGTTTTCCGCGGCGCTGCTCATAAACTTCGCGCCTAAGCTGTAACCGACATACGGACCTAAGAAACGGACGAATGCGGATGGGATGTTATACATCAATAAGAAGACAATCGGTCCGAGAATGTTGCCGCCGGCCGCTAAGCTCAAGCCGACGCCCATCGAGATAACGCGCCAGGTACTCTGGAAAATCGAATCGCCGATGCCGGCGAACGGTCCCATCAGGGAAGACTTCACCGCGGAGATCGAAGATTTATCAAAGTTTGGATCCTCTGCGCCCTGTTTTTCCATCGAAGCAACCAGGCCGGTGATGAAGCCGGAAACACTTGGGGTCGTGTTAAACAGTTCCCAATGCCGCTTGTAGCCTTCGATCCGGTCTTCTTTTTCCGGATAATACTTGTTGATAACCGGGATCATTGTGTATAAGAACGCCAGCGCCTGCATTTTTTCCCAGCAATACGGAGCGCTCATGGTATGGGATCGCATCGCGATCTGGAAACACATCTTATTTTCGTCTTCAGTTAAATTGAATTTTTCCTTAATCATTGAACAGTTCCTCCTCTTCTTCAGCGGATGATTGCGTTGGTTTGTGACTGCTTTCGACATACAGCACGATGACGTACAGGATGCCCAGGATTGCGATCGCCATCAACGGCAGACCCAGATACGATGAGAGAATGAATCCGACGAAGAAGTAAACCGCCAGCTTTTTGGTCCACATCATCTTCAACAACAGCGCGAATCCGACCGCGGCCAACATTCCGGCCGCAACGCCCATGCCATCTAAGAAGACAGCCGGCAGAACGTCGATAAACTGCTGGACCGCAACGGAACCCAGCGCCACCGCGCCGCCGCAGATCAGGGCTTTGAAGACATACATCGTTGCGGAAACGACCGGCATCATGCGCTGTAAGCCTTTATAATCGCCCTTGGCTACCATCTTGTCGATCATCGGCGACCACAGGGAACGCAGCGCGACTAACGGTACGAACAAGGTCTGGCACAAAATTGAAGCCGGGATCGCCAGAGTAAAGGCGGTTTCTACGCCCTGACCCAAAATAATCGCGTAGGCGGTACCGACAGCGGTACCGGAACAGGCATCCGGCGGAACTGTGCCGCCGATCGCCATAACGCCCATGAAGACCAATTCCAAACTGGCGCCGACGGTTACGCCGGTCGCGACATCCCCTAAAACAATTCCGATCGCCGTGCCCACGATCAATGGGCGTGTTGTCATGGGGTAGGAGCACCAGGTTTCAATGAACTCCAGTGCGAAGACAGTCAATCCTACCAAAACTGCTTGCATCATAAGTTTTTCCTCCTCAAATAATCTTTTTTACGTCGGTCTTTGATTCGCTTGGAACCATCTGAATTTCAACTTTGTCCACCAGAGAATTCAATTCCCGTAAGGCGTCGATGTCCGCATCATCCATGTGAACGTTCGCCGCCACCTGTCTGCTTCCCTCCTTTTTCTTGACTCCTCCGATGTTGACGGTGGTAATCTGATTGCCCGTCGCTTTCGCCAGCTCCAAGGCGTCCTGAACCGTTCTGACAATCAGGAAAATCCGGGTCTTCTTCGTGCGCGGATCATTCAGCAGCACCGCTGCGTCCTTCACCGTTTTGATCGCGAGCTTCACGCCGGCCGGTTTGGCCATCTTGAACGCCAGCTTGCTCATCTCGTTGGTCGCCGCCTCGTCGTTGGCAATGAGAATCGCATCCGGCGCGACCTGATTCACCCAGGTCACCGCGACCTGTCCGTGAAGCATCCGGTCATCCACTCTGCACAGCTCTACCATAAAACATCATCCTCCATTCCCTTTTCAATTTGTTCCACCGCCTGCTTGTGCGACAACACGGTGATCGTGTCCTTTGCCGACTGCACGGCGTTTTCCAACAATTCCATCGTGGAGATGTCCTGAACGTTCAGATGGCATTCCAGGATCATCGACAACGTCATGCCGCCGACCAGATACACATTCGGATACCGGCACAGTTCCGTCAGCTGATTATGCACGCTGCCGCCGTGGATATCGCAGAAGATCATGAAGTCGCAATCCGGCTCGGCTGTAACCTGCCGTTCAATCCGGCGGGCGATTTCCGTTGGGGATTCGTAATGATCCAACCCCAGAGCCTGGATTTCTTCACAATCGCCCATGATCATTTTGGCGGCGCTGAGCACCCCTTCGGCCATGGATCCATGAGAAGCCAGAATTATCTTTCTCACGGGCTGTCCTCCCTTCTCTACTTACGCTCAAATATAAGCAATTAGTATGCCAATTCGTGCTTTTTTTCTTATTTTCTATTTTTTGGAAGAAAAAAAGCTGAAATTCCGGAATTCTTTCTGAAATTTCAGCTTCAATGCGGGGCGATTCATGCTTTTATTCAAAGTAACCCGTTTCATCTTCGACACTATTTTCCTCTTTCTCGACACTGCCGAGGGCAATGTATTCATACAAATAGCCAATTTCCGACAACGGAATTGACACATTGTAAATCCGTTCCACCTCGGCGAAGCTCTTGCGGATGACGGCGATGAAATCCTGATGCTTTTGCTGGAGCTCGTCCAGCTTGTCATACGGCGCGACGGTCTTGTTGATGATCAGCCGTTCGATCAGACAGCTGATGTGCAGATACAGACCGACCTTGACGTTGCTTGTAATCCGCAGGCCCAGCTGGGCTTCAATCGACCGGATGATCGTTTCGACGTTGCCGAGAATGATTTCCGGGTTGAGAATCGTCAGATAGTTCAACAGATTTTCCATCGGGAAGTTCCGCAGCAGGTTGTCATTAAACTGCTGGATCTCGTCCGGACTCATGAATTCGTTAAGCAGCTCGGAGATCTTCTCAATGTTCTTCTGTTCGATCAGCTCTTCCAGCGAGATAAATTCCACACCCTTGATCTTCGGATCCATCGTGCCGACAACGAACAGAATGTTGTATTTGTCAAACACCGGAGCCTGAGAACCCATCGTCTCGATACTGTCGTATTCATACGAAAGCACCGGGATGTTCTGCCCTGCCGGCAGACTCTTTTCCAGCAGCTTCTTGATCTTCTCCGCCGTGCCGAAGCCGCTCTGGCAGATCGACAGGATCGCGTTGGCCTTCTGGCGGTTGCGGACGATCAGGTAGCGGTGCTGGTTGCGGTTGGCCGCTTCCTCCAGGATCGTTTCGATCCCTTCTCCCTCCATGATCATGCATCCGATATCCAGCGCCAGCTTGGTCGTGACGTTGTTAATGATGCCGATATCGACATTCTTTAGATTTTCCGTGTACTTGTAGATTTCCTCCAACGATCCCATATCCACCATCAGCAGCACTTCCTTACACCCTTCCAGATGTTTCAGATAGTCGGACACCTTGCGGATGATCACGTCCACGCCGCATTCGATCGGCATGTCGATGGCGTCGAAGATCTTACGGCGAAGCAGCTGGTTGGCAACCTCGGCAATACTGCTGGCAATGTTGAAGCCATGCGCGATGATCAGCACCGGAATCTGCGAGGTTTCCATTTCGCGGTTAAAATACATCATGTAGATCAACAGATCAAGATATCCGATCCCTTCCAGCTTGATGTTCAGACTGTCCTGAATCAGCCGGGCAACGTTGCGGATCGCCGTCGCGTTGATCGGAAACAGGCGCTGAATCGCCTCGATGCAATCCTGAATTTCCTTGTGGTATTTCTTATCCAGCGGCAGGCAGGAAACGCTGTGGCTGGCGAAATCGAGAATGAAGCGCGACATCGTTACGACCTCGGAATTGCTCAACTTTTCCAGATTGTATTTCTGCGCGGTGATCTGATAGATATTCTCAACCAGACTGGCCGTCAGATCGTCCTTAGGCGTTTTGCCTGCGGGATTGTTGAAAAACAGATAATCCGTGTAGCCTTCCAGCAGGATATACGCTTTTTCAATGAACTCCGGCATCGGCAGATGATTCCGGTATTGTTCGATCAGACCTTTATTGAAGGTATAAAGCATCGTTTCAAAATACTTCTGCTTCATCATCTGGCGGGTGTCGATCATCTTGCCGTCGTCATATTCCATCAGCTCGCCGTTGGCGGTTCCGCTTTGAAGCAGGAAGCTGGGCAGATCATACAGATGCAGCTCAACCGGATCGGCGGCCGGATCGCGCAGATAAGCTTTCGCAACGCTGGCGCGGATCGTGTTGCCCAATTCTCCGACGTTGCCGGGGTAGGCATGATTGACCAGCGTCTGGTAGGCCAGTTCGCTGAACACGACCTGCCGGGCGATCTTCCCGCTTTCCTGGGCAACGATCTCATGCACCAGCTCGCGCTTTTCCTGCAGAGAACGGTCGACGAGCGAAGGCACCTGAACGAGAATCGGAATCCGCCGCAGCAGCGTTTTTAACAGCACCTTCTGCGGATCCTCCGTCGTCGCGAAGATCAGCCGCACCTTCGCGGAATACCATGTTTCATTATCGCCGACCATGTGATAGATCCCTTTGTCCATAAACAGAAAGATCTTCTCCTGACATTCCGGTTTCAAAGCGTGAATCTCATCGAGAAACAGCACGCCGCCGTCGGCCAGCGCCAGTAACCCGGCCTTGTCCTTCTCCGCACCGGTGTAAGAGCCTTTCTTATAGCCGAACAAATTCGTCAGAAACAACTCCGGATTGTTGGCATATTCGGCGCAGTTGACGGTGACGAAGCTGCCCTTCTTGTCGAGAATTCCTTTTTCCACGCTGTATTCATAGGTCAGCTGCGCGATGTAGCTTTTGCCCGTGCCGGTCTGTCCCTGCAGGAGAATCGGCAGGCCGATGCCGGGATAGGTGATCGCCGCCTTGCATTGCTCGACGCATTGCTTCAGACTTTCCTGATGTCCGACCAGCTTGCGGAAAGACACGATCTTCTCCTTCCGCGCCGCTGCCTCCCGCATGAGTTCCTCCACCGAATCGTAAGTGGATTCCAGATCTTCCGCCTTCGTCCGCTCGCACAGCGCGGCTTTGTTTAAAAAGTAGACCGGACGCGTGTTGATTTTAATGACCGTCCCCTCGCCGTGCGCTTCGTTGAGATATTGCGAAACAAGATTGCGGCTCACCCCGAAACACTCCGCCAGTCCCTGAGCACTTAAGCCGGACAGATCGTTCCAGGCAAAATGCCGGGTCGCTTCCGCCAGCGCGTCGAGAATTTTTTTCTTTGCCGGACTTTCCATACGTTTCCCCTCCTTGGGTTCTTCCCTTAGAATAATTCGATCAAAAAAGATTACAATTTAAGAATAGGTTCGGAATCCGACTTTGTCAATCCAACGCGGATTAATTTTGAGAGCGCTCTCACAGGGAGCGGATTGTGCTACAATAAGAAAAAAGGAGGGGACCGCATGAAAAGTACGCTCGCTTTAACGCCGAACATCCAGCCGCAGCACCGCTTGAAACCGGCCATGCTGGAATCTTTGAACATCCTGCACATGAGCTCCGACGCCCTGGCAGCTTATCTGAACGAGCAGATGCTGAGCAATCCCCTGCTGGAATGGAGCGATCAGCGGACTGCCCGGAGCGATGATCTCTATGAACAAGCCGGACAATTTGTCGCCGCTGAGGTTTCCCTGAAACAACAGCTGCGGCAACAGGCGGCAGTTTTGTTGGATCCGGCGGATCAGGTGATCGCGGAAACCTTGATCGGCTTGTTGGACGACGACGGTTATCTGCGGGAGGAGCTGGACGCGCTGTGCGGTCTGGTGCACATCAACAAAACAAGATTAAATCGAATTCTGTCCCAGCTGAAAACTTTGAAGCCAGCCGGAATCTTCGCGCACGATCTGCGTGAATGCCTGCTGCTTCAGCTTATGGAGCAGCTGTCTCTTATACACATCTCCGAGCCCACGAGACAGGCAGAAATCTCGTATGCCGTCTTCTGCTTGAAAAAAAAAAAGAACTAAGACAAGAGTTTAAAACTACTTACTTAATATTTTATTATTCTTTAACTTCACCT
>OJJT01000926.1_pt1 | contig 10391 bp, 10 predicted proteins | sample 1596281 | NCBI WGS metagenome assembly OJJT01 (sample SAMEA4350145, study PRJEB24818) | metagenome | biome: human; feature: gut; material: faeces | place: Denmark | collected 2013-09
CATTCCCCAGTTATTTCCCTTGACATGTATCCCCGCCCCGTCAGTAGTGCGATTGCCGGCCAACTAGCCGGTAATATTCAAGCGTTTTCTTGATATCGTTTTCTTTTTTTTTTTTTTTCAAGCAGAAGACGGCATACGAGATTTCTGCCTGTCTCGTGGGCTCGGAGATGTGTATAAGAGACAGGGTATGATCAGTGTAGCTACTTACGCAAGACAAAAACAAATTCCTTATTTAGGTATCTGTTTAGGTATGCAGATTGCAGCCATTGCCTTTGCCCGCAGTGCATTAGGTTTAAAAGATGCCAACTCTTTTGAATTTGATCCACAAAGTAAACATACAATCATTGATTTCATGGAAGATCAAAGTAATGATATTCGCAAAGGCGGAACCATGCGTTTAGGATCTTATCCATGTTCATTAAGAGCCTATACAAATATTTGGTCTTGCTACAAAAAAGATATGATTGATGAAAGACATCGTCATCGTTATGAATTCAACAATGAATATCGTTCTGAATTTGAACGTAACGATATGATGATTGTCGGAACAAGTCCGGATAAACAATTGGTTGAAGCAATTGAGTATAAGAATCACCCATTCTACATTGGTGTACAATATCATCCTGAATTTAAATCTAGACCCAACCGTCCACACCCATTATTTGTGGGTTTAGTTAAGGCCAGTCTAGAAAACAAAGAAAGTCACAAATAGTGACTTTTCTTTTTTTATATATACTTTTTAATTTCATCCACAGACATATTCAATAGTATAGCCATGGCTTTTACATCCATTGTACTAGAAAGGCGAAGGATCATGTCTTGAATCTGTTTCTCTGCTACGTCGGCTCTTTTTGTTTCAAGTTCAGTTTGTTTATTGGCTTCTTCTACTTGTTTATTGGCTCTTTCTACTTTTTTATCAGCTTCTTCTACTTTCTTATCAGCTTCTTGTTTTAATTTATTCACTTCTTGTTTTAATTTACTCGCTTCTTGTTTTAATTTATTCGCTTCTTGTAATACCTTTCTTGCTTCTTCCTTTGCTTTTTGAGCCTCTTCAAGTTCGAGCTGTCGTTCCATTCGCTCTTCATTTTCATGTAGTTTTTGAAAATCTTCTATTATTTTTTTCCAACCATCATCCGATATGGTTTCTACACGCTTCTCTAACATTTGAATCACCCCCATCACTTTCTATCATCACCTTAATTTTACTATCTTCGATTCCTTTGTGGCAATTCAAAAAGTAATAAATCATCTTTTCCTGTTCATTCATGTCTTCAAGCGGTTTATGTAAATCTACTTTTGGCATTTCTATTGTCATTAACTTCATACGATCTTCTTTTTCTTCTTTCACTAAAGGAATGCCACTGTATTTCCTCATTGTGTATAAACTACAAATGTCATCATCGTCAGCAATTATCAAATTAAAGAATACCATGACAATAGTTTCCTTTAATTGACTGTAACTTTTTCCTTCCATGTCTTGTGAACCATGAAGTCTAGCCAAATAATAATTAAATCGATTGAGTAAATTATCTTTGGTTTGTCTTAACTGCATTTCTAAATCTACAGATGTTTGATCATCAAATTCAACTAATAAATCCAAACGAGGACTTTTCATTTTAGTATAGTCTTTTACCATTTCTGAATTCTTTACAACGACATGTTCAACCTTCCTTTCTAAAAATACCGTGAGTAATGATTTTAATGCATCATTGGCCTCCTTACAATCTTCGCCAAACACATACTTAAAGGCGAAATCATTTAATAAATTTGCACTTCTCATGAGCACCACTTTCTAGTAGGCATTTAACTGTTTATCTAGAACTATAAATATCGCAATGTAACTAGACAACAATTCGTTAGATAAGTCTTTGATTACAGTTAGTATCGATATTAAAAAGAACCATCATCACTTTTGTGTCCTAGATCAAGAAACAATTACACCTTCGTTTTATGACTATCTAATCAACTAGGTGTGTCAGATTGCCTACATACTCTTATACGTAAAAAAATGGAGTTTTTTTGAAAAAAAGAAAAATTTCTCAAAACATTTGTGAAAATAATGATATTATATACGCGACAGGAGGATACTAGAAAAATGAAAATTGTCGATGAATATTTTGGATGTGACGTATTCAGTACATCTGCTATGCAAAGATACTTGCCTCATGCCGTCTACAAACAAATGATGGATGTGATGGAAAAAGGAAAGGAACTTCCTAAAGAAATCGCAGATGTAGTCGCAAACGCCATGAAAGACTGGGCTATGGATAAGGGTGCAACTCACTATACGCACTGGTTCCAACCAATGACAGGTATTACGGCTGAAAAGCATGATGCGTTTATCAATCCAACAGGGCCAACATCTGTTATTTCAGATTTTAGAGGAAAAGAATTAATCAAAGGTGAACCCGATGCCTCAAGTTTTCCAAGTGGAGGATTGCGTGCCACATTCGAAGCCAGAGGATATACCGCATGGGATCCAACTTCTCTAGCTTTTGTCAAAGAAAAGACTTTATATATTCCAACTTTATTCTGCTCTTACGATGGTAGTGCTTTGGACAAGAAAACACCATTATTGAGAAGTAATGATGCCTTAAACAAAGCTGCTGTTCGTTTATTGAACATTATGGGTTACAACATTCATAAAATCAAAACAACGGTAGGTCCAGAACAAGAATATTTCTTAATTGATGAAGACATGTTCAAAGAACGTCTAGACTTATTAGTAACAGGAAGAACATTATTTGGTGCGGCTCCCGTAAAAGGCCAAGAATTAGATGATCACTACTTTGGTAGTTTGTCTGAACGAGTAAAAGCTTATATGGAAGAAGTCGATGAAGAACTTTGGAAATTAGGTGTTTATGCCAAGACCGAACACAAAGAAGTAGCTCCATGTCAGTTTGAATTAGCGCCTGTATTTACATCAACAAATATTGCGAATGATCAAAACCAATTGACTATGGAAGTTCTACAAAAAGTAGCTTCTCATCATGGATTGGTATGTTTACTACATGAAAAACCATTTGATGGTGTCAATGGTAGTGGTAAACACAACAACTGGTCTTTCTGTACAGAAGAAGGAGAAAACATTTTAGAACCTGGTGATTCTCCAAAAGACAATATTCGTTTCTTAACCGTTTTAGCTGCCATCATCAAAGGTGTAGATGAGTACCAGGATTTATTAAGAATCTCTGTTGCCAGTGCCGGAAATGACCACCGTTTAGGCGCAGATGAGGCTCCACCAGCTATTATCTCCATCTATTTAGGTGAAGAACTAACTGCCATTCTTGAAGCCATTGAAGCGGGAAATGAATATGTAGATACAATCGATCGTAAATTGGAGCTTGGTGTTTCTACCCTTCCTCCAATCGCAAAAGATTCTACAGACCGTAACCGTACTTCTCCATTCGCATTTACAGGTAATAAATTCGAATTCAGAATGCTTGGATCCAACCTAAACATTTCTTGTCCAAACACTATTTTAAATACAATCGTAGCTGAAGAATTAACACAGTTTGCGGATGAATTGGAATGTGTTAAACAAGAAGATATGACAAAAGCCTTGATTGCGTTGATTCAAAAGACATTAAAGAATCATAAGCGTATCATTTTCTCTGGAAATGGATATTCCGATGAATGGAAAAAGGAAGCACAAAAACGTGGTTTATTAGAGCTTAAGACAACAGCGGATGCACTTCCTCACTATACAGATCCAAAGAATCTACAATTATTTGAAAAACACAATGTATATTCAGCCAGTGAATTGCATGCTCGTGAAAGTATCCTACTCACAAACTACTACCAAGTGGTTCAAATTGAAGCTAAGACAATGGCTTATATGTTACGAAAACAAATCTTACCAGCTATCTTTAGTTATGAAGCTAAATTGGCTCAAATCATTCAAACAAAAAAATCAAGTGGCATTGAGGCTCCATTAGAAGTTAAAATCTTAAAAAACATCAATACACCTCTAGAATTAGTATCCAATCACTTAGATACATTAGAATCTTTGATCAACAAAGAAACCACAACAGAAAAACAAGCGGCTCGTTTTGCGGCCGATGAATTACTTCCATTAATGGAAACAATTCGTCAATTGACGGATGTGATTGAAACCAATGTTTCTAAAGAAGACTGGCCTTTACCAGACTATAACGACATTTTATTTAAATCTATGTTGTAGGGAATCCAAGGATTCCCTCTTTTTTTACATTTGTTTTCTGAAACCACTTGCATATTTCTCTTTCAAGGTTCATAATCACATAAAAAGGAGTTTTATTATGAGTAAATTAGTCGTACACGCAAAAATAATGATTGATGGTTTGAGTGATACACCAAAGAAAGATCAATTGATTTCAATTGAAGATGGAAAAATTGTTTCCATTGAAGAATATCATGAAACAAATGAAGAAGTCATTCATGCCAACGTCGTTACCCCTGGCTTTTTTAACTGCCACGTTCACATTATGGAACCTGTCGGCTTTGGGACCGATAAAAAGTTTAGTTTGATGGAGAAAGCATTCTATACGCAAAAACACTGTGAAGACTATCTTCATTCAGGAGTTACTTTTATCCGTGTTTTAGGTACTGCCAACGATTACGATATGCAGATTCGTGATTGTATCGATTCTGGACTCATTCAAGGACCACATATGTTGTGTGCTGGAAGATGCATTTGTATGACAGGCGGTCATGGTTGGCAAGATGGAATCGAAGCCGATGGCAAGGATGAATGTCGAAAAGCAGCTCGTACCCTTCTTAAAGAAGGTGTCGATATAATTAAAATCATGGCTACAGGTGGAGTTATGACTAAAGGGGTTGAGCCAGGAAGTGCTCAATTAACACAAGAAGAAATGGCTGTCATTATTGAAGAAGCACATAAAGCAGGAAGAAAAACAGCTACCCATGCCCAAGGAACACAAGGCATCAAAAATGCTCTATATGCCGGTATTGATTCAATTGAACACGGAATCTTCTTAGATCAAGAATGCTTGGATTTTATGAAAGAACACGGTACTTATTTAGTTCCTACTTTAGTTGCTCCTCAATGTATTGTAGAAAATGGTATTGAAGCAGGTATTGCTGACTACATGGTCAAAAAAGCAATCTATGTAAAGGATGCACACGTCAAAAGTTTTAAAGCGGCCTATGCCCAAGGATTAAAGATTGCCCTAGGTACAGATGGTGGTACCCCATTCAACTACCACAACAACACCGCTTATGAAATGGAATTAATGGAAAAATACGGTGTAGATCGTATGGACATTTTAAAAATTGCGACACACAATTCAGCCGATTGTTTAGGTGTATTAGACAATTATGGAACTTTAGAAGTCGGTAAACATGCTGATCTAGTTTGTCTTGAAGAAAATCCATTGGATGATATTTCAAATGTTCGTAAAATTGATAAGGTCATTAAGGATGGAGTTATTGTACAATGACAAAACTCTATATTCATGCCCAAACATTAATTGATGGCATAAGTGATGCTCCAAAACAGGATCAATTAATCACAATTGAAGATGACAAAATCATTCAAATTGAAGACTATCATGAAGTGAAGGAAAACGTAATTCATGAAAATGTTGTTACACCAGGATTCTTTAATTGTCACGTCCATATTATGTATCCGGTTGGTTTTGGCGCAAATAAAGAATTTACCTTGATGGAAAAAGCTTTCTATGCCCAAAAACACTGCAAAGAATATCTAGAATCCGGCGTTACTTTTATTCGTGTTGTGGGTACGGAAGAAAACTATGACCTTCAAATTAAAGAAGTTATTGAAAATCATGTGATTGAAGGACCTCATATGTATTGTGCAGGTAAAGTCATTTGTATGACAGGCGGTCATGGATGGCAAGAAGGCATTGAAGCCGATGGAAAAGATGCATGTTTAAAAGCCGTTCGTACTCAGCTAAGAAGTGGCGTAGACTTAATTAAAATAATGGCGACAGGTGGTGTTATGACCGAAGGGGTTGAACCTGGTAATGCTCAGTTTACTGTAGATGAAATGAAGGTCATGATTGAAGAAGCCCATAAAGCAGGAAGAAAAACAGCTACGCATGCCCAAGGCTTACAAGGTATTAAAAACGCCTTATATGCAGGTATTGACTCTATAGAACATGGTTGTTTTTTAGATGATGAATGTCTTGAACGTATGAAAGAACAAAACACATTCTTAGTTCCTACCCTTTGTGCTCCCCAATGCATTATTGATAAGGGTGTAGAAAACGGGGTAGCTAAGTATGCCGTAGACAAGACGTTAAAAGTCAAGGATGCCCATGTTGAAAGTGTTAAGAAAGCTTATGAAAAAGGTATTCAGATTGCCTTAGGTACAGATGCAGGAACGCCATTTAATTACCATTCTAACACAGCTTATGAAATGGAGCTTTTGGCTCGACTTGATATTTCAAACATGGATATCTTAAAGATGGCCACGATCAATTCCGCAAGATGTGTTGGAGTTGAAAAGGACTATGGTTCGATTGAAGTTGGTAAACAGGCTGATTTAGTTTGTCTAAATGAAAATCCATTAGAGAACATTTCAAACGTAAGAAAAATTAATAAAGTCATTCAATCTGGTAAGATTGTGATAGACAACAATTAAAGCTATAGGAAAAAGGTAGAAATCAAGTTTTAAGATTTCTACCTTTTCATTTTGACGGATAACGCTGCAGTGTCATGCCTGTTAAATATGGCATTGGCATTTTATATATAGCATTTTTGAATAATTCTTTTGTTTTCGGATCAAATTGTTCTAATTTCGGAAAAATTGTAATCAAATGTTCAGTCATACGACATGATTCAATACATTCAAGAATGCGTTCCATTTTTAGAAAATCAAATACATCTTCACTCTTTTTTAAATGATCAAATAACGCATGAACATCTGGATCTGTATCATCATACCCATTATAGAAAATAGACAGATAGCTTTCTGGTTTTAAAAACACAGGAGCCATCAATTCATAATCTAGACGCGTATTTGCGATTACATCCATATATGGAATTGAATCATAATACAATATAGCTTCTCCATAAGTATCATATGGCATCAAATAATCAAATGTATAGTATGTCCAGAAATTAAATAATGGATTGGTTTCCAAATTTCTAAGATCCAAGCCATACTTTTGTGCTTGCCTTTGAACAACCATGGGATCAATAGCTCCACAACTGCGAATAAATCCAATTAAACAAAGTAAAGGTTCATCTTGTTTTTCTTTTTGATCAAAATCCACAAATTTTAAAGCTTCTGTTACACTTTCCTTCAGCTCATCTGGAATTTCATTTTCAAATAATAAATATTTTCGATAAAGCGCCACCTTTTCAAATGGCATACTATGAACATCCACTTCTTTATAATTGTTTTCAACGATTCGTTTTAAAAGTTTTAGTTCTTTTACTGTACAAACATCTACAATATTTTCTGGTGTATATTGTTGAATAATTAGCTCAACCATTTGTTTACGAGTAATTTTTTCATAAATCACATCATCCGGAAAACATATCCGAAAAAATTGACTGTACACAGATTCTTTTCGATAATGATTGATTTCTTGTATTAATGAGCTCATAACTCTCCTTTTAATTCATATTTTTTGGCAACAACGAGTAAATTTTTTGTCCGTAACTATAATCTTCAAATGCCTTTGAAACGAGCTCTTGGCTAAGTTGCATATCGGCCGTTGAAATAAAACCATCATAGATGATCATCCCATTAAATGGCATAATAGCAGTTTGAATCAACATAGGTGTTTTTTCGGCCGGAATAAATTTATCTAAGTTTTCATTTAGACCCTTGACCATATAGTTGATGCCTTCATCATTTAATACTGTATAGTTCTTTTCATAGACAGCCAACAAAAAGTTTTTGCGCATGCCATATTTAAAATCTTTTATAATATTCAAATTACGATATGTTAGATTTAAAGGATTCTTTTGAACATAGCCATCAATAAAACGATCTTTTGCTTTCCAGAACACCTCGATTAGATTGACCAATTCATCGGGTTCAATATAATTATTGGGATCAATTTTCTTATTTGGGATAATTTGTTCCAAAGCATTCACATAATCTAAGACGCTAAAATATAACTTATAGAATAGGCGTGTATCTTTTTGATCTAAATAAGCATACGTTTGTTTCTCATTTAGAGCACGAAGCTTATCATTAAAAGATACATGTTCATGTGCTTGGTTGTAGCCTTTCATACTTAGTCCATAATAATTTGGTAATGAAATTTGTACAACAGCTTTGCGATAGCGCTTTGTCAAAGAATCGGAGAATCCATTAAAGAATGGAATTAAATCGATCTTTTCTTCATTCACAGTACCACGAAGCAAATTGTTGAACAATTCATCTTTAAACTTTGTGATGTCCGGCACTTCTTTTTTAACAGCTGTAAAGAATTTTTTAATATCTGGATTTGTCGCATCAAAACCATGATAAAAGATAGAAATGTAGCTGTCTCGATCTAAGAATTTTGGTTCGAATCTTTCGCGTTCAACACGACAATTGCGAATGTTATACAATAGATATTTATAATCCCAATATACATATTCATTGGCTAAACTATGATCAATTAATTCATAGTCTTCTTTTAAATACGCCCAGAAATTGAAGAGTTCACTTTCAATAATAGTTTTATAATCATAGGCACATGCACTACATACAGCTTGAATCAAAGATGGTTCAATGATGCCAAAGGCACGTATAATTCCAAGAATGACTAAGCTTGGTTCATCTTTTTCTGCCTTCTGATCTAAATCAATATCTTTAACCGCTAATTTGACATTCTTTTTGAATTCTTCAGGTAATTCTTTATCAAAATATAAAAACTTAGAGCTTAATGCATGTTTTTCAAAACGATAACGATCGTCTTCTAAGTCTTGGTTACGTAATAATCTTCTTAATGCCTTTAATTCCCATGTTGTGCAAATAGAAACTAAATACTCAGGGGTATAGGTTTCAATCATGCGTTCTAACATTTCTTTTCTTGTCATGGAATCATAGTCCCAATAATCGTTTTGACATGTTCTTTTATAACAATCAAAAACCTTTTCTTTACTATAACGATTTGCGTGTTCCAATAAGCGCACCAAAAAAACTCCTCCTTTATATATCTTCAAAGGGATTCATCGCACCCTTTTTTCAATCCAATGAGAAGCCAAAGCGAATGCTTCGGCAATATGTTTATTTCTCCTTAAGATTGTTATAATTATTATAGTATGATATCGAAAAAATTTGAACCTATGTGTTAGAATTATACCTAAGAGGAAGAAGTATGCGAATCATAGAATTTTTTAAGCGATTATTTCATCGTGAAAAACCAATTGAGATCAAACAAAAGAAATATTTAAATCCACCAAAAAAGATGAAACAAAAGAAGGATTTAAATCCGCCAAAAAAGATGAAACAAACGTATGTCGCAAAATCTACCAATTATTTGGATGAACAATACGAATTATTTCAAACCATTCAGCCTGGATATCTTGTCTTTTGTCGTATGCCAGTCTGCGAAGACAATTTGGTGAATATCAATCACCCCCATCGTATACGTCCCTTTTTGATTATCAAAAAGGACAAAGACTATTTGTATGGATATGCGGGAAGCACAAAGAAAAAGAATCCAAAGATTCAATATACTTTAAAAGATGGACATAAAGATAAGAAAACAGGTGCTTTTAGCGATTCCTATCTATATTTAAGCAATGTGTATCGAATTCCCATCCAGAATATCAAAGGAATTTTAAAACAAGTCTCAGGCAAAGATTTGATTCAAATCCAAAGAAAGATTCAATTATTGAAAAATAGTGATGTACATCATATTGATTTATTTGAAAACATTGAATTTACATTTGAAATAGGAGATATAGTGGAATATAATACTTCCCTTTACTTTCTATCAAAAATTCAAGGCGATAAAATATATGGATATGTGTGTTCAAATACAAATGGTGATATCGAATTAAAAGGTTTAAATCTATTCATCAATACAGATATAGAAAGAAAAATCGAGCCGAATCCACATAGTTTAAAATATATTTTTAACACGAATGTGAATCGTTATGTGAATAAACAGTTAAAGAAAGAAAACAAGAAGTGTTGAAACTAAAAGAAGATGTTTACGTTTCTAGAAATGTACAATACTACAATTATTATCCACTAGGAACCATATTAAGGGATATCAACACAAATGAAGAAATTGTATATTTATTTAATTATCGCAAACGCCCCTATTGTGCAAAGCTAGAAGAAATGTATAATACATTAGAAAATTAATACACCAATGTTGATAAAAAACACCAATCGAAGCACATTTATTGTACAACATTGGTGTTTTAATTTTATTGAACTAACACATCTCTTTATGGATAAAAGTATATTG
>OJJT01000928.1_pt1 | contig 10384 bp, 8 predicted proteins | sample 1596281 | NCBI WGS metagenome assembly OJJT01 (sample SAMEA4350145, study PRJEB24818) | metagenome | biome: human; feature: gut; material: faeces | place: Denmark | collected 2013-09
TTTTGGGTTTGTAGTGGCAGTTTGGTGTGATGTGTGTTTGTTGTTGTGGATTCTGTTTTGCGGGGCGGGGGGGTGACGTCTTGTTTTTGTTTTTTTTTTCAAGCAGAAGACGGCATACGAGATTTCTGCCTGTCTCGTGGGCTCGGAGATGTGTATAAGAGACAGCGTCTATATAATCCAAAATTGCCTGGCTCCGAATACCCACAGCTTCCGGGCTCGTTCTTTCAAATTCTTTTCTCATTGTTTACCCCTCACTTTTATCCTTTTACACCGCCGATAACCATGCCCTTTACCAATTGCTTCTGGATGAATGGATACACCAGCAAAATCGGAATGATTGCGATAATGGCAATCGCCATACGGGCACTTTCTGTCGGAAGCGATTTCATCGCCAACGAAGCGGATTCGACCATATTATTGCTGGACTTCAGATAAGCGATATTGTCCATCAGGCGTTTCAGATAAACCTGGATGGTGTACAGGTTTGAATCCGAAATATAGTACAGGCCATTTGTCCAGTTGTTCCAATACCCGATTGCCGCAAACAAACCGATGGTGGCAAGCACCGGTTTGGACAGCGGGACAATGATGCTGGTATAAATACGCAAATCGCTCGCGCCGTCCATCCCCGCAGCCTCGATAATCGAATACGGGATGTTCGCATTATAGTAATTCCGCACCATCAATACGTTCATTGCACCCATCAGACCGCCCGGAAGGATCAGCGCCCAAATCGTATTTTTGATATGAAAGAAGGTACTCCAGACGATATAGGTCGCGGTCAGCCCTCCATTGAACATAACGGTGAAAAATACAATAAACGCGAAAATATTTCGCTGCTTAAAATCCTTGCGGCTCAACGGATACGCAAACAGAGAGGTCAAAACCAAGTTGCCCAGCGTGCCTGCAACTGTTGTCACAATCGTCAGCATATAGCATCGGCCGATGGTGGCACGCTTTGCCCACAGGTAATCATACGCGGCAAAAGATATTTCCTTGGGCCAAAAGCGGTATCCCAATTGTCCCAGAGATGTCTCAGTCGAAAGAGATACCGACAACATCAAGATAAAGGGAAAAATACAGTAGAGAGCCAGAAGAATCAGTACCGTCAGCGCAAAATAGTGGAACGTCCTTTCATCTCTGATTTTGGGGGCCAAACTTTTTTTCTCTTTACGCATCGTTTTCTTCCTCCCTCAGAACAGTGCGTTGTCATTATCAACGACACGCACAAATGCATTGGACAAAACGACCAGCAGGAAACCAAGTACAGCCTGGAATACACTGGCTGCCGACGACATTCCGATATTATTCAGTTCCATCAGCGCCCGGTATACATAGGTGTCGATTGTTTGCGTTGTGCTGGTCAGCAGGCCCTGATTCAGCGTCACCTGATAGAATAAGCCGAAATCAGAGTTGAATATTTTGCCGATAGACATAAGAAGCATCAGAATCACCATCGGCTTGAGCAGCGGAAGCGTGATATATCGGATCTGCTTAAGCTTATTTGCACCGTCAATCTTTGCCGCTTCATAAAGGCCTTTATCGATGCCTCCGATGCTTGCCATATAAATAACCGAGCTCTGGCCCGAGCATTGCCAAAAATGAACGATTGTAAGGATCACCGGCCAATACTGTGCGCTGGCATACCAGTTGATACCGTCTCCCCCCAGAAGCGCACGGTTGATGTAGCCGTTGTTCGTGCTGAGAAACGCATATACGATGAATGACAGGATAACCGCAGAAATCATCGACGGAAAACATATGATTGGCTGAATCACCTTGGCCGCGGGACGTGCCGAAATCTCTGCCATGAGTATTGCAATAAAAACCGCAATCACAGTCCCCATGGCAATCCATACGATGTTGTACAGCAGCGTATTGCGAATCATAATCCAGGCATCTTTCGTCTTAAACAGGAATTCAAAGTTCTGCAAACCGCACCAGGGGCTTTGCAGGACGCCCACTGAAAAATTCATCTTTTTAAAAGCGAACAAAATACCGAACATCGGCAGATAATTGTTGCAGAGCAGATATACAAGCCCTGGAAGCATCATCAGATACAGCGGGAGCAGCCGTTTAAAATCCGCCTTTCTCTTGTTTTTTTTCTTCTGTTTCAGCAGGTCGTCATACTGTGACGCAGCCCGCGCTGGGACAGTGATTTCCGCATTTGACATAAAATTGCACTCTCCTTGCCTACCGTATGTCTTTATTCTACCTGTGGCAGCAGATGTAAACATTAAAAAAAGTACGCTGTATTTCCTATTTTGTAACACGCATCACCGCGGCCGAAAAGCCGCGCCCGCTTCATCCTCCAAGGATGAACGCCAAAAGAAAATGCAGGCCTGCAGGCCTGCATTTTCAAACGGTTCAAACTTTTTTCCGGGCTTATTTATACTGCTCTACCCAAGCGTCGACCTGTGCCTGATAATCCGCCAGGATATCATTGATGCCGGCAGCCTCCAGCGCCGCCTGGAACTCAGGCAGGTAAGAAGCGGGGTCTACGTCGCCGTACATCAGCGCTTTGTCATACTGGTTGTAGACGTTGGATACCGCCGCCACCTGCGTAGAAACATTATCGGAATTCGGCGTAAAGCCGAACAGCGGCGCAACCCACGCGGAGTCAATCAGCTCTTTCATGTACTCTTTGTCTTCATTGGAGGTATTGCCGTCCATTCCATACAGCAGGAACTGGTTGCCGAACGCACCGCAGGAGAACAAACAGGTGTACGGAACGGAATCCAGCCCCAGGCCTTCGGGATACTGGATAGAGCTCTTGTCTGCGTTCCACTCCCAAGATACGCCTTCCAGGCCATAGATAAGCGTGCTCATCACATACTCGTCCGTCCAGATCAGGTTCAGCACTTCCGCCGCTTCTTTCGGATGCTTAGACGTATAGGCAATGCCATATGTGAGCGTATTGCTGGTGAGCGAAGTCTTACCGATGCTTACGGCTTTGAACGTCGCGCCATAGGTATTGTTCATCGTGAACATCTGTTCGATCGTGGGCACGCTGTAAGCATGGCCCATATAAACACCCTTACAGGCACCGGACTGCGAAAGAACATCATGCGTAAGCGTCTGGGCGGAGCCCTCGGGGTCCACATAACCCTTCTGCCGCCACTCATAAGCCTTTTCGGCGGCTTTTTTGTAAGCAGCCGTATCAAACAGGCTTACCAGCTCGGTGCTGTCTCCTACAGTGGCAAAGTAGGTGCCGACAACAGCCGTGTGGTCCTCTTCGCAATACAGCGGCAGAGACACTTGGTAGGTATACGCAGCCGGCAGTTCGTCCGGGTACTTTTCCTTGAACTGGGCAAACAGGCCGTCCAGATCGTTGATGCTCTTGATCTGGGTCATGTCAAAGTCCTTGAAATATTCTTCGTTATAAATGTACTTGTAATCCAGGGAGAGACCCTTGTAAGCAGGAATGCCGTACAGTGAGCCGTTTACGGTGCCGCACAGGTCCCAGTCGCCCACTACTTTCATGGCCTCTGCCAGCACGTTGTCTCTGTACTCATCCAGATTTACCAGATAGCCGTTCGTGACCGCCGTATTAATGGGACCGGTATAAATAATATCCAGTTCCTCGCCGCCGGCCAGACGCATATTCATGTCCGTTGTATAATCAACGAGCGAATACGGTTGAACGTCAATGGCGATATTGTAACCCAGACCCTGTACGTATTCAGACAGGGCGTCACTGACGGCCTGCTTGGCTTCTTCGCTGGGCAGATTGTTCATCGACGGGAGCGTGATGACGACCTTTACAGTCTCACCGTTGCCTGCCGAAGATGAAGCAGGTGCTGCAGAACCGCTTGCAGCAGGCGTGCTGCCGGAGCTTGTGCCGCCTGAACATGCCGCCAGAGACATCAGCATCAATACAGCCAGCAAAAGTGCGAATGCTTTTTTCATTTCTATTCCTCCTAATTGTTTTTGCTCTCCCTGAGCGCACTTTTATCATGCCATCTTCATCGCACTTTTACTTTTGAAAAGATTTTCGAATTTTTTAAAAAAGAACACAAGAGCCTTTTATCCCGCAGAGAATTTTCAATTTTGTTCCCCGGGGTTTAGAAAAACTACACTTTTCCTCTGTACAGCAGCTGCGTGACCATCAAAACCGAATTATCAAGGTTCTGGGCGTTTGACGCTACGCCGAGCAGAACAGCGCCGGAATAGTATCCCGCTTCATGCAGCAAAGAATTTCCGCTTAGCCAAATGCCGCTTAGCACTCTGTTTCCCTCTGCATCCTCACTGTAGTATAAGTGGTCTTTATACCGCTTCAATACATCGCCCGGGATAAAAAGCCCCAGGTCTACAAACGCTCCCTGCTTTGCATAAGAGGCAAACACATCCTCGTCCGCTACAAACACATCCAAATCCCCGATTCCGAACAGCGCAGCCAGTACCTGAAGCGTTTGTGCGTCCGAGAGTGCGGCATCGTCGTAATGCAGGGTATAGTTTGCCTCGATGTCGACACTTTTTCCCGTCATGTCCACACCGCCCTGCTCCAGCAGCGGAGTAAACGGGTCTGCCTGTACTTCATTATTCGCGTTGACCATCACGGCATAAAACGCCGTATGCGCGCTGCGCGCTGCCGCTGCTGCGCCGGCCCCAGCCAGCACCGCAACCAGAAGCAAAGACAAGATCGGAAGCTTATAATAATCCCAGATAAACAGCATCTTCTGTCTGGGAGCTAGCCCCGCAAGCGTCTGCTTATCCTTTCGCAATTGTTCTTTCCACTTCATCCGTATCCCCACTGCCCTTTCTGTTTCTCCAATCAGCGGGACTCACGCCGCACTGCTTGCGAAAAACGGTAGAAAAATAGCTTATGTTATCAAAGCCTATATCACTTGCGATTTTGCTGATTGAAAAATCGGTAGACAGCAGCAGCCTTTTTGCTTCTCTGATACGCAGCTGATTGATATATTCCCGCATGTTCATTCCAACCTCGGAACGGAACCGTTTGGAGAGATAATTTGGCGTGACAAAAGCAATGGATGCCACGATGTCCCTGTCGATATTTTCACGGTAATGCACCGTGATGTAACGCTTCACCTTGCTGATCACATTTTCTGAATCAGCAAGCTCCAGCAAATGTGTCACAGTGTAGTCGTATAAATGCACGGCAAAATTCATCATGTCAAAGACAGAACGCTCTGCTGTTCCATCAAGCTCACGTATCATCTCATCCTGAAACAATGCATGGGCTGGTATCGCATTGTCATTCAGATATGTATTGAACGCGCGGATCAGATCATGATGCAGTAGCGCAATGGCGCAATCACTGCCTGTCTTATCCACGGAAATTTTGTTTGCAATCGAAGATATCTCAGCTACATATTCTGTTTTGTCCCGTCGCTTGATGCAGTCCAGTATCTTCGTCTCATCCACCGCGGGCGGCACATTGCCCGCTGGTACGGAAGCCTCTCGGAACAAGCGCACCTGGCCGCTTTGCAGGCGGATTTTATGGAGCCTCCGCTGCAGCTCAGGCCCCTGTGTGGGCAGCTGCCATAGCTGTATCACCTCGCCCACCAAGCATACCGGCTGCAGGATCAGATAGCTTCTGCAGGCCGAAACCAGGTGATCGCACCGACGCACCACTTCCTGCTCAACAGCTTTTTCCGCCCGAAGCAGCATGGTCACGGTAATGAAGCGTTCACCCATATCGACGATAGAATATGCAAAGTCCTGCCGCTCTGCCACGATTTCCTGAGACAGATAATTGAAGCTGTATACAAGCAGGTCTCTGTTCCATCCGTTTTTCAGTGCATTGGTCGAATCTTCACTCACCAGTACACAACGTATACAGGAATCTGGCTGCAGCTCCAAACTGCGTCGGCCCATGGCCGCCGCAATTCTTATTTTTTCCTCTCCGTACAGTCCGTCACGTAGACGCTGCAGGAAATTGTTCAGCAACAGGTCCGCATGATGGGCGCTGCCTTCCGTGGATTCCTGTGCCAGCTGTTTTGCACGCAGCGTGGCAATCATTTGCAGCAGCGCTTCCCGCAGTTCATTCAGATTGATTGGTTTCGTCAGATAATTTGTGGCGCCGTAACGCACTGCTTCCCGGGCATATTCAAAGCTTTCATAGCATGTCAGAAAAGCGAACTCCGGATGATACTCCGTTTTACTGACGTATTTCAATACCTCTATCCCATTGCACTGCGGCATGCCGATATCACAGAGGATCAGCTCCGGCCGTTCCTCGGCGATGATTTCCTTGGCGGTAAGCCCATTGTATGCACGCAGTATTTTTGTGATGCCGAATTCATTGCAATCCAGACTGTTCTGGATAAAATCGATCGTTGAAATGTCATCGTCACAAATCAGCAGCTTCATCATTTTCCTCCGGTATCCAAATCTCTACGTGTGCGCCTCCTGTTTTCGCGTTGGATAAGCGCAGCAAATCGTTTCTATGGTAAATTAACTGCAGTGTCCGGCTGATATTCGTCAGGCCCAGATGGTCTTTCGCTGAACGAGGCGTCTCTTCTTCCGGCAAAGAAAACATGGAAATCACCTCTTGCGGAAAGCCTTTTCCATTGTCCTCCACGATCATCCGGCATCCACAGAAGTCTCCGTCCTGATAATGTTCACACTGTACAACGAGCCATAGCGGCTCATAAAGACTCATCGCGTGCTTGAAAGAATTTTCAACAGCAGTAAACAACAACAAATAAGGGACTCGCGTATCAGCAACAGAATCGGCACAGCCGATATATGCGTCCACACTTCCCGGAAATTTGATTTTCTGCATTTCCAGATAGCTTTTGACCTGCTCAATCTCCTCTGCTATACGCACCCATTTATTTTGAATATTCAGCATATAACGCATATATTTCGCCAGTGCCGCCAAATATTTTCGAATATCCTCGTTCCGGTTCTGATACGTCATGTTGCTGACAGTTGTGATTGCATTCAAATAAAAGTGCGGCCGCAGCTGAGCTCGAAGCATCTTCAGCTCATCCCGCTGTTCCCGAAGCTGTCTGTCATATGCTTCAATGCGCATTTTTTTCAAGCTGTCAGCCATTTCGTTAAAGCTGTTGAACAAGTCCGCAAATTCCTGACTGTTTGCTTTTTCCGCAATACGGTAATCTTCATTCCCGCCGCTCAACTCCCGGTTGGCTTTCAGAATCACGTTCGTGGGGTGAACAATCATCCTCTGCATCATCCACAGCAAAAGCAGAAAAAGCAGAACACAAAGGATGCTTGCACCGCCCAGCATTGCAGCGCCTCCGTTTCCGTTTTGAAATATATCCTCCCTCACTGTCAATATGATTTTTGCATCGCATGTTTCCAGTTCCGCCTGCGCCGTAATGAGGGAATTTCGGCCAGCCTTCACCCCGCCGGACGCATCCATAATCACAGCCTGTTCTTCCGCTGTTCCTGCAAACAGATACATCTCTTCTCCTACCGCCAGATAGCAGGCCGGCTCAGAACCCATTACACTATAACTTTCCAAAATATCATATTGGGACAGGCAGCTCGCCGTACCCACCATGTATTTTCCAAGGGCAATTACTTTTATGAAATACATTTCATCGCCAATTTTTTTGATTGACCAGGACTTATCCTGAAGTCCAATCTTAACTTCAAAATCAGTGGTATAGAAAAACGCTTTCAGTGCAGATTTTTTCTGATTTGACACTCCGTTTCCCGCTGAAAAAAGCCTGAGTGAGCTTTCTGTGTCGACCAGATAAAAACAAGCGCTGTCCTCACTGACCCGCAGCTTGTCCGACATCATATCAAGACACTTTTTCTTTGCGGAATACTGCATCATCGGAGTGCCCGCTCCCAACTCGGTATTATTATAGATGGTGAGCAGGAGCTCATATAAATGCTCGTACAGCATATTGAGACGTGTTCCTACTGAATTTTCCCACAGCTCTGCCGTATGAATATTCTGCTGACGGATATTCTCTACAGACTGCCTGTAATAACTAATATTTGTCCAGGCAAGGAATCCAAGGAGCAGTATCAGCAGAAAAGCCAGTAATCCTGTCAACGTCTTCCGCCAAGATCTCATAAGCCCCTCCCTTATGTGGACCAGCACATTCTTTGTCTTTATTATCCATTATAACTGCTTTCCCACTTTTAAAAAAGTTCCTTCCATTTAATTTTGTTCCCTATATTTTCAAAAAAGTACAATTTTATTGAAAAAATTTGTTTCATTTTCCAAGTCTTTTCTTTTAAAGAACATGCGTACAAAATTATAAAATTCATATTCATTTCTGAAAGACAATAACTTTTTTCTTTGCTAGACTGGAAACCGAAACATCAATCATCACCCGTAGAGGCGTCGTCATTCACGGACGCGCTGTCCTGGCAGGGAGGCTCGCAAGTACTATGCGTCGAAAAACAACAGAATTCATCGGCAATAATATTAAATATTTTATCATCGCTCCGCTGCTGACCATCGCCGAAAGCAGCACAGAGCTGCTGCTGCCTTTTCTTATGGGCCGAATTGTAGACGACGGGCTGAACGCAGAAAATTCCCGCAATGTGCTGTACATTGGACTGTGGATGATAGGCATATCCCTTTTGGGGCTTTTACTGGGCATTTTCAGCGCCAGAACATCGGCCAAAGCTTCACAGGGATACGGATTTAATCTGCGCCAAGCGATGTTCCGCCAGATTCAGACATTTTCTTTTGCGGATATAGACACTTTTTCCACCGCCTCTCTTGTGAACCGCTGTACAATGGACGTTCGCCAAATACAAGATGCGGTGATGCAAATCATCCGCATGCTAGTGCGCGCACCGACGTTGTTGATCGTATCCATGGTGATCTGCATTCGACTGCACGCCGGTCTCTCCATCGTGTATTGGCTGGCGATCCCTGCGCTTCTTGCCACACTTTTTGTTATCATGCGTATTACAAAGCCGTTTTTCAGCGCAATGCGCACTCGGTCCGACGCATTGAATGCCTGTGTTCAGGAGAATATGATCGCCATCCGTGTGGTAAAAACCTTTGTGCGTTCCAACTACGAAAAAGAAAAATTCAGGCGTGCGAACGACGCCCTTACCGACACCTCCATCGGCGCCAGTATTCGCATCGCTCTGATGCATCCCTGCAGCACAGTCATTTTCAATCTTGCCACCATTGCTTTGTACTGGTTCGGCGGCCATCTCGTGGGCAGCGGTGCGCTTCTTTCCGGAGCGCTGCTGTCTTATGTTGCCTATTTGAATAATATTTTGTTCTCCGTCATGATGTTTAATATGGTTTTGACGCGTCTTTCCCGCACAAAGCCCTGTTTGACACGCTGTATGGAGGTATTGAACTACGAGAGCAGCATCCGCAGCGAAAACGGCGGCGAACCGTCGTCCATGCAGGGCGCGATCCGCTTTGAGCATGTTTCTTTTTCCTACCCGGGTGCGCAGCGTTCCGGCTCTGTTCTGGAGGATATCTGCATTTCTGTCAAGCCCGGCGAGTTTATTGCCGTTGTGGGGCCGACAGGCGTTGGGAAAACCACATTTGTTAATCTGATTCCCCGGTTCTACGACCCCGTCGAAGGCAGGATCTTCATTGACGGCAAAGAACTGCGGACATGGGACCTGGGCTCACTGAGACAGCACATCGGCGTCGTGCTGCAAAACAACATCCTTTTCTCCGGAACGGTCCGTGACAATCTGCGCTGGGGCGCCCCCACCGCCACAGACGAAGAGCTTCTGGAGGCCGCCCGGGACGCACAGGCACACGAATTTATCCTTCATCTGCCCGACGGATTGGACACAGTGATCGAGCAGGGCGGGACCAATGTCTCCGGCGGGCAGCGGCAACGCCTGTGCATCGCCCGAGCGCTGCTCAAAAAACCATGCATTCTGATACTGGACGATTCCACGTCTGCTCTCGATTCTATCACGGAACGCCGTATTTTCGATACATTTTATCAAAAATACCGGAACACCACCGTACTGCTGGTAGCGCAGCGGATTTCATCCGTGCAAAATGCCGACCGCATCATCGTTCTGGATGGGCGCCGCATCTGTGCAGTGGGAACGCATGCGGAACTGCTGCAAAACTGCGGTATTTACCAAGCGATTTACGATTCCCAACAGGAAGGGAGTGAAGCCGATGGCGGCAGGAGGCAATAACGCCGGCCGCGGCAGGGATTACCGAAAGCCCAAGGATGTTCAGAGGACCCTGCGGCGGCTTGGGAGATACCTATGGAATTACCCGTCCCTTCTTTTTCTTGTGCTGGCCGCGACGGTCTCTCAGTCCATTTTAGGTCTGGCTTCCTCTTATCTGCTCCTGTCTCTTATACACATCTCCGAGCCCACGAGACAGGCAGAAATCTCGTATGCCGTCTTCTGCTTGAAAAAAAAAAAAACTACTGCTTGAAAAAAACAAAAACAGTCTGGATGGAAGTAGCGGAATCGTCTAAAATCT